>Ga0315899_10007863_pt1 | contig 11459 bp, 9 predicted proteins | sample LakEriMetagenome_2_FD_203518 | JGI IMG/M metagenome (GOLD analysis project Ga0315899, IMG submission 203518) | Freshwater fungal communities from buoy surface, Lake Erie, Ohio, United States - Buoy 4 MA112 | ecosystem: Environmental > Aquatic > Freshwater > Lake | place: USA: Lake Erie, Ohio... | reverse complement strand
AACGCTTGTCATGATGCCGACCGGAAGCGTCGGCACTCAGTTGAAGAACTGATTAAGGTAGCAACATAAACAGGACATTCCTCCTTAGCTCAGTTGGTTAGAGCATCTGACTGTTAATCAGAGGGTCGCTGGTTCAAGTCCAGCAGGGGGAGCGAAAGCCTTACGGAAACGTGAGGCTTTTTTTTATGAATGACTTATTTTATTTACATCATATATTCTTCTTGTATAGATCGTTATTATGTTGGGTACTCTTCCAATCCTTGGAATCGTCTTATTCAACACAATACAAACTCAAAAGACAAGTATACCGGAAGGACCTCTGATTGGATATTAAAATCAATCTTCGAAGCCCAAAATGAATCCGCTGCAATTCAGTTCGAACGCTTCATTAAAAAACAAAAATCTAGAAAATTAATCGAGCAATTGTGTGATTCACAATTCACTCCAAATGGTTATTTAGCTCAGTTGGTTAGAGTCCCGCACGTGCGGGATTAATCAGAGGGTTTCCGTAAAAACGGAACAAGCGCTGGTTCAATCCGCCACGGTGGACAGCAGGGGGAGCAAAAGCCTTACGGAAACGTGAGGCTTTTTTTATTTCCGTACCCTTCGATATGATTCGACAAGCTCATCACTAGCTACTCAGGGTACGGAAAAAAACAGAGGGTATATAAAATCTTCCTTTGGTGCATGTTTGAGGGACAAGCAGAGCGAACTGAAAACTGGGCACCGTAAGGCAGCCGAAGGATCGCCGAAACGGTCAGTTTTCAGGAGTGGAGCACCGTTCCTTAAACCCTGCACCGAGCTTTTTGCTACTTTTTTGCGGTAAAAAAGTAGAAATCCTTGTTGGTGAGAGTCCCGCACGTGCGGGATTAATCAGAGGGTCGTCCCGTACTTACGGGATCCAGCAGGGGGAGCAAAAGCCTTACGGAAACGTGAGGCTTTTTTTTTTCCTTACCCTTCGATATGCCTTTCGGTATGATTCGACCCTTCGATAAACTCAGGGGAGTCCAGCTCATCACTAGCTACTCAGGGTGCGGAAAAAAACAGAGGGTATATAAAACCCTTGAAAAGCGGCCCTTCGACATGATTCGACAGGCTCATCACGAGCTGCTCAGGGACCGCTTAATCAAGAAGTTTGAAGGTCGTACAAAACACAAAAAGATATTCGACCCCGCTGGGGTCGCTTGATTATTACATCACTCAAGCAATAATGTGCGATTCCAATGGAATCGAATTAGCAAGATTATTACTACGTTCTGAGCACCCTGAGTTTCCAACGAAACTTTCACTTGCGCCGAGGCATACAGTGAAGGTGGAAGTTAATCGAAGGGTGCGGTAAAAAAGTAGACTTTAATTTTTTACGATCTTTTTTACGATGGTTTTATTATCAATAGTTAGGTGTAAAAAATAATGACCCTTGGATTGATTATTCAAATCGATTGTTTTACTATTTATGATATAATTGGAATTAATTTTCTTGCCGTAAATATCAAAAATTGCTAGATCGTCAATTCGTTTTTCTGTTTTTATGTAGAAAATATCTTCCGTTGGATTAGGATAGATGTCTATCTCCATGTCTGTTACTCCTGTAATAGATGCATTATCTACCACAGATGTAACAACCGTATTTGTTATAATTGCAGGGTTAAAATCAAAGAAAATGTATCCCGTATTTTCTATATTCACCCCTTCTGTTAGGCCACTAATCGGTTTAATTCTAAACGTAATATGCCCTTTCGAATCCGGTTCTGAGGTAGTAGAATCTACAAGCATAATATTGGGAAAGTAAACAGTCAATTTATTGTTATACGTTTTATAATGCATATCATGTGAATAGTCAAGCAATTCAAATGTTGAAACATCAAGTAAAGGAGACAAGGTATCTTCAAGTCTTATATTAAATGCTGGAGCATTACCGGTATTTTGAAAGTTGATCGTGTATGTAATATAGTCTGTGAAACCGGGAGGAATTATACCAGGATAAACTATTTTGTTATTCGGATCATAAGAATTCACCACCGGGATGCACGTTGAAAAATTATTATTTGCAATACTATTGTCACCAGCTGTTGGGGTAACAACAGCACTAACACATATAAAATTACCTGCAGTAGCCGTGGTATCTGTTAAAAAATCTAACCTGAAATCTAGATTAGGATTAACCGTTCCGAAATCACCAATGCTGTATGAATATTGATTTCCTGATATGGTGGGTATAAGGCTTCCTGGTGTTGCTCCTTGAAAAGTAACAGGACCATTAACCGTAACGATTAAATTTCCAGAAACTCCGTTAGAACAATTTAAATTGTAAAAATTGGTCATATCCCCAGCTTTGATTACTAGCGTATGTGGTTGACCAGGAAAAACGATTCCATTTGTATATATAGATTTGGTTCCAATATCAAACCCTGGCTTACATTCCAAATTGAAATTCACATCTAACGCCAGTGGATTCCCTACGTTTAGAACTACTGTTGAATCTATACCTGGATTAAGGCAGCCGACCATATAAGGTTTCGAAACTGTATCAGCAACAACATCATACTGGCCACTGACTAGATCAAAAAAGTATCTTCCATTGGTATACGTAGAAGCGCTACTCAAGGTGTTTCCTGAGTTATCAAAAACAATTATTGGAACATTCTTCATTGAAATATCAGTAGGTTCATACGTACAATTATTATTCAAATCAGAGTAGGCATGCCCTTCAACTCCCTCTGCTCCCAAACATCCATATGGGTTGTTTATTATATCATTATTTTCACAAAGAGGATAAGATTGGTACACGGGTGACATTGAAGGAAGTATATTTGGTAAACACGTAAAATTGTTATTGTCAATATTTATTGGATTTATCATTGATGGTAAAAAAGGCAAACAAAACAAGGAGTTATTGCTTAAGTTAAGATCATAAACTACGGAGGGTAAACTTGGTATCGAAGTTAAATTGTTGTTTGATAAATTTATCATCCAAGCGGAATTCGGGATATTAGGGATGCTGGATAAATTATTATTGTGAAGATGTAAAATTGAAACAGAATTGGGTATGAAATTAATTTGATTGAGGTTAGCATCATTTGCATACAGTTGCGTCAGTGAATTTGGTAAATTTTGTATTGAAGTTAAGTTCGGACAATAGTTCACATAGAGCTTGTCTAAGTTTGGCGGAAATGAATTTAAACTCGTGAAATTATTATGATCTGCCCAAAGTTCTAACAACGAACTTGGAAGTGAAGGCAATGAAGTTAAACTTAAGTCGGCTATACTAATTTTTTCTAAGCCTGCCGGTAGTATCGGGAAATTTAAATTCCAATTAGAACCAATTGATAACTCAAGTAATCCGGCGGGTAAAGCCGGTAAATTTACTGCATTGCATTGCTGCACATGGTAAGTCTGTACGCTAGCAGGTAGAGAAATTTCAATTGGTAATTGAGGCGTTACACTTCTGATGTAGTAATTGAGATTTTGGGGCAGCGCAGGTAAGCTAGCTAAGTTGTAATTTCCTTGAATTTGAATAGAAGTTAATGACGATGGTAGGTTTGTAACAGAAGTTAGATTACAATATGCTGCATTTAATGTTGTTAAATTCTGAGGTAAATAAGGCAACGAGGTAACTGGATGGTAGTTTATAGTCAAACTTTGCAGGTTATCAAAAAATTGAACCCCATATACATTCGATACATTATAGTTTTGGGGAATGGTTAAGCTTGTTGCTGATATAATCTGAAGGCAGGTAGTATCCATCAAGTTTCCATTCATGCATGAAGGAAATGTGTACTGTAAAAAATTCACAAAACCCTGATTTGGTATTGTTACATATTGTGCTTTGGCAATTGTTGGGGTAAGAAAAAGCAAGGCGATGATAAAGCGTTTAACTCTTTTCATAATATTTATTTGCAGCTGGTTACTAAAAATGGATGTTAATTTGACAATAAATATACGACTTAATATAATAAGCATTGATTCTGATTTCAAGCGGGGTCGTACAAAAAACAAAAGATATTCGACCCCGCTGGGGTCGCTTGATTAGCACATCACCAGAGCAATCATGTGCGATTCCGATGGAATCGAATTAGCAAGCCTTTTAGAATGTTCTGAGCACCCTGAGTAGTCCAAAGGACGTATCGAAGGGTGCGGTAAATATGCAAGATGAAATTTAATAGCCCTGATTCCGGAGGAATCAAACTTATTACCTTAAACCCTAACCACAAATACTTCGACCCCGCTGGGGTCGTACAAAAAACAAAAGATGTTCGACCCCGCTGGGGTCGCTTGATTAGCACATCACCAGAGCAATCATGTACGATTCCGATGGAATCGAATTAGCAAGACTTTTAGTATGTTCTGAGCACCCTGAGTCCACCCCAGCGGACCGCAGGACGTATCTCCGCCTAGGCGGAGGGTGCGGGAAAAAAGCAGATGAAATTTAATACCCCTGATTCCGGAGGAATCAAACTTATTACCTTAAAACGCTAACCACAAATACTTCGACCCCGCTGGGGTCGCTTAATTATTACATCATTTAAGCAAGAATGTGCGATTCCAATGGAATCGAATTAGCAAGAATATTACTACATTCTGAGCACCCTGAGTCCGCCCCCGCGGACCGCAGGACGTATCTCCGCCTAGGCGGAGGGTGCGGTAAAAAGTAGAAATCCTCTTTGGCTGGCGTCCCGCACCAGACGATTTGAACCGTGATCCCGGATTGAATTAATTTTGTAGCTTCGCCTTTCAAATGAATAACCAATTACCACTATGAAAACAAACAAAACTGTAGCTTGGATACTGACAGGACTCATCTCACTTGCCTTCCTTGGAAGCGCCATTGGGAAATTCACTGCCAATGCAGAGGCCCTAAAAATGGCTGAAAACTTTGGCATTGATGCAAGTAGCTATTTTATGATTGGTGCCGTTGAATTAGTATGTCTACTTTTATTTATTATTCCGAGAACCGGCATTTTGGGCACCTTATTGCTATCAGCGTACATGGGCGGAGCCATTGCCACGCACCTCGAGCATGGTGAATCGATTGTTGCGCCTTGTATTATACAAACGATCTTATTCTTGGTAGCATTCTACCGCTTTCCTGAGCTAAGAAACACCTTACTCAACAGTAAATCATGAATCAAATACAAGCCATCTTAACCATTGACACAGATAACTTACCCGAAAATTTTCAAGAAATATTAAAGGAAGAACAAGCGGTTGTCGCCGCCTGGAAAGCCGAAGGTTTTCTTTCGCATTTATATCTTCGAGAAGCTAAAAACGGGGCTGTTTTACAATTTAATGGACTTACAGCTGAACAAGTGAAAGAAAAAATGGAGTCCCTCCCCTTTTACAAGATTAGCACACACATTGAGTACTACTCCTTGATTCAGCAGTTTTAATGGATTAAAATTCATACTAAGTTTTCTTATCTTTAAGGCATGATTCATTGGAATACCCCTACTCCACCTGAAGCGCCTTTCTTTGCTTCCATTTTTAATTATTATTTGTCTGATGACCTTGAGGGCTATGCAGAATATGACGAAAAGACGCTAGACTTGGTAAAAACCTATCCAGGGTATTTAGGCTATGAAAGCATGAAACATGACGGTCGCGGCATGTTCATCAGTTATTGGAAGGATATGGAATCGATAAAAGCATGGGGAGCCCATCCAATACACCAAGAGGCAAAGTCCTTGGGGATGAAGCGGTGGTATAAATCCTATACGAGCATGATTGCCGAGGTGGATCGGTTTCATCTGAAAGGATAGCTGTTCGACGCCTGTGGAGTCGTGGTGATTCAAAAAAAAAAGCGGCCTAGGCCGCTTCAACTGATTCTTATAAGCTCACGAATTAATTCTTGATTAAGGTCGTTTGTTGTCCGTTCACCGAAATCACATACAAACCGTGCGAAAGTGCGCTAATGTCCAAGCTGTTTTCTGTGGTTTTCATGAGTAAGGTTCCTTCTAAACTATATACCAACTTCTCCCCTGCTATATTTACGCTTACGCTTGAATTTGCTGGGTTTGGATACACGGTCAATGCCTCCGTTAATTCGGTAATTCCAACGCTTGGACGTACATCAAATACTACGGTTCCTGGTGAGGTGCTCACTGCAAACTGGTTAAGTTCTGTGTTCGTTCCATCGAAAATATGTACCGTTCCATAAGAAAAGAAATCTGTCTCTGTACAATAGAAATTTCCTGATACTGGCTCTTGAGCTAATTCGTAGTAATTCACTTGATGACCAGCAATTGGACCAACTGTGTTCATAACACTCATATCGAAGGCATTCAAGGTAGTTTCCATAGAAATTTGATACACCAATTGATCATCGCGCAAGGCTGAAGTACCACAGCCTGTTCCTGCATTCGCTAAATTCACCGTATTCGCCACTCCAGAAGCCAATGAAATTTCTGATACCGAAGAACCACTCCAATCTTTATTGTTTACCGTATATAACATCCCGTTGTATACCATTAAATTATCTGGGTTTTTACCATCTGGACCTAAATCGATTTCATTCCCATAGCTGAGTGTGTTTAAATCTAAAGCGCCAACAATTCCTTTTTCATTACCCCACTCGTAACCATTGTTTACTGCGATGTAAGCCTTATCTCCAAGAATAGCGATATTTTGTGTAGCCCACTTCGGTCCGGTCACGGTATCAAGTGCTTGAATCAACTGTAAAGAGGCAGCATCGTACACGTGCACATAGGAATCATAGGTGGTAAGATATTCCCCGCGCGTAGCGATTAGCTTTCCTTGACTTACGGCTAAGTTTCTTACGCCCGGACAATTAACTTCAGCGATTACTTGGTGTCCATTCAAGTCGTACTTTAAAATTTTAGAATCTGCGGCCACATAGTACGCGTTCCCGTCGATAACGAGGTCCGAAGCAAAACGCATATTACTTATGGTGCTTACTTCCTGATAGGTTTGCGTTGCCGGATTATAGGAACCCACGGTCACCGGGGTAACTATAGTGGCGGAGTTGTAATCATAATACCCCTCATTCAAGACTAATACTTGATGCAAATAACTCTGTGCTTGCATCGACACACTGAGGCCAAGGCCAATGGTTAATAATACCTTTTTCATTCGTTCTGTTTTTAAAAATTTATACACTAAAAACAAGAAGATTAAAAAAGAAGGATTCGAGCAGGTGCAACTCAACCTACGACCGAGTCCGACTTTATTCTGAAGTCTTCTCTCTGCTCAAAGGCAAGTCTTCTGGCTTACACCAACGCTGGTTACCTTCCCGTTTTCACAGTGGTTATCAACCGCTTACAGTGCTTACAGCTGCAGATACAGCTCCGGATTTACACCGGATTCCTTTTTAATTCCGCGCAAACGGAAACCAAAGAACATTACAAAGGTAGGTAAAGAACACATACCAAATACATTGTAGCACTTTTCATTGTATTTTTACCTCATGGATTTTACTGGATTTACCTTAGAAGAAGTTAATGCCTTAAACAAAAATACCCTAATGGAGGCCTTAGGAATTGAATGTATTGAACTCGGGGTAAATTACTTGAAATTCAAAATGCCGGTAGATTCCCGAACTCATCAGCCCATGGGTATTTTACACGGCGGCGCTTCCGCAGCACTCATTGAAACCGTAGGTTCTTTTGGCAGTTTCCTAATGGCCGACCCCACGACGGAACGTCCGGTTGGACTTTCCATCAACGCTGAACATATTCGCGCGGTGCGCAACGGAAACGTCATAGCCACAGGAACGCTCATCCATAGAGGTGGAAGTACACACATATGGCAAGTAGATATTCATGAAGAACGAACCGAACAATTAGTTTGCACTGGACGTTTAAGCATCATGCGTATAATTAAATAAGATGGTTCTTCATTACCGAATTCCAGGACATGAACTAGTAACATGCCACGGTCAATTTCATCCCATACCCATGAATGAAACGCCGAAGGGTTTTATTGTTTCCAATGCAGATGGTGAAAAACGCTTTGTGTTTAAAACGAATCCCGCCAGACCATTTGTTGTACAATCACAAAACCCTCCGCATCAGACCAAAAAAAGCGAATATATCATGGCGGTGGACCGCATTACCGAAGGAATTCATAACAGCAAATTAAAAAAAGTAGTTTATTCTCGAGTAATTAAACGCCCATTAAAACAAAGCAAGCGATTTTACTATTTTGAGCGTTTAATGCAGACTTATCCGCAAGCTTTTGTATACTATTTTGAAGATGAAAATCTGGGTTCATGGGTGGGCGCTACGCCAGAAATCTTGCTCCGAAGGATTGAATCTCATTGCTTTGTCATGTCGTTAGCCGGCACAAAGAAAGCGAATGAGCATAGAGCGTGGACCGAAAAAGAGGAAATAGAACAAACATTAGTCACTGATTTCATCCTTGAAGGAATAAACGGGTTATCCATTGGGGAGGTAGAAGTTGACGGTCCATACGCACACCAAGCGGGACCGGTTGAACATTTACGAACAGACATCACCTTCAACATTGATTCCCAACGCGAAATGCAATTGATACAGCAATTACATCCAACCCCAGCCGTTTGCGGCTTACCGCGTAACATGGCAAAACAAGCGTATGAAGCGATGGAAATACATCGACGTGAGTTGTATACGGGTTATATTGGTGTATTTGATGAACAACAAACGCACTGTTATGTGAATTTGCGCTGTGCTAAGTTAATTGACGATGAACTCTTCGCCTATGTTGGTGGAGGAATCACGGATGAATCCGTCCCGGAATTGGAATGGATAGAAACTGAAAATAAAAGTAAAACACTCTTTGACCTCCTTGAAATCTCGTAACTTTGTCATATGATTTGTAGCGATAAATGGGTGGTTCAATTGGTGGTAGACCAATGTAAAGCGCGCAACATTTCTCATTGGGTGTTTTCGCCTGGCTCAAGAAATGCACCGTTCGCAATCACCGTTGATTCTGACCCATATTTCCATACTACCGTAATACATGATGAACGATCCGCCGCATTTTTTGCCTTAGGCTTGGCGGAACAGCTTAATCAACCTGTTGTTTTGTGCTGTACCTCGGGGTCAGCCCCCGCCAATTACCTTCCGGCCATAACAGAAGCCTATTACCGAAACATCCCCTTATTGGTAGTTTCAGCTGACCGACCTCAAGCATGGACTGATCAAGGAGATGGACAAACCATTCGCCAATTGAATTTATTCAAAGATTTCACGCATAGTGTTGTTCACTTGGAAGATGGAACATTAAGCGATCAAACCCTATGGCAACATCAACGTGAAACCGCGATCTTGTTTGACAAACTTCAACATTATGGTCCTGCCCATATAAATGTAGGGCTGTCGGAACCCTTATATCAAGCAATTCCAAAGGAAAGAAGTTTTGAACGGAACATTACAACGCTTCAAAATTTTTCCCCAAGCAAGGACACCATTCATGGAATAGCAAGAGCAATCGAAGGAAAAAAAGTGATGGTATTGTGCGGACAACTTTTGGAGGACTTAGCCTTATTACACGCATTGGAAACATTCTCCTCGTGGAGTAATGTCGTGGTATTGACTGAAAACACGTCGAACCTCCGATGCGAGCGGTTTAATGCCTGCATAGACCGTTCATTAAACAGCATCGATACAGATAATGAAGAAGACTTCATGCCAGAGGTTCTCATTAGCCTTGGCGGAGCAGTAGTTTCAAAACGCATTAAATCATTCTTACGAAAAAGTAAGTTACACCTGCATATTCGCGTTGGAATCTCATTTCCTACCATGGACACCTATCAGCAACTCAGCCATTCATTAGTGTGTGAACCTGCTTCGTTTTTTCAAGCCTTAAATGAACAACTTTCCAATAAAGCAACGGTAAATTTCTTCGGAAAATGGAAGCAATTGGATTATGAAATCAAGGACCGTATGCCTTCGTTTCAGCCAGAAACAGCCTTACTTACTGATTTCCATGTATATCAAGCATTTTTTGAACTTGTTGCCGAGGGTACCACGATTCATATGGGCAACAGTTCGGTGATCCGTTATTGCCAGTTATTCGACCCCATCAAAGGTTGTAATTACTTTGCGAATCGAGGAACCAGTGGGATTGACGGCAGCACCAGTACAGCCATTGGATATGCCTCAAAAGATCAAGACCTTAACATTCTTCTTACGGGCGATGTATCTTTCTTGTACGACGCTAATGCCTTGCGATTAAGAGAACTAGCGCCAAACTTGAAAATCATACTTATAAATAATCAAGGCGGAGGGATTTTCAGAATTATTGACGGATCAAAAGATGCCGAGCAACGCAGTCGCTTTTTCGAAGCATCACATGGTCTTAAAGGTACAATTGCTCAAGAATACGGATGGAAATATCGACAATGTCAACACCTCATGGCGCTTGAAGAAGCCATGCACGCCTTACTATATACAGAGGATGTTAATTGTTTAGAAATTATGTCAGATGCGAATCAATCTCCTCAAACATTAAAAGACTTTTTTACCTTTGTTAAATGATAGACTATTTTAAAATCCTCTTCCATGTTCAAGGTTGGTTGTACTTGCTCTTACTTTCGGTATTAGAAATTATACTTGGGATTGACAATGTCATCTTCATATCAATTATTACGGATCAGTTAAAGTTTAAGCATCTTAAATCTCGAGCGAGAAGATTGGGGTTGACACTGGCCTTAGTTATTCGATTTATAATGCTTGGGCTTTTGAGTTTTCTTGTGCATTTAGTGGCTCCAATTTATGAACCTTGGTTTGGAAAATTTAATTACGAAGATTTAGTTTTACTTGCTGGGGGTGTCTTTTTGATTTACAAAAGCACCATTGAAATGCACCGTAACATTACCAATTCCCACGGAAGTCAAAAGAAAGTTAAAATTTCCTTTGGTCATATAATTTTTCAAATTGTATTAATTGATTTTGTATTCAGTTTTGATTCGGTGATTTCAGCTATCGGCATGACAAATGGCATAGAAGATCAACTGCATGCCAATCCTATAATCATTGTATACCTTTCGGTCTTGATCTCTATGCTGGTGATGATAAAATTCGCAGGTGTCATTAGTGATTTCATCCAACGAAATCCAACCATTAAAACGATTGCCTTAAGCTTTTTATTAATGATTGGCGTATTTCTAGTTGCAGAATCTTTCGGTCATACCATTCCAAAAGGCTATGTGTATTTCGGTTTTGCCTTCTCTATGTTTGTTGAAATAATCAACATGCGCATCCGAAAAAACCAAGCTTAAAACCTAAGTCCAAGGGATATCTTCAAATCATCCGTCAATAAATAGCTTGGATTCTTCTTTAGTGCAGCTTTTATTCCTTTGGGCGAACGCACCTCATAAGTAATTACTTCTTTGTTGATGGATTTCAAGAAATTAATTTCTTCTCTCGTTATCTGTGCACTTCGAATACAAATCCCCCTGAGCCCGGGTTCGTTATCAAGCATTTCACTGGTTAAGTCAGTTACTTCATTAATCGAAAGAA
>Ga0315899_10007861_pt1 | contig 11460 bp, 7 predicted proteins | sample LakEriMetagenome_2_FD_203518 | JGI IMG/M metagenome (GOLD analysis project Ga0315899, IMG submission 203518) | Freshwater fungal communities from buoy surface, Lake Erie, Ohio, United States - Buoy 4 MA112 | ecosystem: Environmental > Aquatic > Freshwater > Lake | place: USA: Lake Erie, Ohio... | reverse complement strand
CCGCAGCTCCCCCAACTCCCCCGGGCGAACCCCGATCCACGCATCCTCCCCCAACTCCTGCACCGCCCCGTCTGCCCAAACCCGCCACGGGTACACCACCGCCGCCCTCCGGAACGCGGGCGCCACCGCCCCCACGGCCCGGTGCGCATGGAGGTGGTCCGTCAGGTGCGCGCACAGCTCGGCATACCCTTCGGCATCCCGGGCAATCCCGACGTACCGCTCCCGCGCACCTTCCCTGAAGTCGATGCCCAACACCGGCCGCACCCCATGCCGCTCGGCCGCGGCCACAAAGTCCCAGCCCGCAGACGTGGAGTTGATGTCTGTCAGCGCGAGCACGTCTACCCCATCCCGCGCGGCGTCGGCCACCAGTTCCTCGACCGACTGCACACCGTACCGCAGGCTGAAGCGGGAGTGGTTGACCAGGCGCATGGTGCAGCGTTCAGTTGAACAGGGGCAGCTGCTCCGGGCCGCCCGACCGGGGCCGGTTCCGCGCACGGCCTTCCCCCATCCCGAAGAGCTCGAGGTGTTCATGCGGGATGAACCGGTGTTCCGGGTGGATGAGTTCGCCGGTAGGCCGCAGCAACTCGGACCCTTGGGCGCGCGGATCGCGGATGGCCGGTGCGATGGGATGGGCGTTGAGCCGCCCGACGGGACAGGGCCGCATCAGCGCCGTCACCTCCGCGATGGGTGCGGCGGGATCGATCCATGCGCGTTCGTCGTCTGGATCGAGCACCACGGGCGAGCGGTGGTGGCCGATGGCCTGCAGCGTGGGGTTTGCGACCGTGGTCAGGATGGCAAACGACCGCACCACCTCGCCCGTCTCCGGATGCGCCCATTCGTCCCAAATCCCCGCCAACGCCATCGGCCGCCCATCCCGCGGATACACCAAGAACGGCCGGCTGAGCTTCAGATCCTTCGGCCCTTCGATGAACCCGTCGACCACCACGAGGCACCGCCGGTCGCGGATCGACTGCCGGAACATGGGCTTGCGCAGGATGCCCATCGCCCCGGCATACCGCGGATCATCGTCCGGATTTGAATCGCCTTCCGACCGCGCGTTCAGCGTATAAAACTGCTTCTTCGCCCACCGGGGGGTAAAGCCGAACTGCATGAGCTGCACCTCGCCGGGCGCCTCATCGGCAATGACCGGCGCTGCTGCCCCAGCAGAAACGTTGGCGTTCGGCTCCCAAACCCGCTCCGCGGGCACCTGCACCCGGAAGCGCTGTTCGACGACGGAGACGGTGGAGACGGTGGTGTAGCGGCCGCACATGAGGAATGGGGAATCAGGGATGAGGGCGCCGGCGATGCCGGCTTGAGGGAACAGGCGCGGCTGCGCCGCGGAGGGTTGGGGTTGGGGTTGAGGGCGCCGGCGATGCCGGCTTGAGGGAACAGGCGCGGCTTCGCCGCGGAGGGTTGAGGGTGCGGCTGCACCGCGAAAAAAATTAGGCTCCGTGTTGCGGCGAAGGGTTTGGGGTGAATTTTCAAACTCAAACTCAAACTCAAACTCAAACTCAAACTCAAACTTACTCAGTGGTGCCGGTTTGCGAGGAGGAGCGGGGCCGAGCCGTCGAAGGGGTTCGGGCGGCCGATGGTGCGGGCTTCGAGGCCGGCGGCGGAAACGATGCTGCGGTCGCCGTACCGGTCGCGGATGCGGTCGAGGGCGCGGTAGAGTGCGACCCGCTCGCCGGTGTCGCTGAAGAGGTCCATTTGGCAGCCGCCGGTGACGAGGTGGCTGTAGCGCACGCCGACGAGGCGGAGGAGGACGCGGCGGTCGAAGAGCCGGTCGAAGAGTTCGAGGACCCGGGGCACGAGGAGGTGGTCGGCGGCGGTGTAGGGCAAGGAGGCCGAGAGGGTGCGCGTGTCGAAGTCGGCGTAGCGGACCTTGATGGTGACGCAGGCGGTCAGGCGGGAGCCGCGGCGGAGTTGGTATGCGAGGTTTTCGGCCATGGCGACCAGAAGGGGGCGAATGCGTTGCATGTCAGCGGTGTCGCGGGCAAAGGTGCGTTCGGTGGAGATGGATTTGCGCTCGCTGAAGGGGATGACCGGGCTGGGATCGATGCCGTGCGCTTTGCGCCAAATGGACCGCCCGTTCGCGCCGAGTACCTGTTCGAGCAGTTCGGCGGGCATCTCCTGGACCGTGTGGATGCGCCGGACGCCCAGGTTGCGCAGGGTGTGGAAGGTGGTGGTCCCGACGGACGGGATTTTGCGGATGGAGAGGGGGCCGAGGAAGGAGCGCTCTGTGCCGGAGTCGACGTGGAGGGCGCCGGCGGGTTTGGCCTCGCCGGTCGCCACCTTGCTGACGGTCTTGCTGGTGCTCAGGCCGGTGGAGATGGGCAAGCCGGTTTCCCGGACGATGCGTGCGCGCAGTTCGCGGGCGAATTTCGAGCAGCCGAAGAACCGGTCGAGGCCGGTGAGGTCGGCGTAGAACTCGTCGATGGACGTCTTCTCGCACACCGGAACCGCCTCCCGAACGATTTCCGTGACGGCGTCGGAGTGCTTCATGTAGTTCTGCGTATTCCCGCGGATCACAAGGGCTTCGGGGCACATCGCGCGCGCCTGCCGCATGGGCATGCCGGAATGCACCCCGAACGCGCGCGTCTCGTAACTGCACGAAGCCACGACCCCGCGGTCGCCCGTGCCGCCGATGAGCAGCGGCTTGCCCACGAGCCGGCGGTCGAGCAGCCGTTCCACAGACACAAAAAACGTATCGAGGTCGAGGTGGAGGATGGCGCGTTCGATGGACATGCCGCTAATATATGCAGCATTGCCAAAATATTTGGCAAACCCTCATCCCTGTTCCCCGCTGCGCAGCCGCGCCTGTTCCCTCCGCGGCGCAGCCGCGCCTGTTCCCTCCGCCGCGCAGCGGCGCCTCAATCACACCCCTCCCCAAACGCCGCGAGCAACAGCAGCACATCCGCCACGGCCACCGTCCCGTCGCCGTTCAAATCGGCCGGACACACGCCGCTGCACCCGAAGTCCGCCAGCAGCGCGAGGATGTCCGCGACTTCAATGATGCGGTTGCCGCTCAGGTCCATCGGGCAATCGCAGGCCGCGGGGGCCACAAGCACGCCGGAGAAGGACGCGTCGCACGCGGGCTGGGTCGAGAAGTAGGCGCTGACGGCGACCGGCTGCCCCGTGCTGTTGAGGGGCGGCAGGGCGATGGTGCGCGGGCTTGTGCCGATGGGGAACGCCGTGCCGTTGACGACCAACGATCCCGCGGACGGAGCGCCTTGGAAGGTCACCGTGACGGAAGCGCTGAAGTCGTTCGTAGCCGGATCGCAGGCGGATGGCGGACCGGCGGCGGCGATGGACAGGATGGCGCAAGGGATGGGGGTGCCGGTCCAGTACGCCGCGCCGTGCGCCGTGAAGCCGATGTAGTTCAGGACGGGGAAGGCGGCGACGTAGCTGCCTGCGGACCAAATGCCGGCGGCCACCGCCGCCGCCGCGTTCGCCGCCTCCCCGCCGCCGGACGAGGCACTCCACCGCACGTAATCCGCGGCCGACCCGTCGGGCCGGACCAGCAGCAGTTCCCCGCCGGCAGATGGCGGATTCCAGCCCGGACAGGCCACCGTCAGCAGCGCCCCGGAGGTCAGCAGCGTGTCCGGAAGCGGCCACGTGGCGGACCCAGACCGGAGCGACCAGCCGGACATGGTGGACGCACAGGTCCCGAGGAGCCGCAGCCCCACCTGGTCGGTGGCGGGATCGACGGTGCGCAGCCGCAGCTGGCCACAGCACGAAATCGGGGCGGTGAAGGCCTCGGGAATGAGGTAGCTGCAGGCGGAATCGCCGGAAAAACTGACGGAGAGGTCCACCGGGAGGCCGTCGGAAGGCAGGTTCGTGAGGGTCACCGTTCTCGGACTTGTGCCGAGGGTGAAGGCTTGGCCGTTTACGAGCAATGTGCCCGAGGCGGGCGCGTTTTCGAAGGTGACCGTGAGGGTTTGGCTGTAGGTGTTCGTGGTGGGCAGGCAGGGCGATTGCACGCCTACAGAAACGTCCGAGATGAGGCATTCCCCGGCGGCCCACCCCATGTCCCGGAACATCGCCAGCAGGATGGGGCCTGGGTCGTGGTTTGCTTCAGCCGAGTTGAGGGCGGGCGTCATCAGGGCGTTGACGTTGCCGGCCGGGTAGCTCGATTCGTTCAGGTGGGAATAGCTCGAACCGGGCTCGTACAGTCCCGGCGCGTACAGCCGCGGCCGCGTGCCAGCACCGGCTTCGATGCCTTCGGCGCCGTCCCAGTACAGTGCGTTCGAAACCAGTGCCGTACCCAGCGCTGTACTCCCGTTTTCGAGCCCCAACAAATCCGCACCGAGCTGCGTTTCCGTGAATTGGTCGTACACATACGGCACGCCGGCGGTGCCGAGGAAGCCGAAGCCGTTCGTCCAGTACGCACTGCCGATGAAGCCCAGCCCGTGGCCGATTTCGTGGAGGGCCGCCGTCACGAAGTCGTACTGACCGGGCGGGGGGTAGCCGTCCGTGCCGAGGTACCAGTTCGCCGAGCTGTTGAACGTGCAGGCGAGGTCGTTTTGGGGGCTCAGGTCTGTGCCGGCAAGCCGGTTTGCCAGCGCGGCGGGGTAGTAGGTCGTCGGGAACGGAGCACCGGGGAAGTCTTGGTGGAGGGTGGTCGGGCCGGCCTGGGCAAGGGTGCCCCCGGAGAGCGCGCTCCACGAGACGTTGATCCGGATGGTGACCGGCGTGGAGAGGGCGTCGGCCCACAGGTCCTTCGCGTAGTTGAAGGCGCTAACGACGGCAGGAGGCGTGGTGCCGAGGTAGTTGACCAGGATGCTCGCCGTGCGGGGTCCGTCGGGGTCGTAGGTGGCCGGCGGCCCGATGCGGGTGAAGGCATCCACGGGCACGCCCACCAGGCCCTTCCCGCATGCGGCATGGCCCTCCTGCATCCGCTGCAAGGCCGGCGGCCCAAACACACGCTGCGCGCCCACCGACCCCCCCATCAGGAGCAGGCCCGCCCACAGCACGGTCCATCGCAACAGGTTCGTCGGGCGCATCGTCAGGGCATCAAATCCGGTGTGAACCCGAAGATACACCGAATCCCCCCCGCTTCGCACCCCTATCTTCGGCGCCATGGACGGCCCCTCCACCTTCGCCGCGCGCCTCAGGACCCTTCGGCGGTCCCGGGGAATGACGCAGCAGCAAGCCGCGGAGGCCGTCGGCATCAAACGATCGGCCCTCGGTGCCTACGAGGAAGGCCGGGCCGAACCCCGCCTCGCCGTGCTCGCAGGCCTCGCCCGCCTCTACGGCATCGGCCTCGACGCCCTCGTCTCGGGCGCAGACGACGCGGGTGCCCGGGTCCACGGCACCGCACTGCGGGTCCTCACCGTCGCCGTCGGCCCCGACCGCCACGAGCGCGTCGCCCTCGTGCCGGTCCCCGCCGCCGCGGGCTACCTCGCCGGCTACGGCGACCCCACCTTCCTCGGCGAGCTCCCCACCTTCGACCTGCCGCTGCCAGAACTCGCGGCGGACCGCACGTACCGGATGTTCCAGGTGCAAGGCGAGAGCATGGACCCGGTCCAGGACGGTGCCTACGTGCTGGGGCGGTACGAGGAGGATTGGGACCGGGCGGGCGGGCTGCGGCCGTACGTCGTGGTGACGCGGGAGCGGGGCATCGTCCTGAAGCGCGTCGAGAACCGCCTGGACACGCACGAAGATTGGCTGCTCCACTCCGACCACCCGGCCTATGCGCCGTTCAGCGTGGGACCGGACGAGGTGCTGGAGGTGTGGCGTGCGGTGGGCGTGCTGACGTTGGAGTGGCCGGGCGAGGGGGGGCTGGTGCGGCGTTTGGCCTCGGAACTCCAGGCCCTCAAAGGCCGGAGGACCGAAGGCTAATCCACTCCCTCACACTCCTGCAGCGACGACCTCGCGGACGTCGGGGAGCTTCGCGCACAGCAGCTGTTCGATGCCTCCTTTGAGCGTTTGCATGCTCGACGGGCACCCGCTGCACGCGCCTTTCAGGTGCACGTAGACGATGCCGTCGCGGAAGGCGCGGAAGTCGATGGCGCCGCCGTCTTGCTCGACCGCCGGCCGCACGTACTCGTCGAGGAGGTGGCGGATTTCGTCGTCGAGCGGGGTGGGCACGATGTCGGCCTCTGCGATGAAGCCCGGCACCGGAGCGGGGGCTGCACTGCCCACCGGATCGGCCGACGGGGCCCCTTCGCCGGCGAGGTAGACCTCAAGCGCCTCTGCGTCCACGGCGTGCTCGTGCTCCATGAGCCAGTCGCGGATGTACTCCCGGAGCTGCTGCACGATCATCTCCCAACCGAGGCTCGCATCCTTCGTCACGGACACGAACGGCCCGCTGATGAAGACGTTCGTGACGAAGGGAAAGTTGAAGAGCTCTTCGGCGAGCGGCGCACAGGCGGCGGCGCGCTTCGAGCGGAATTCTGCTTGGCGGCCGTCCGGGATGAGGAGCCGGTCGGCGACGAACTTCATCACGGCCGGGTTGGGCGTGATTTCAGCATAAACAGCCGTGGGGATGCGCATGGTGCAAAGGTACGGGCGGGCAGGGCTGTCGAGTGTAACTTGGCGGGCTCAACCCTGCTCCATGGCCTCTTTCTTCCGGGTGTGTGCGGCGCTCGTCGCCGGGTGTGTGCTGCTGGTGTCGGCGGCTGCACAAGAGACCTTTCCTGCGAACGGCACGGTCGACAAGCGAAGCGTTCGCACCGCATTGCTCCATGCCACGGTCCATGTGACCGCCACCGAGGTGCTGCGCGATGCCACGGTCCTCATCGAAGACGGCCGCATCGCCGCCGTCGGCCCGCACGGCACCGTGGCTCTGCCTGAGCCCGTCGTGCGCATCGACTTGAAAGGCTACCACCTGTACCCTGCCTTCGTGGACGTGCAGTCCTCCTTCGGGCAACCCGCGGTGGCACCTGCCGAGAGCGGCCGTCGGGGCCAGCAGGAGCTCAGCGACAAGAAGGGGGCCTACGGGTGGAACGAAGCCATCCGACCAGAAATCCAGGCGGCCGCAGAGTTTCATCCGTCCACCGAGGATGCAGCGGCCCTCCGCAAGGCCGGCATCGGCGCGGTGCTGACCCACGTGCCCGATGGCATCGCCCGCGGCACCGGCGCACTCGTCTCCACGGCGGCTGTCCCGGTTCACGAAGCGCTGCTGAAGCCGGCTGCCGCGGCGCATTTCAGCTTCCGCAAAGGGTCGTCTTCGCAGGATTATCCGAGCTCGCTGATGGGCGCCATCGCGCTCTTGCACCAAACCTTCCTCGACGCCGAATGGCACGCGGCCCACGCCGCCGACCCCGCCCGCCCGGCGAACTTGTCGCTCGAGGCCTTCGCCGCGGCCCGGGAGTTGCCGCGGTTCATCGCCGTGGACGGGTGGCAGGACGTCCTGCGGGCGGGGGCGCTCGGCCGGCAGGTCGGCGGCCGGCCGTTCGTGGCCGTGGGGGGGCTCGATCATTACCAGCGGATCGCCGAGGTGAAGGCCGCCGGCGTGGCGTGCGTGGTGCCGCTGAACTTCCCGGCGGCGTTCGATGTGTCGGATCCGTACCTGGCGCGCCTGATCGGGCTGGACGAGTTGAAGCATTGGGAGTTAGCACCGGAGAATCCCGCCCGGCTGGAGGCCGCCGGGGTGCCGTTCGCGCTGACGGCGGCAGGGCTTTCGAAGCCGGAGGACCTGCGGGGGGCGGTGCGCGAGGCCATGCGGCATGGGCTGTCGGATCGGGCGGCGCTGGAGGCGTTGACGGAGGTGCCGGCGCGGCTGGCCGGGGTGGAGGAGGCGGTGGGGTCGCTGCGGGCGGGCCGCTGGGCGAACTTGATTGTGACCGACGGACCGGTCTTCGGCGAGGGGACGACGTGGTTCGAGTGCTGGGTGCAGGGCCGGGCGCAGGTGCTGGTGGACCGGACGGCGCCGGATGTGCGGGGGGGGTACGACGTGGTGATCGAGGGGCGCACGGTTCGGCTGGAGGTGACGGGGACCGCCGTTGCGCCGAAGGCGCGGTTGCGGCTGGAGGCCACGGCGGCGGCGGGCGATAGCGCGCGGCGTGTGGCCGTGACGTTGCGTCCCGAGGGGCGCACGGTGGGCCTGCAGTTCGAGGGCGACTCGCTGGGGCTGCCCGGAACTGTGCGGATGACCGGGGAGGTGTGGATGGACAGCCGGATTTGGGAAGGCACGGCGCAGTTGGCGGATGGGCGGATGGTGCCGTGGAGCGCCCTGCGCCAAACCGACGAACCCGCCCCCGCCGATCCTCCGAAATCTGCGGACGTACCGCTTCCGCCGAAGGGCGCCGTCGTCTACCCGTTCAAGGCCTACGGGTTCGCGGAGCGGCCCTCCGCCCGGACGGTGTGGATCCGCAACGCGACGGTGTGGACGTGTGATTCGGCGGGGGTGCTGCAGGGGGCCGACGTCCTCATCCACGGAGGCCGGATTGCGGCGGTGGGCCGCAACCTCAACCCGGCCGCCGTGCTGGGCAAGGACCTGCCGGCGATCGAGCAAATCGACGCGGCCGGCCGCCACGTGACGCCCGGCATCATCGACGAGCACAGCCACATCGCCGTCGCCCGCGGCATCAACGAAGGCACCCAGGCCAGCAGCGCCGAAGTGCGCATCGCCAGCGCCCTCGACAGCGAAGACATCGACATCTACCGCCAACTCGCTGGCGGGGTGACCGCGGCCCAGCTTCTGCACGGTTCGTCGAACCCCATCGGCGGGCAAAGTGCCATCATCAAGCTGCGTTGGGGCGCGGCGCCCGACGAGCTCGTTTTCGCTGCGGCGCCGCCCTTCATCAAGTTTGCCCTCGGGGAGAACGTCAAGCAGAGCAACTGGGGCGACGACGCCCGCACCCGCTTCCCCCAAACCCGCATGGGGGTCGAGCAGGTCTACTACGATCACTTCATCCGGGCCCGCGAGTACGAGGCCGCGTGGCAAGTTTGGCGCGCAGGCACGCCGCGCCGCGGTCGCCGGGATGCCGCCCCCGTCGGCCCACCCCGCCGCGACCTGGAGCTCGAGGCCCTCGCGGAAATCCTGCGCGGAGAACGCTTCATCTCCTGCCACAGCTACCGCCAGGACGAGATCAACATGCTCATGCACGTCGCCGACTCGATGGGCTTCCGCGTCAACACCTTCACCCACATCCTCGAGGGGTACAAGGTCGCCGACAAGATGGCGGAACACGGCGCAGGCGGCTCGAGCTTCAGCGATTGGTGGGCCTACAAGTACGAGGTGAAGGACGCCATCCCGCACAACGGGGCCGTTCTGCACCGCCAAGGCGTGGTGACGGCCTTCAACTCGGACGATGCCGAGATGGCGCGCCGCCTCAACCAGGAAGCAGCGAAAGCCGTCAAGTACGGCGGCATCTCTGAGGAGGAGGCGCTCAAGTTCGTGACCCTCAACCCGGCCATCCTGCTGCACGTCGACCACCGGACGGGGTCGTTGGTGGCGGGCAAGGACGCCGATGTGGTCGTTTGGAGCGACCATCCGCTGAGCATGGCGGCCCGCGCGGACATGACCTTTGTGGATGGCATCCGGTACTTCGACCGCACGGCCGATGCCGCGGCCCGCGAAGCGATGGTCGCAGAACGCGCACGCCTCGTACGGGCCATGGCCGAGCGCAAAGGCGGCGGCGAACGCACGCCTTCCGAGAAAGTCCCCCGCCATTACCACTGCGACACCTTGCTGGACGAAAACCGATGAGCATGCGCCTTCCCTTGATCCTGCGGGCCTGTGGCCTGCTCACCGCCGGCCTGCTCCTCGCAGGACCGGCTGCGGCCCAGCCGACCCCTGCTCCGGCACAGCGCGGCTCGGTGCTCGTGCTGCACGCCACGGCCCACCTCGGCACGGGCGACGTCGTGGCAAATTCCGGCATCGGCTTCCGCGACGGGCGCATCGATTACGTCGGCAGCGCAGAAACCGTCCCGCGCAGCTACGACCGGGTCATCGACGCGACGGGCATGCACCTCTACCCGGGTTTCATAGCGGCGAACAGCACCCTCGGACTCGTGGAAATCGAGGCGGTCCGAGCCTCCGCCGACGTCTACGAAATCGGCACGTTCCGCCCGAATGTGCGGTCGGTCATCGCGTACAACACGGACAGCGAGGTCACGCCCACCGTCCGCAGCAACGGCGTACTCGTGGGCCAAATCACGCCCCGGGGCGGCACGGTCAGCGGCTCCAGCGGCATCGTCCAGTTCGACGCATGGAACTGGGAGGATGCCGTCATCCGCGAAGTCGATGGCGTGCACGTGAATTGGCCGGGCATGCACCACCGGCACCGCGAGGGGGAGAAGGTGGAGGTGCGCCGCCGCAAGACCTACGACCAGGAGCTGCACGAGCTGCGGCGGTTTTTCTCGGAAGCTGCGGCGTACGCCCGCGTCGCCCGCCCCGACCCGGTGGACGTGCGCTTCGAGGCCATGCGCGGCATCTTTTCCGGCGACCTCGCCCTCTACGTCCACGCCGACGACGTGCGCCAAATCACCGCCGCCGTCCACTTCAAGCGCGAATTCAACCTGCCGCGCCTTGTCCTCGTCGGCGGCTCCGACGCCCCCCTCGTCGCCGACCTCCTCCGCGACAACGCCGTCCCCGTCCTCGTCGCACGGCTCCACCGCCTTCCCCGCTTCGAAGACGACCCGGTCGATCTGCCCTTCAGCCTCCCGAAGCTGCTCGAAGACGAAGGCGTCCTCTACGCACTCGAAGGCAGCGGGAACATGGAGGCCATGTCCGCCCGCAACCTGCCCTTTTACGCAGGCACCGCCCACGCATACGGGCTTACCTACGAACAGGCGGTGCGCTCGATTACCCTCAACGCCGCCCGCATCCTCGGGGTGGACCAGCGGCTTGGCAGCATCGAAGTGGGCAAGGACGCCACGTTCTTCCTGTCCGCAGGCGACGCCCTGGACATCCGCACGAACCGGGTGCAGCACGCCTTCATCGGCGGCCGCGAAATCGACCTCGACAACCGGCAGCGCGAACTCTACCGCAAGTTTGCCGGCAAATACGGTCAGCCCATCGTGGATTAACCTGGCAGCGCGGCGCGCAGCCCGGCCCACTGCGGCTCCGCAAGTGCCGGGGTGAACGGCCCGGGCGCTGACTCGCCCCGTGCGCGCACCGCCGCGGCCCGCTCGGCAGAGTCCGGGTGGGTGCTCATGCCGTCCCACGTTACAGGCTCACCGGCTGCGAGGCGGTCAAAGAACCCCGCAAGACCTTCTACCCCGATTCCTGCGCCGAGCAGGTAGTCCACGGCGCGGTCGTCGGCCTCCCGTTCCATGTCGCGGTCGAAGGCCGTCGCCACCGCCGTACGCGCCGCTTCTACGACCATACCTCCCCCCGCACCGCCGTCGAGGAAGAGCGAAACCACGGCCGCCAGCCCCAGTTCCTTGACGAGTTTTTGGGCCACGTGTCCTTCGGCGAGGTGGCCGAGTTCGTGCGCGACCACGCCGGCGACCTCGTCGGCAGAGGTAGCTTCTCTCAGCAATGCGGTGTGCAGCACCAGCCGGTTCCCC
>Ga0315899_10007860_pt1 | contig 11461 bp, 8 predicted proteins | sample LakEriMetagenome_2_FD_203518 | JGI IMG/M metagenome (GOLD analysis project Ga0315899, IMG submission 203518) | Freshwater fungal communities from buoy surface, Lake Erie, Ohio, United States - Buoy 4 MA112 | ecosystem: Environmental > Aquatic > Freshwater > Lake | place: USA: Lake Erie, Ohio... | reverse complement strand
TCGGGATAGCCAGCAGCAAGTTCGGCGTTTCGTTCCAGAACACCTCGCCAGTCGTGGGACTGAGGTGATACTAAGAACGTGTTGTCGTCGCGAGGGACTACATACTTGATCGCACTACCCGACATTACCTAGCACTCGCGACAGTAGCTGGTGTGGCCAGTCGGAAGGACGAAGCCGCGTTCTCGCAATACTTCGATGCTCCGATCAATGACATCGTTGTAATGCGCCATACGAACTCCGCTATTGTCTAAAGCTCCGCCAAACGATCTGGTCTCATCCAAATAGATTAGAGGTACAGGAATTTCCAGAATCGACAACCCTAGCATGGCTGCTTGGGTCCATAACTCCAGTGGCATCGCATATCCATTCTCGGTGATGGACAACCGCTTCAGCGCGGAGACTCGATAGCATTTAAAGCCGCAGAATGTATCGGTTAGGTTCCAGGAAAAAAGATCGTTGATACGCTTGGTAATTTGACGGTTCACAAACAATCGGTCCGCGGGTGGATCGCTGTCCCCGTCGTATTGTTTCAAGTATCGAGAACCTGACACTATGTCGACTTGTTCGCATGCAGCAACAAATCGTGGGATACGCATGGGCTGATGTTGGCCGTCGCAATCCAGCGTGACCACAAAGTCAAATCGATTCTCGATTGCAAATCGAAACACCGATTGTAAGGCGGCTCCGTATCCGAGATTCGTGTCGTGACGAACGACTTCGATATCATTTCGTGCCTGGAGGATATCCTTGGTGCCGTCTTTAGATCCATCGTCTACTGCCAAGACATTCGGCGCATACTTTACCACCTCGTCCAATACCTGGGAGACCGTCCCGGCTTCGTTGTACACGGGCAAGGCGGCAAGCCAATTCTGTGTCATTTTGTTTTCTCCCGCGTAATCACAAAGAAATCGAAATCCTGCACTGCTACCATTCCGCTCTCTGGTTTTGATTGATAGCACCCCAGTATAACCAGCCTTGCATTCTAGGCGACGAGGCTAGTAGGTCAACGTTTCGGAGTTGGCGGAGGAGGCGGTGATCTGTTGAAGGGAGGATTGGACGGCATATTCGTTACAAACGCCAAACTCCCAGACTGGAATCACCCTAAATGCCAAGAAATCCTCAACTTATCGTGGCTGACTCTAAGGGTGGGGTAAATTCTCTCGAGCAGTAAAGAGCTCCGCTTGATAGCGATTCTAACACCTGTCACTCTTGAGATTATCGAGAACAAAATGCCAGTTTCCAAGAAAGTCGGATCCGAGATCGTCACTGTTGATCGCCGAACACAGAACCGTCGCATCAAGGAAGCTAGCGAATCCGAAGTCAAGGCGATGGTCGCTGCAGAGCGAAGAAAAGACAAAGTTCAGCGACGTAGACAGATTGATCCGACCACTTGCGAACGCGATTACTCCAACGACGAAGTTGAGTTTATGAAGGCCTTGGAGCAATACAAGCGTAACAACGGGCGTATGTTCCCAACGTGCAGCGAAATCCTCGAAGTGATTCGTGGCCTGGGATATGTTAAGAACTCAACCACTTCACAATTCGAGTCGACTGCCGAAGCTCTGGAACAGCAACTCGATGCCTTGGTTCAAAGCAAAAAAGATTCGGCAAAGAGCTAGGAGTTTCTCGTCCTGATATCTTTCATGTTTTGGGGTCAAATCTATGGCCCCTCTGGAAAACAAGCTGCTAGGGCGATTTGGGTAGTCTGCGTGGTTTGTATTGTTCCGGTTAGTTGGATTTTATCTTTGGTTACGTTTGGTTCGATGTTTTAGGCAACCGAGAGGTGAACATCATCTCCAACGCCTCGCCAACGCGCGACGAAAAGACCATTGGAAGGACCCAAGCATGAAAAGCGGCATTCGAGCACTCGCTCTATTCGGATTAACAGTTTCTCTATTTAGCGGCTGCGGCATTCTCGGTCGACGATGCAACGATTGCAATGGCTGCAATTCTCCGAACGGATGCCGACCATGTGCAATTGGCTGGCAACGAGGTGGTTCAGACTACGGCCATCACCTACGTGGGCATCATGGTGGCCATCACGCTGGGCAACAAGCCTACGCACAGGACCCGCAAACAGGCTCTGGCGTTCCTGCCGCCGCAACGGCTTATCCTTACTACACAGTACGTGGTCCTCGCGATTTCTTCGCAAACAACCCACCAAACTTGGGTCGCTAGTTTCACCTAAGAGGAATGTCACGTCTGAAGAAGATCTCGAGGGATGACCTAACTGAGGCTATCCAGTAGATCGTCCTCGGAAATCATTCGAAAGCCCTTGCGAGAAAGTGTCTCGAGGGCTTGCTCGGTGTTGTCCACCATGATCGCAACTGCTGGATTACCGTTGGGCTGGCATATCAACGGGTAAGCTTGAATGATATTCAGCTCTGCCTGAAGAAGTGCCGTGCAAATCTGTAGTAACGGCTGTGAACCAGAAGGTAGCTCTACACCGATGAGATCGGTCTCGATCATTGCCAAGCCAGCTCTCTCTAGGAGCTCTCGGCCTCGCTCAGCATGACTCACAAGAAATCGCACGAACGCGCACTCAGCAGAGTCGTTAATCGAAAGGGCAACGATCCTAATTCCCGTTCCCTCGAATCGACGCACAACCTCGAGAAGTTGCCCAACTCGATTCTCCAAAAATACGGTGAATTGCCGCAGCGTGGGGTAATTGCGTCCTCGCATCGTTTCGAACGAAGTCGAAGATCCTTCTCCTGAACTCATTTAGGTCATCTCTCATGTCATGCGATGTGTGGGGATCCGTCGAGAGTATAACACAAAAAGGAATTTCATAGCTATGCACAACTTGGAGTCCTGCGCTCTTTGTTACGCAGCTCCATGAAGATGGGTGTCACGGCGTAGATTTCCGAATTCTACGAGCCGTTTTCGCTAACTCGATGAACTCACTACGAATTCCGTTTCCGTCTTTTCCTTTGTTCTTTTCCGCCGTTTCCACGACCCAATCCCAAGACAAAGTGCCTCGGTATTCGCTTTCCCTGAGCAACATGCCGTACCCCAAAACACTGGCCGCGAATTTAAATTCGGCCGATCCCTCTGGGGTCTGGCTATCGGGTAGAACACGATGCTGAAACTCGCGACTCTCTTCCGCTTGCGGAGCTTTGTATCGCAGATTGACTGTCAATAAAGTATCTGCAACACCCGCCGACTCTGATTTTACAAACTCGGACTTATTGGCTTCGATCGCTGCAGTCTTAGCCGCTAATCCCTTAGGCCGAACCTCGTAAAACGCGGTGACTTGGTGCCCCGCCCCAATCTCTCCGGCATCTTTAGCGTCATCCCGAAAATCCTGCGCGTTCAAAAGCCGATTCTCGTAGCCAAGCAAGCGATAGGACTCGATGAACTGCGGATTGAAGTCGAGTTGTATCTTCACATCTTTTGCAATCGTCTCTAGTGTCCCACCGATTTGTTCCACCAACACTTTGCGAGCCTCCAGCATCGAATCGATATAGGCATAGGTTCCGTTGCCCTTGTCGGCCAACTGCTCCATCTTGGAGTCCTTGATGTTGCCCGTTCCAAACCCCAGAACGGTTAAAAACACTCCCGATTTGGCCTTCTTCGAAATCAAATCGACTAACGCACTGTCGCTCGAAATGCCAACATTAAAATCTCCGTCCGTGCACAGGATGACGCGATTATTGCCCTCGTCAGAGAAGTGTTTTTCCGCCGTATTATAGGCGAGTTCAATACCCGAGCCTCCGTTCGTTGAACCTCCAGCCATGAGTCGATCGAGTGCATCAACAATAGCATTCGATTCAGAAACTCGTTGACCATCTAACACCAGTCCACTCGCACCAGCGTAAACCACCAGCGATATCTTGTCCTCGCCATCGAGATGATTCACGAGTAGCTTCATTGCCGACTTTACTAACGGCAACTTATCCGGTGCTGCCATTGAACCTGATACGTCTAAGAGAAAAACAAGATTGTTACGCTTCTTGTTTTCCAATGCGACCGGTTTGGCGGCTAGCGAAACCCGAAGCAATTGATGACCAGTTTGCCAGGGGCAGGGAGCAACCTCGGTGGCAACCGCAAACGGATGCTCCGACGAAGCCTGAGGTAGATCGTAAGGAAAATAATTGACGAGCTCTTCAAGTCGTATTGCGCCGCGGTCTGGCAACTGTCCCGATCGGATAAGTCGACGTACGTTCGAATAAGAAGCAGTATCCACATCCACACTAAAGGTCGAAAGCGGTGTGCTTAATACATCTACCATCGGATTTTCTACAATCGACTGATACTCCTCGGTATTGGTAAGCTTGCTATCTGAGAGGCTATCCTCCTGTTGCCATACTCCAGACTTTCTCAAGTCTGCGATTCGCATATCAACGGACGCGGCAGAACGCTTTTCTGCGGGGACCGCGGTTTTGTTGGAGTCGCCTGAACACCCCAAAAAAGTTGAGACAAACGATGCCATGATAATTGGGAAGACCGGATACCATCCGTTCGTGCGATTGTTGTTTTGCCCAATCATGCTCCATAGACCTCGTTTTCCTGGTGTCATAGCTTCCTCACTTCTCAGGGTGGGTGCGGTTCAAGACTTAGTCTTTATACGCTTACACTTCGAAAATCGTTCACGATCGCGAGTTTCCCGTTTGTTGCTTTTGTTAATAGGTTGGCCCCACTTGGCCGAAGTAAGCACAGGAAACCTTAGGATCCTCTTGGAAAAGGATGCGACGACTGATCAGATTTGGTGCCACAAACAACCCGAATTGACCTATACTGTGACGGAACCCACCCTTTTTATCTCTCCGCTTTTTCCCACCCCAACGATGTTCAAATCAAGCATCTTTATCGCTGTAGCCTCAGTGTTCGCCATAGGTGCTGTAAACACGGCCCGGTTGTATTCGCAGTCAGAAGTGGACTTCAAAACGGAAATTCGGCCCATCCTCAGCAACCGCTGTTTTGCTTGCCATGGTCCAGACGAAGAAAAGATCGAAGGAGGCTTGCAACTCGACTCTTTTACCAGCGCGACGAAAGCCGCAGACTCAGGGTCCTTGGCGATCGTCCCCGGCAAAGCGTCTGAATCGGAAATGATTCGCCGCATTCTGAGCACTGACGAAGAGGAGCGAATGCCTCCACCTCACTTCGGAGACAAACTCACCGAACGGGAAGCAGAACTTCTGCGCAAGTGGATCGATAGTGGCGCCAAGTATTCGAAACATTGGGCCTTTGATTCTCTTGCAAAACCGGATTGGTCACATAACGCCACCATGCCAGGCTTCGAAGCGTGGAACGCTCACCCGGTTGATCAGCTCTTGCTCAACAAGCTTCAAGAAAAAGGCTGGACCCCATCGCAACAAGCCGACTTAAGAACTTTGATTCGACGCGTCTCGCTGGATCTAACTGGTTTACCGCCAACCATCGAACAACAACACAGACTGTTGTCCAATCCGACCGCCACCACATACGAAGAATGGGTCGATGAGCTGCTGGCTTCCCCCGCGTACGCCGAACATTGGGCTCGCAAATGGCTCGATCTTGCCCGCTATGCGGACTCCGCTGGTTACGCAGACGATCCTGAGAGAACGATTTGGGCCTACCGCGATTGGGTGATTCGCGCTCTCAACAACAACATGCCGTTTGATCAGTTCACGCTTGAACAACTGGCTGGCGACCTATTGCCCAACCCTACCGAAGACCAACTGGTCGCCACCGCGTTCAATCGTAACACGCTCACCAACAACGAAGGTGGAACGAACGACGAAGAGTTTCGTAACGTGGCCGTGGTCGATCGAGTCAATACGACAATGGCTGTCTGGATGGGCGTTACGATGGCTTGTGCGCAATGCCACAGCCACAAATATGATCCGATCTCGCATAAGGAATACTTCCAAGTATTCGCGATCTTGAATCAGAGCGAAGACGCCGATCGACGTGATGAAAGCCCCATTATTCCCTGGTTTACCCCAGAGCAACGTGCCCGGATGGAGGAACTGAATCGCGAAAAAAATAAGATCGAACAATCGCTTTTGGCAGCAGATGATTCTCTTGTGCCGATGCAGCGCAATTGGGAATCGTTGGTAAGCTCACCTGTAAATTGGAAGCCACTCGTCGCGAGCTCGGTGCTTTCCACTCAAAACCCATCCCTAAAGCCGACTGCCGATCCAAACGACCCCGCTTTGATCGACTTGCGTTCTGACGCTAAGCGGGACACGTTGGTCGTCGAATTCCATGCTGATTCTCCAGTTGAAGCTATGGCATGGCAAGGGTTAAAGCTGGAAACCGTTCCTCATCCTGCCTTACCTGGTGGCGGTGCAGGTGCTGGGACTGGTAACTTTGTTTTGACTGATATCAGAGCTTCGGTGCAATCAGCTAGCACGCAAGGAGTTCATGCAAAATACATTCGCATCGAATTGCCAGGTAAGAACAAAATTCTATCTTTGGCCGAGGTCCAAGCGTTCGCCGCCGGAGTCAATGTCGCAACTAAAGGTAAAGCCAAACAAAGCAGCGACGACTATGCTGGCACCGCGGAACGTGCCAATGATGGGAACACATCTGGTATCTACACAGACAATTCGGTTACTCACACCAAACAAAGCGATGCGCCGTGGTGGGAGTTGGAGTTGAATCAAACGGAACTCATCGAACGTGTTTCCATATGGAATCGCGCCGACGGATCGGTTGGCGATCGGTTAGCGGGAGCCAAGCTCATGCTGCTCGACGAATCTCGCAAAGAAGTCGCTACTCATGAAATAGGGACTCCGCAGACTGAAAATGCATTCGGCCTGATCCCAAATAAGATTCTAAAATGGACAGGAGCCAACGCTGATTTCTCGCAATCGGGATTCGATGCGGCGCTAGTGATTGACGCATCCCCCAAGTCAGGCTGGGCTGTTGGCGGATCGATTGAAAAACCACATGAATTGTTGCTCACCTTTGACTCGCAAGACTTACATTCGGCAATCGGTTCATGGTCCGGCCCCGTCAAGTTGAGATTCGAACTGGCTTTTCAGTCTGAACACGAAAAGCACGTTATGTCTCGATTCAAAATCGCCGCGACTGATGCTAAGCACTTAAAGGATTCCGTTTCGGTGCCGCCTCAGGTAATGGCAATAGTTCGCAAGGCTATCGACCAAAGATCAACCGACGAAACAACCGAATTGCATCGATTCTTCGTTTCAAAGGTGTCTGCTTCTCGACAGCCCATGCGAGATCAGTTGGCATCCGTGGATCGCGAACTAGCCTCTCTCAAGCCCGCGACAACGGTCCCTGTCATGAAAGATTTGCCAACGGATAAGCATCGCCAAACCTTTGTGCAACTTCGTGGCAACTACAAGGTTCACGGCGATCTGGTAGAACCAGCATTACCGCAAGCCTTTCATAGCTATCAACCTCCATCCTCTAATGCGAAATCCAGCTCTAAGCAATCGTCTCTTACCAGACTCGATCTAGCACATTGGCTCATGCAAAGGGATAATCCTCTAACGGCTCGGGTCATCGCGAACCGCTATTGGGAAAATCTATACGGTACTGGAATCGTTAAAACCAGTGAAGAGTTTGGCTCGCAAGGTGATTTGCCTACCCATCCCATGTTGCTCGATTATCTTGCCGAAGAGCTAATTCGTTTGGAGTGGGACACCAAGGCATTTCTAAAGTTCCTAGTAATGTCTTCGGCCTATCGACAAATTTCTTCGGTAAGCATCGATCGTTACGAAGAAGATCCTGACAACCTTTACGTATCGCGAGGCCCTCGCTTTCGAGCGACCGCTGAACAAATCCGGGATGCATCTTTGGCTGCAAGCGGACTGCTTTCTTACAAAATGTTTGGCCCACCCACCCGACCGCCACAACCGTCGATGGGACTATCGGCGGCATTTGGCAGTCGCACCGATTGGGATACGAGCCAAGGAGAAAACCGATTCCGTCGAGGTCTCTACACGCAGTGGAGAAGATCTAATCCGTACCCGTCTATGGCTACATTTGATGCACCTAATCGGGAAGTTTGCGTCTTGAAACGCGATCGAACCAACACTCCATTACAAGCTCTCGTAACGTTGAATGATCCCGTTTACATCGAAGCCGCCCAAGGGTTAGCCCGCCGAGTGGTTCTGCATGAGCTTCCTGACGGAAGCATTGAAGAGCAGATGACAAGAATCTTTGAACATGCGGTTTCTCGTGTTCCGACACAGCGAGAGATCGAGTCACTGAGTACCTTGTTTGAGCAATTGACATCAGACTTAAAGGCGTCTCCTGATCAAGCGATGAAGCTGGCAACGGACCCCATTGGGGCGTTGCCGACCAATGCTGATTTAAATCGAATGGCAGCTTGGACTGCTATTTGTAATGTCGTTTTAAACCTCGACGAATTTTTGATGAAACGATGAACCCACAAAATAACCACCTGCTCAATCTAACGCGTCGATACTTTCTCGGTATGGCTTCCGGTGGCTTGGGGGCATTGGCTCTGCAAGGCATGGGGTCCAGTCTCGGGGCGGGATTTGGTAACAATCCGCTAGCACCACGCGATGCCCACTTTCCTGCACGAGCGAAACGAGTCATTTATCTACACATGACCGGTTCGCCGCCCAATCTCGATATGTTTGACTATAAGCCGAAGCTCATTGAGATGGATGGGCAAGACGCACCGGATTCCGTTCTCAAAGGGAAGGAGTTCGCCTTTACAACGGGCGTCCCCAAGCTACTAGGCACCCGCCAAAAATTTACCAAGTGCGGTGAATCGGGACTGATGTTAGCCAATTGCTTGCCCAATCTGCAAACCGTGGCTGATGACCTGTGTTTGGTACATAGTCTTCATACCGATCAATTCAATCATGCACCAGCGGAACTGCTAGTGTACACAGGTTCACCTCGAAGCGGTCGCCCCTCGTTTGGCTCGTGGGTCACTTATGGATTAGGAAGCGAAAACGAGAATTTGCCCGCTTACGTCGTTTTGATCAGCAGTGGAGTCCAGCCAAACGGAGGTAAAAACTCCTTCGGTAGTGGCTTCTTGCCTTCGGTGTATCAAGGTGTTCAGTGTCGTTCTCAAGGGGATCCTGTTCTCTATGCATCGGATCCTCCGGGAATGACGAGAGAACTCCGCCGCAAGACACTCGATACGTTACAGCAGCTTAACAATCTTCAGTCAGAAGAGATGGGGCATCCGGAAACACAAACGCGAATTTCTCAATATGAATTAGCGTTTCGAATGCAGACAAGCGTCCCGGAGGTTATGGACATTTCAAAGGAATCCCAAGAAACGCTCGATGAATATGGAGCCAAAGTCGGTGTGTCCAGTCTGGCAAACAACTGTCTATTGGCTCGACGATTGGTCGAGTCGGGGGTTCGCTATGTGCAACTATTCGATTGGGGCTGGGATTTCCATGGTACCGGACCGCAGGAAGATATCCGTGACGGATTGACCAAGAAGTGCGAGACGATGGACAAACCGGTAGCTGCATTGATCAAAGATCTCAAAAAACGTGGACTACTAGATGATACTCTCATTATCTGGGGTGGCGAGTTTGGGCGAACACCATTTCGCGAGGGTCGAACAGCAACGGGTGATACCCTGGGACGGGATCACTACCCTGATTGCTTCACCATGTTCATGGCAGGTGGGGGAGCTAAGGGGGGCTTCGAGTACGGCATGACCGATGAGCTAGGATTTTCCGTGGCGGAGAATCCCGTCCACGTACACGACATGCAAGCCACATGGTTGCATCTGTTGGGTTTCGATCACACCAAGCTCACCTATAGGTTCCAAGGCCGCGATTATCGCCTAACCGACGTCCATGGCGACGTCGTCAAACCACTGCTAAGTTAGTGAACAAGATTTGATGCCAATAGGATCGCAAACATGAGCGAATTCGCCACACCAGCTATTTGAGTGGTAGAACAATCGCGAGAATTACGGTGACAGTCATACTGGTTAGTCCAAGCAAAACCAGCAGTGGCGTCCACGTCGAAAGAGCTTCTCGTTCGGTAAGCCCACTCATTTTCGCGAAGACCCAGAATCCGGAATCGTTCATCCACGACCCAATCAAAGACCCAGCTCCAATCGCGGTGGCTAGATAAACCATATCAAATGGCAACTCGACTCCAGCCAGCATGCCAGGCATCATGCCTGATGTGATAATCATGGCCGCCGTGCTGGAGCCTTGAGCGATTTTCAACAAGGCCGCAATACCAAAGGCGAGAAATAGAATTGCGAGTCCTTGGGTGTTCCCGCCAAACATCATCTTGATCGCATCACCAACATGAGCCACTTTGAGCATCGCACCAAATGCGGACCCGGCAGCCGTGATTAGCACGATCACTCCGCCACTCATAAGTGATTGTTCGACTGAATGAACGAGCTTGTCAGCAGACGGGGATTGTTGTTTGATGTAGACCGCGAGTGCGATGACTGCGGACAAAAGAAGAGCCAAGTTCGGGTTACCGAAAATCTGTGCATAACGGTCTATTGTAATCCAAAAGGTTGATTGGCCCGGCTCGGCTAATGTTTCCTTTCGAATGTCTTTGAGAGCATCGCTGCGGGAAAAATCCTTGCCGTCAAGCTTTCCCTTTTCAATCATCGATTGAATTTGCGCATCCAAGGTTGTACCCTGCGAGACAGCTCGCTGCTCGGCTCGCTGAAGCAATTCTCTCTCTGTGATCGTGCTGGTGACCGTTTGCATGGCAATTAGTAAAACCGGCAGCAAAACCGGCAGCAATGAAACGAATAGGCCTGGTAGCTGGTCATCGCGAAGAGGTTCTCTCTCTTCTGTTCCAGAGAGTTCTCGCATCGGGATTTTGAGCAATCGATCCATCAATCCTGCAAACCAAAAACCGACAATCGACGCAGGAAGTGCCACAATGGCCCCGATGACGATCATTTTTCCAAGATCAACGCCGAGGTTCGCGGCGATCGTCAGCGGACCTGGAGTTGGGGGAACCAAAGTGTGGGTGACTGCTCCACCAGCCGCAATAGCGATGATGCACTTTAGATAAGCCGCGCCCGTTCGTTTTTGAAACGATCTGGCTAAGGGCACCAGCAAGTAGAACACGGTGTCGAAGAAAACGGGAATGGCGAGCAAGTATCCGCTGCCCATGAGTGCCCATGGTGCCCGCTTTATACCCAGCAAATTCATAAAGGCCCGAACAATGCGATCCGCCGCCCCGCTGTCCATCATGCATGTTCCAATGACAGCTGCCAAAGCAATGACAATCGCGATTTTTCCACAAGAAGTGCCAAACTCATCGGCCACTCGAGAGATGGCTGTCGGTGCCAGCGAAATACCTCCCGTAACGGGATCGACATCAACCGCTAAGAGGCTAACCACGATCGCTGCCGTGATCAATGCGATAAAAGCGTTAACTCGTAACCCCATTATCAAGCCGATGACGATGATGATGCCAATGGCCATCACTATGAGAGGGTAGATCATTTGGAGAGGAAAGGGTTAGAGTTTCAAAAGCTACGAAAAGGTCGAAGGGACTCTTGTTGTCTTTCGGCGTTGATGTC
>Ga0315899_10007859_pt1 | contig 11463 bp, 8 predicted proteins | sample LakEriMetagenome_2_FD_203518 | JGI IMG/M metagenome (GOLD analysis project Ga0315899, IMG submission 203518) | Freshwater fungal communities from buoy surface, Lake Erie, Ohio, United States - Buoy 4 MA112 | ecosystem: Environmental > Aquatic > Freshwater > Lake | place: USA: Lake Erie, Ohio... | reverse complement strand
ATGCTTGGAGCGGATTCCCGGTGAAATCGCAACTCCCCTTCACCTCCCAGGGGAGGAGAAGGGGTCGGGGGATGAGGTGGGGAAACACTCGCAGTTTGTATTTTGCGAACAGCATGTAAAGCGACAACTATCCTTCTAACCCATCTCATGATTGACCTGCCACAAGCAGCTTCAAACGCATCCCAGTGCTCTTCGCACCCTCATCCCCCCCGCCCCTTGCTCCCGCCCGCGGAAGAAGGGGAGCCAAGCGTTAGCCGGTGGCCGTGCGCGAAGTGCGGGCGGATGGCTCACGCAAAGAAACTAAGACGCAAAGAAAACAGAACCCATTCGAGATTGTGCGCGGACCGGTGGGTTTCGCGGTCGGTGGTTCATCGCTCGAATGCAATCGTGGTGTTTGGTTTATCGCCGTGGTTTTGAAGTTGATCGGCCGACCGCTTCACCACACCCTACGCGAACACGCCCCTTGGTCACGCCCAGCGGGAGAAGACGGGCCGAAGGAATTATGGCTGTCGATTCGGCGGTATTGGCCAATCGCCTATCGCCTAAAGCCTAATGCCTAATGCCTATCGCCCCCCTCTTACGCTTCAACGGTCCAAGTTTCGCCGCTGTTGAAGAGCTTCTGCAAGTTACCTTTACCCTTTTGGCTGACGGCTTGTTCGATTTGGCCTCGCACCGCGGTTTCAAAGGTTTCGTGTTCGACGTTTCGGAAAACACCGATTGGTTCAGGGAACGCTGGGTGCCGCATTCTTGATAGAAGGTAGACCAAGGCCGGGTCGGCTTGCTCGTCGTGGTGCAGCAAGTCGCTTTCTTTGATTTTGCCATCGGCGAGGCTGACGACCTCCATGGAGAATCCTTTCAAGCGGATTCCTTTGTCTTTATCTTTGCCGAAGATCATCGGTTTGCCATGTTCAAGTTCGATGGTCGCATCATCGCGGGTGGCTTTGTCTTGGGCGTAGCTAAAAGCCCCATCGTTGAAGACGTTGCAGTTTTGGTAGACTTCGACGAAGCTTGTTCCTCGGTGTGCTGCGGCGCGTTTGAGGGTTTGGGACAAGTGCTTGATGTTGCTGTCGACCGAACGCGCGATAAACGTGGCTTCGGCACCGATCGCGATGCTGATCGGGTTCAGTGGGTGATCGACCACGCCCATGGGGGTACTTTTGGTGATCTGGCCTTCGACACTCGTTGGTGAATACTGTCCTTTGGTCAGACCGTAGATACGGTTATTGAATAGGATGATGTTCAGATCGACGTTGCGGCGAAGCAGGTGTATGAAGTGATTTCCACCGATGCTTAAAGCGTCACCGTCACCGGTGATAACCCAGACGCTCAAGTCCGGCCGGGAGAGTTTCAAGCCGGTCGCAACGGCCGGGGCTCGTCCGTGGATGGAGTGAACGCCATAAGTATTGACGTAGTACGGAAAGCGGCTTGAGCAGCCGATTCCGGATATGAAAACGGTTTGTTCCGGCGGGATGCCGATCTCGGGCAACACTTTTTTCATTTGCGCCAAAATCGAATAGTCCCCGCAGCCCGGGCACCATCGCACATCCTGGTCACTTGCAAAATCATCAGCCTTCAAAACGTTTAGTGCTGTATTCATGACGGTGGTTGATCTATGTGGTGATCTATTTGTTGATCTGGTGTGATATTGGTGTTCTGTTCGCCGGCGAATGGGATTGGAGTCTGCGACCCACCGGAACTGACTGTCTCGTGTGCGATTGTTACCGAGTCATTTCATGGATCTTTTCAACAAGTTCGGTAACCGTAAACGGCTTGCCCTTCACTTTGTTGTATCCCACTGCATCGACTAGGTAGCGGTTGCGAATAAGCATCCGCAATTGCCCCATGTTGAGTTCGGGAATGAGCACTTTCTTGTAGCTCGAAATGATCTCCCCAAGGTTGCTTGGGAATGGATTCATATAGCGAATGTGTGCCAATGCGACGCTCTTGCCCATCGACTGCGCTTTTTGGACGGCGGTCAAACAAGCCCCATAGGTACCACCCCAGCTGAGAACCAGCAGGTCACCGGACTGTGGTCCGACGACTGATTGCGGCGGAAGGAGTTTGGCTGCATTCGCAACCTTTTGGGCTCGGATGTTGACCATCTTTTGATGGTTTTCTGGGTCGTAGCTGATGTTGCCACTTCCATCTTCCTTCTCGATTCCGCCGACGCGATGCATCAGCCCTGGAGTGCCGGGGATAGCCCAAGGTCTCGCAAGGAGTTCGTTTCGTGCATATGGTCGGAACGGTCCATCCGGGTTGTTGTTTTCTTGGGGATGCTCGATGGTGTAGGGGGTTAGTTTCGAGACATCGGGGATTTGCCAAGGTTCTGCGCCATTGGCGATGTATCCATCGGAGAGGACTACCACGGGCAACATCAATTTCGTAGCTAGCATCCAAGCTTCTTGGACGATTTCAAAACAGTCGGCAGGACTGCGAGCTGCTAGCACCGGTAAAGGGGCTTCTCCATTGCGGCCGAACATGACTTGAAGCAAATCTGCCTGCTCGGTCTTCGTCGGCAACCCGGTGCTTGGTCCACCCCGTTGCACGTCGATTACGAGCAAAGGTAGTTCAAGCATCATCGCCAATCCCATCGCTTCGGTCTTCAACGCGATCCCTGGTCCGCTCGATGTGGTGACCCCCATCTGGCCGCCGTAGGAGGCTCCGATGGCCGAACAAACGGCAGCGATTTCATCTTCTGCTTGGAAGGTACATACACCGAAGTTCTTGTAGCGAGCGAGTTCGTGAAGAATGTCACTCGCTGGGGTGATCGGGTAGGAAGCATAAAACAGTTCTTTGCCACTACGGTTTGCGGCGGCGAGCAATCCCCAAGCCAAAGCTTGGTTACCCATGATGTTTCGGTAGGTACCCGGTTTTAGCTTCGCGGGTGCGACATTGTAGGAGTTTCCTAAAGCTTCGATCGTCTCGCCGTAAGCCCAGCCGGCGCGAAGCGCCTTCTCGTTCGCATCGGCGATGGTCGATTTACCCTCACCGAACTTGCCATGGATGAATCGCAAGGTCGCGTCCATGTTTCGGCCATATAACCAATAAACCAAACCCATCGCAAAGAAGTTCTTGCAGCGATCGGCTTCCTTCACGCTCAATCCAAACTCGGCAACCGCTCCCTTGGTCAGTCGCGTCATAGGGACTTTGATCAATCGATAGTTTTCCATCGAAGGATCTTCCAGCGGGCTCGTGTTGAGCTTGGCAAGCTTCAAGTCTTTGTCTTCAAAGCTATCTTCGTTGACGACCAGTAAGCCCCCTTTGACCAAATCCGCGAGGTTCGTAACGAGAGCAGCGGGATTCATCGCCACAAGAGCGTCAAGGGTATCGCCTGGCGTGTGAACTTCATGCGATGCAAACTGGACTTGGAATCCTGAAACTCCAGCGCGGGTGCCGCGCGGGGCTCGAATTTCCGCTGGGAAGTCCGGAAAAGTCGCAATGTCGTTGCCAAGCAGGGCTGAGGTGTTTGTCAACTGCTGGCCGAGCAGCTGCATACCATCCCCCGAGTCTCCGACGAGTCGAACCGTGATTCCGCTTACGAATTGGACCGGTTTTTCGGTGGCCGATAACACTTCCGTTGACATATATTTGAAAAACTTATGGGTTTCGAATTGCAGGACCGAACAATAGTACGCGCCAAAGGGCACGGGTTGTATCGATTATCCGGCCTGTAGGGATGAATCTATTTTGGCAAAACCTTCCGTGGTTGAGTATGTCAAAAGACCGCAATTCGGCGCAATAGTTGCCGCAGTTTTTCCAGATTCTCTAGTTTTCCACCGAAGAAGTAACGGTTTTCAGCAGATCAAGTTCCCGATACTCGAGCAATTCAGCAACAACCGAGAGGAGTCTTTCGTACAGCCAGAAGCTTGTCAGAATAAGGATCGGCTGGAGGATCAGCGCGATCGGAAGCCACTTGGTGGCCGGAATCGAGGCATGTAATCCCCATTCCAGAGCCCAAGGCGTGCTACAAGCGATCATTAAGGCCGGGATCAGGGCGCTGAGGGCAAAGTTCAGGACAAGGGTTTTCCAGGAAAAGGATTTCGGCTGGAAGCCTTGGGGGGACATTGGGAACGGAGCCAAGATCGAGATGAGGTTAGTCAAAACCATGTAGATTGGCACGAAGGCGAGTGACGCTCCGATTGCTTCGATTTCCCGAAGCCAGTGATATCGCCATACGCCGGCGGCAAATGCGGAAGTTACGATCGTGATGGTCAGAACCATCAAGCCAAAAATCCAGTTTCGGCCACGGAGGATTTCCACACGCGGTAGTGGAGAGAGAACCCAGAACCGGAATCCAGAGCGGTCGAATCCAAAGATGTTCGACGCGAAGGTCGATCCCATGAATGCGGAGAAGACGGCAAAACTGAACAGGAATGGCCCCTGGAACTGTTTCCCACCCAGCCTGTCTCCAAGTCTCGTCAGAAGCGATCCTGCAAGTTTCTCGGCAGATGTCGCTTGAGTATTGTCAGAAGACGCGGTTTTTCCCGCTCCTGCATTTGGCACTGCTGAAGGCTCGTCATTCTGCACGGCCGACGGTTCCTCATTTGGTACCGCTGAGGGCTCTTCGTTTTGTACCGCTGAGGGCTCCTCATTTGGTACCGCTGAGGGCTCCGTAGAAGTTGGGGAAGATATTGCCGGGGGGAGCGGTACATCGCCTTTAGGCGCTGGTCGCTGGGAAAACAGGCCAAGAAATATGAAAGGCTGGATCAACGGAATGATCATCGCCAACTTCATTTGAGGGGATCTCCAGAACATGGTCCAAGTCATCGCGGCGATTGCGGATGCCGGCCCGCTGAGCCCCGGAAAAGAGCTTTCCATCCACGCCAAGCTGCCTTGGGTGAAATCAGCGTTGGACGCTTTCTGTTTGCCATCGCTGATTTGATTCCCGGATGGATTGGATGCAACTTCAAAGCCATCTTGGTAGTAGGTTCGCGTGAGTCGATAATTAGCGCGCAGCGACCAAGCAGTGATCAGCCACATGCAAGGGACCCATACCAACGACCATCCACCTAGAATGGATTTATTCGAGAGTACGTCGGCTACCCAAAAAAATGGGCATAGCGTGTCGCATACCCTTAGCCAAAACACAATTGACGGTACATCGACAAGCCGTCTTAGGTAATGCGAACCGATAGCGATTCCAAAGCCCATGAATGCCAACAAGAGAGGCATCAGGGTCATGATCCAAGTGCGTGACCGTGGATTCACCAACCATGCGAGCAACTTGCCTTGGATATGCGAAGTTACAGCGGAAAGCATCGCAGCGTAGGATACGACAGGAATCCATTTCCAGAGTACCGAGGGACCAGCCGCAAGGCTGCTACCGAAGACGAGTCCGGTTCCGCTTGCTAGGAAAAAGATCAGCGGGATGTTGATCCAGCTAAGTAGATAGTTAAAAGCAAAGACGCTTGCCGGGGAGATCGGCAGGTGCATCAAACGTTGCAGCGAGAGGGTATCTCCGCGAACAGCATCGTTGAACAAACTGACCATCCAGAAGATCAAAAACATCACTAACAAACCATTCCAGATGGCAAAGTAAGCGAGGTCGTCAGGAGTAGCGGGTCTGGTGGCGAGCCTGTAGCCAAAAAAGCTTGAGAGCGAGAACCACAGCACGGTGACCAATATGAACAGGGCTAGGAAAACAGATCCAATGGTTCGGCTGATGATGGAATCTTTGATCCATCGATTGACTTTTCCTCGCCAAAAGGCACTTGCTAACGCACTCCATTGCTCGAAAGGCGTTGCCCGATTCATAACGCTTCGCTCTTCGACTCGACGTTCGTGTGGCTGATTTAGCGATTGAGAAAGGGCTTCGCTCATGAGCCGGCTCCTTCGGGTGCAAGCCAATCGAGTTTGGCTGTCGGCTGTTCGATTGCACTTCCTTCCGCAGCGCGTATGAAGGCTTTTTCCAAGGATCCGCCTTCGATGAGCTCTTGCAAGGACGATTGAGCGACCAGTTTTCCGGAGACAATGATCCCGACGTGAGTACAGAGTCGCTCGACAATTTCCAGGACGTGCGAAGTCAAGAAAACCGTTCCTCCATTCGAGGTGAATTGGGCAAGTAATTCGCGAATGGTTCGCGAAGCAACGGCATCGACACCTTCGAAGGGTTCATCAAGGAACAGCAGTTTCGGACGATGGATCAAGGCGGCTGCGAGGGAAAGTTTCTTGCGCATGCCGTGTGAAAAGTCCGACGAGACTTTCTTCGGGTCGTTCTCCAGATCGAGCAGATCGAGCAGTTCGATCGATCGTTGACGGATCAGATCACGCTCGAGTCCATGGATTCTACCGACAAAAATCAAGTACTCCATGGCGGTGAGGTTTTCGAACAATGCGAGGTTTTCGGGAATAACTCCGATCGAGCGCTTGACTTCGATACTCTCGCTGGGGTTGAGCATGTTCTTGCCCAAGACTTCGATCCTGCCGGCTGAAGGCTGCAGCAAGCCTGTAAGCATTTTGATCGTTGTCGACTTCCCTGCGCCGTTCGGCCCGAGGAACCCATAAAAAGATCCTCTTTCTACCTGAACATCTATGTGATCGACCGCCAATTTCCCCGAAAAGCTCCGAGCAAGCTTCTCCGTTCGAATCGCAAGTTCCATTTCATCCCCGTTGCGGTTTGCTTATTGGTTATCGCCTCAGGCAAGCCTGTGAATTGGGCTTTTAGCGAACCCAATTCCCCGACTGCTCTTGGATAACTTTCATCCAATCGACTGCTGTGTGCGGCATGTCGTGTTGATGAGTATATCCAAAATGGGCCATGATGGATTCATCATGGTAGGCAAGAACCGCAAGTGAAATCAGTAGGAAGTAGGTCATGACATTCGCAATTCGAGTTTCTCCCAGGAATTTCAAGGCTGTGCCGAAAGAGTGTTTGAACACATATTTGCCACGCCTGAATTCAACCGACCAAATTTCGTCCAGCAATATGTGGGACATGAAGCCCACAAAAACCGCGACGGTCTTTAAAAGTCTAGGGTTGATGTTCTCCGATGCCGAAACGAGAAACACGAACAATGCTGCGATAAATGCCGCCGGGATGCTGTGCCACATTCCGCGATGTACGGTGTAACGCCGAAATAACTCTGCAATGCCAAATCGCAAAAAGAAGTAAATCACACCGGTGACCAACAGCATCATCTCGTGGGATAATCCGACGCGCTCAAGTCGATCGAGCATCAGCATCGGAACGAATGCCGCCGCAAACGCGACGGCTTCGCGAAGCGGAATTCCCGAGTCGCTATCTAGATCGGGAAGCATGCCGCTGACGGCGCACAGTCCGCCGGCAATCAAACAGCTTTCCCAAGGCATCCCCGATTGGTAACCGCCGGCACCAAGCAATGCGCCGGCGATTGTGCTGACGGTAATGTGTGTTTTGAAGTCCGCCATTGAATCGTCGAGTCGTTGAATCGCGAGATTGAATAGGATTGTTTGTGTGCTCGTTGACTTGTGTGCTCCATGGCTTACGTACACGCCAATTTAATTGCACATCAACTTAAGTGCCCTACCAAGGCAGCAAAACGCTCAGCAAGGAGGAGGCATCTAAGAAGCGTCAACGCAGTGTAACTATCAAAATAGAGCAATCGGTCGCAACCCAGATCAACTCACGCGGTTTAAGCGATGCTAGTATTTAAGACGGGGTTGCTAGTATTCAAGAATCGGCGTGCTTGATAAGCCTAATCGGCGGTAGCTTGGGCAAACTGGCGAAAACTGGGCTTTCGGCAATTTAGCCACTGAGGCTATAAGCCAACGTTTGATCGTTGGAACAAACAGAGCCTTTTTCGCTTGGTCCAACGATCGCTAGCTTTCCAACGTACTACTAAATCCTTGGTTCGCTTATGCACCCGTACGACATCTTGATGCTCATTATTTTGGCTTCGGCGCTTATCTTCGGAGCCATCAAAGGTTTCGCATGGCAGGTCGCTTCTTTGGCCTCGATCGTGGTCAGTTACCTTGTGGCGAGTTATTTCCGCAACGATGTCGCACAGTGGATCAACGCACAGCCCCCTTGGAATATGTTTCTCGCGATGCTGCTTTTGTATTTCGGAACAAGCCTGGCTATTTGGATGTTATTTCGGTTGATCAGTTCATCGATTGACAAGATTCGTTTGAAGGAGTTTGATCGGCAGCTAGGAGCAGGATTTGGGTTGCTCAAGGGTGCTGCACTGTGTTGTATTGTCACGATGTTTGCGATGACGTTGTTGGGGCCGAATCAGAAGGTTGCGATCGCCAAGTCCAAGAGTGGGCGATACATCGCGCAAGCTTTGGCCCATGCCGGCTCGATCATGCCGAATGAAGTCAAAGAGGTGATCGGTCCTTACTTAGAGAATGTTGGGCAGCAGTTGGAGCAAGGCCGTTTGGCGGAGGATCCAACTGGGTTTCCGGGGGGGCCATCAACTTCCGGGTGGCCAACGAATTCCGGATACCCTTCGAGTCTCGGGTATTCGGCGAATCAAGGGAATGGGCTAGGGCAGGGGGGGGATTTGGGAATCGATCCGATTGCGGCCGGGAGCAGTATCCTCGATCGATTCCTCAACAAAAATGCCAACGCCCCTTCTTCTCAACCCCAATACCAACCCCAACCACAACCCCAATCCCAATACCAACCACAATACCAACCACAACCACAATACCAACCACAACCACAACCCCAACCTCAATTCCAACCCCAGCCTCAGTCCCAGCCACCTGCACCAAATACCAATCCTTCATCCACCCAGCCTCGCCTCCCTCAGCTACCGTTCTAAGAAGTCGCTAAACGGAGACACTTTTTACTTAGAGCAACTGGCTACTAACAAGCCACACAGCGGTTTTCTCGAATTACAATTGGGGGAGGATACCACTTTGAAGAATCCACCGGGGCGCAGATGCTCCGCTCACCCTACTTCCTATTTCTCGTTTGGAGACTCATTGATGAAACGCCACATTCGATTTATGGCATGCCTCGCGCTCGCTACCTGCTGCTTCGGCCAAGTCGACTTTGTACGTGCGGACGAACGAGAAGAACTCAAAGCACGTGTTGCGGAGCTAGAACAGCAAGCGGAACGATATTTGCAAGAAGGCAAACCTGATCAGGTAGTCCGAGTAACACGCGAACGCTCCAAGTTGATGAGCAAGCTAATGGAGCTGCAGTCGGAATTCGATCGCGAAGCGGCACGGGGAGGACAGGGCAGGGGGGGTGACAAACGCGAAAACCCTAACATGCCACCTGAAATGATGGAGAAAATGGAGCGAGCCAAACAGCAAATCAACCACCTTCGGATTGCGTCTGAACATCTCAAGTTGGCACAGAAACACGACATGGCACATGACCTGATGCGACAAGCCGAAGAAGTCGAACGCGATTTACAACAGGCTATTGCACAGCAAAAAAATCGTCAGATTGAACGAGAGCAAGTCGAGCGTCAGCGAGCTGAACGTGATAAGCGACGCCATGACGAGATGATGGAACGTGAACGACAAACCGAAAAACGCAATGAATTGGATCGCCGAGAAGGCGCTAAGGAACGGCCAATTCCCGAACGAGCGTTCGTTCGACCACCGATGACACCACCGATGACACCACCGAAAGCTCGCGAAGAAGCCATGCAGGGCTTACAGAAAGAAATAAAGCAACTTCGAGAGGAAAACCGGGAGATACGCCAAATGATGGAACGAATCTCCCAAGAGCTCAAAAGGATGCAATCGCGAGATTAATCCCAGCCGAATTCAATCCAAAAATCTACTGACCTGAGTGACTCCTCGTTTAGCTTGAGGAGCACTCAGAATTCCTTAACGTTCATCACATCTTTCAGGCGAACTCTATCGCCATTCTCGCTCCGGTCGGGCCCGAAGCATCTCCGCTTGTGGGTCCCCAACAAACGATTCTGTCTTCGGGTCAATCGTCACTTTACGTTTCAAGATCCAAGCGATCGCAGCAGCATGACAGGCGAAGTGAGAACTTCGCATTACATCGTGATTTGCAATAGGCTTCTCTCGCGTGCGCACACAGTCAAAAAAGTTTCTTGCATGCGCCGTTACATCCAAACCAACTACTCGCTTCGACGCTTCTGGAACTTCTTGCTCTAAAGCTTTTGCGGTTACAACGATCTCTCCCGAATCCCCCGTTTCTACCGAACCCTCCGTACCAACAAATCGGACGGGACAGGTTCCTAGCCTTGTAATGTAATGAGGTGAGCGATCCCCGAACGGCTGCGCAAGAAAATCAATAATGAGCTTCACTCCATCGGAATAGGTGCAAACAATTTTGTCTTCTAGCGGTTCATATTCGATCGGCATCGTACCGTCTGTCTGATTCGCCCATTGGCACAAGTCCACGGTATGAGCTCCCCAATCAAGCAATCGTGCCCCGGAATCAAAATCCCACTGACCACGCCACTTCCCTTCACAATAGGCTTGATTGTAAGGCCGCCAAGGGGCTGGTCCGAGCCATAGATTCCAGTCCACGATCGACGGGTCGGGGAGTTGCTGCGAAGCCAGCCAGTTATTCTCTAAGACAGGTACATAAACCGATGCATGCATCGACTTGAGCTTGCCGAGCTTGCCATCATGCACCCACTGCACAGCCTGAGCAAAGTTCGGGACACTGCGCCGCTGTGTACCCGCTTGAAACACACGCTTCGTTCGATCAATCGTATCCGCCAACCTTTGGCAAGCTTCCATGGTGATGCCGCAAGGCTTCTCGCTGTATACGTCCTTCCCAGCTTCGGCAGCAAGAATCGATGCGGTGGCATGCCAACGATCCCCCGTTGCAATCAATACGGCATCGATATCGCCGCGTTGAAGGACTTCGCGAAAATCGCGATAGAGCTTGCAGTCTTGATTGCCATAGAAACCATCGACAAGCGATTTGCCGGCGTCTCTGCGTGTTGCTTGCACATCCGCAATTGCTACACATCGCACATCTTGGAAAGGCAACATTGCTTTAAGGTCGTAAGTGCAACGAGGCCCAATTCCAATGACACCAAGCTGAATTCGCTCGTTCGGGCTCTTGGGAATAGCACTCGTTTGAGCGGATGCTTCACACCCAGCGACGCTAGAGTGAAGCGGGACCGCCGACGATAAAGCAACGCTTGCGAGCGATTGTGAAAGGAAAGACCGGCGGGCCAAACGATTTTTGGATTGAGTCATTTTGAAAATCTCAGAGCGAGTGGAGGAACGCGCAATTGGGGTTAACGACGAGCAAGCTTAGGGCCAAACAGAAAACCCCAGCTCGCCATAAATGATATATAGACACATTCGAGGTGACGACCACCGATGTAGTTTTAACCGTCTGCATCGTCCGTTGAATTTATGGGCCGATTTGGCTCGCAGGAGGTCACGGATCTTAGGGCATCATTCGGAGAAATGCGATTCCAGCATCTCAAATCCATGAGGTGTCCCTATGGTCACATCTGCGCTACAGTTATTGAAGAATACTGTGGGGGAGGATACTTACCCGCTAGCCTTCCTCGTGCTCGTACTCGT
>Ga0315899_10007858_pt1 | contig 11463 bp, 15 predicted proteins | sample LakEriMetagenome_2_FD_203518 | JGI IMG/M metagenome (GOLD analysis project Ga0315899, IMG submission 203518) | Freshwater fungal communities from buoy surface, Lake Erie, Ohio, United States - Buoy 4 MA112 | ecosystem: Environmental > Aquatic > Freshwater > Lake | place: USA: Lake Erie, Ohio... | reverse complement strand
GAATGTTATGTGTATTGGCGTATGCAACCGCCTTCGAGACTTCTTCCGTTGATTTAGCGAGCAAAACAATCGCGGCAGCCTCGTGAGCGGCAAATGGTGCTTGATCTTTTGAGTACGAGAGAGTGACTTGGGGATCTGTGATTAATGAGGCGTCAGCGCCCAATACCGCGCGTAGTCCTGCCTCATGATCCATTCGGGAATTTTACCTTTAAATCAGCGTTGAGGCAGTGAAAATCGTTCGCCCTTTTGCGCAACGACTAAACCATCTTCAAGCAAGGTAAGTAGTGCCTTTTCAACTTGTGAGGGAACATCCCAGAGTTGCATGATCTCCGTCTTCTTTAAGACTGGGTTTTCACGAAGTGCTTGCACGATTACCCCACGACATTGACGATCTGTTCCATGCCAGCTCTGAGTTCGTTTTGGTTGATCAGAAAGTGGGTAATCAAGACTTCGCCAGATGCATTGATCAGCCAGTGGACATTGTCCGCATTTTGGATTCTTGGCGGTGCAGATGAGCGCACCGATCTCCATCGTGGCAGCTGCCCACATATGAGGATTTTTAGCTGGAATCAGCTTCTCGCGATCTTCTCTTTCAGATTTTGTAGGAGCAGAGGTTGGCACTTCTACTCCATCGATTACGCGTGCGAACACTCTCCGTATATTGATATCAAGAACTAGTGATCTCCCTTCAAAGGCGAAGGCGATGATTGCAGCGCTTGTATAGTCACCAATTCCAGGGAGTTCGCGCAATTCAGATTGTGTCTCTGGAATTCGCCCCTTGTACTGAGTTGAAATTACCTTTGCACATTCATGAAGGCGTAGCGCACGCCTTGGATATCCCAAACGCCCCCATGCAGTAATTACTTGCGCAGGTGTTGCTGCAGCAAGGGCTGCAGGAGTTGGCCAACGTTTCATCCATTCGATGTAGATAGGAAGAACGCGTGCAACCGGGGTTTGTTGCAACATGATTTCGCTAACTAGAACGCCCCATGCATCGGTATTGCGCCACGGAAGATCGCGCTTATTCTTTTTATACCAGGCGAGAACTGGTTGGTGGAGAGAGCTCATTCCCCAGTGATCGCAACCCTCTTTAGAGCTTGATCAAGTCGAGATATTTCAAAAATCTCCATGCCATCGATCTTTACATCACTGCCGGTTGGAACGAGTGCCTTCTTAAATCCAAGTCGATACGCCTCAGCCAAACGTCGTGATACGCCGCTGACTTTACGAATCTCGCCCGCTAATCCAACTTCACCGATTGCAACTAAATCTGGAGGCAACGCTAAACCTTTGGCGGCGGAGGCAACGGCTAAGGCAAGTGCTAAATCTGCGGCAGGCTCTGACATTTTCATGCCACCAACTGTTGCGGCATACACATCGCGGCCACCAACACGAACACCAGCGCGAAGTTCAAGTACAGCTAACGTCATTGATGTGCGCGCAGAATCTAAACCACTGGTCACACGACGTGCATTTCCGAAATCACTTTCACGTCCTGCACTGACCAACGCCTGAATCTCAGCCAATAGTGGGCGACGACCTTCAAGAGTTACAGTCACACATGTGCCGGGTACAGGTTCGGTATGACGTGATGTGAAAAGTCCAGTTGGATCGATAACAGATTCAATGCCAGTATCACTTAAATCAAAGCAGCCAACTTCATCACTTGCGCCAAAGCGGTTCTTAATTGCGCGAATTAGTCGAAGCCGTGAATGACGTTCGCCCTCAAACTGCAGAACAACATCGACAATATGCTCGAGAAGTCGCGGACCTGCAATCGAACCATCTTTAGTGACATGTCCTACGAGTAATAAAGTGATATCGCGATCTTTACAGATACGAATGAGCGCACCAGCGACTTCACGAACTTGGGTTACACCGCCGGGTGCACCATCTGCTGCCGAACTTCCAATAGTTTGCACGCTATCGATAATCAACAAAGCTGGCTTGACTGCATCGATATGTGCAATGACAGCGCCGAGATCAGTCTCGGATGCTAAAAATAATTGCGGATCGACTGCATTGATGCGTTCTGCACGAAGGCGCACTTGTGAAGCAGACTCTTCACCGCTGATATAGAGCGCACTCATTCCCTTTGCTGCAGTTTGTGCTGCAACGGAGAGGAGAAGTGTGGACTTTCCGACACCAGGTTCGCCTGCGAGCAATATCGCAGCACCAGGAACTAGCCCTCCGCCGAGAACACGATCGAGTTCGCTGACTCCAGTTTCGCGTGCGCGGGCAGAAGAGAGATCAACATCGCCAATAGGAGTTGCTGCATGTGAGACGGTGCCAGCGACAAGTGAGAGCTTCTTAGGTGCTGCAATCTCTTCAACGCATCCCCACGCCTGGCATTCACCGCAACGCCCTACCCATTTTTGGGAGGTCCAACCGCACTCGCTACAGCGGAATGGATCTTTTTCAACCTTGGCCATGAGGTGAGCCTAAAGCAAAGGTCTGACGCGTGCGACAGGTGCGACAGGTGCGCGTGCAGGAGGTCTAACGCGTGCGACGCGTGCGCGTCCGCTACTTGCCGGCTTGAAGTGTTGCTGGGTGCTGAATAACAAAGAGCGGCAGGCTGCGTGCCTGAGCATCCTTAATGCCCTGTACGCGCAGATCGCAATGCTTAGCCAAAATGTCATATGCATCTTGACCCATCAAAGCGGTCAACTCTGCGCGGTTAGAGATGTAGACAGGCTCGCTACCTACGTGAGCTTCGGTATTGCTAGTGCAGTACCAATCGAAATCGTCACCGCCATCGCCCCAACCCAAGCGCTCGTACTCTCCAATAACCGTGATTGAATATTCGCGCTCGCCAACTTCGCGCGTTTCAAAGCTGCGACGTAAAGGTAATTGCCAACAAACATCTGGTTTAGTTTCAACGAAGTGACGATCTTCTTTCAGTGCTAAATGATGAAGCACACATCCAAATGATCCAGTGAATCCAGGAGCTTCGTGACCTTTACGGTTTAAGAAGATGCACGCATCATTTACGGTGCGAGTCTTTCTTTCGTTATCTTCATCTAAATCTGTGATTCGAAGTTGGCCGCCAGGTTTCTTTGGACGAGCTTCTTCATAAAATTGCCACATTGCAGGAGTCAGATGCTGGGCAGCAAGTTGAACGCGCTTCTCATCTGCTTCATCTGAGTACATCGCACCTTCGGTGCAACAACCATCATTTGGACGGTCTTTAAAGACACCTTGGCAACCATCTCCGTAGATGCAGGTCCAATTTGAGGTGAGCCAGGTGAGATCACATTTAAAGATCTCTAACTCATCGTTTGGATCAGCAAACTCGACCCAGTCGCGGGCAAAACCTGGTTTAACTTCGGACATAGTCGCAGAGCCTACGCGTACTCTTACGCTATGGCTAATCAACAGAAGGTCGCAGTTCTTGGTGCCGGAGTGATGGGCGAAGCTCTTATTGCAGCCCTTATTGGCTCTGGAGTTAAGTCGTCATCAATTGCCATTGTTGAAAAGCGTCCAGAGCGCTGCAGTGAATTGGTTGGTAAGTACGCAATCACAGTGGAGAGCCTCGAGAACGCAGCCTCGACCAGTGATGTGATTCTCTTAGTTGTTAAACCTCAAGATATGCAGGCTCTATTGGCTGAGATCAAGCCTCACATCAATAAGAACGCTTTAGTTTTGAGTTTTGTAGCGGGCAAGAAGATCGGATTCATTCAAGAGAATTTGAGCGATTCACAGCCCGTTGTGCGCATCATGCCAAACACTCCTACGTCGGTGGGTCTTGGCGCTGCTGGATATTCATTTGGCAGTGCAGTTACAGAAGAGCATCGTGTATTTGTCGCTTCACTTTTGGCTGCTGCAGGTAAGGCAGTCGAAGTGGATGAATCTTTGCAAGATGCGATTACCGCAACGAGTGGATCAGGTCCTGCTTACTTTTTCGCCTTTGTTGAAGCGATGGTCGAAGGTGCTATTGCGCTAGGTCTTTCACGCGAAGATGCAACAACGTTGACAATACAAACGATCGTTGGTTCAGCAGCCCTCCTTGAGAAATCTGGTGATTCACCAACAACTTTGCGTGAGAAAGTCACCAGCCCCAATGGAACAACTGCCGCCGCTCTTGCCTCGTTTAGCCAAGATCATCTCTCTGAAATTGTTGCTCGTGCCATGAAGGCTGCGCACGCTCGCTCTCAAGAATTGGCTTGATATGAAGCGTTTTGCAGTGGCCGTCATTGCGGCACTCCTTATTTCCACTCAACCTGCAGGCGCTGTGCCGAAAACAATTGCAGCAAGTGAGATTACAAAGGTTGCAGCGATCGCAGAACACGAGGGAGCCACAATTTCTGGCCAAGGAATCACGATTTTCTCTAATGCCGAGAAGAAAGTACTTGTCTCATCGATCGATTTCACTGGCGCCGAGAAGTGGAAGCTTGTTATTGAAGGCTCTGCTGACCAGGTAGCTATGGCGGCAACGTCAGATAAAGAAGGCAATACGTGGTTAGCAGGGCTCACTTCAGCGATTGAAGCTGTTGAGAGCAAGACTGCAACGGGTGCTCCGATAAATGTAGACGGTGTTGTTGTTGAACCAGTTCCAGGGCTGCGAAATGATTTAAACACATTAACTTTATGGAAGATATCTGCGACCGGAACCCTAGTGAGCACTTACTCCGACACCGCCACAGCACCACTTTTGATTACCGCGCTCTCGCACTCCAGCAGTGGAATCTCGATTCTAGGTGATCGTGGTGCTGGCACTGTCCTGATCAACTCAACGCTTGCCGGAAAATTCACTACCGCCAAAACAATTGGCACGGCAAAGAGTGCATTTACATCGATCATTAGAAACAGCGATGGCAGCGCACAGATCTACGGAGCAAGCAGCGAAACTCTGGGCGGCAAGAAACTTGTCGGAGCACGCGATGGAATCTTGGCTAAGGTAAATAAGAGCGGAGCTCTCACTAGCGTTGTCCGAAGTTCCGCAACGAAAGCAACGCGATCTTGGCAGAGTGCAACAGCAAGCTATTTTCTTGTGGGCGATGTCAAGGTAGGCGGCAAGAATGAGAGCGCATTTACGAAATTCAATGCAAGTTTTACCCCAACCTGGACGCTAAGACTTTCATCCCAAGGTGCTCAACTTGCAGCCGTTGCAGCTAGCGGCGCTCACTATGCACTCTTTAATTCATCATCGTCGATTCCTGGAGTAACGGGCTGGAAACCAAGTACACCAACTCCGCTAATCCTTCGATTCGATAGCAAGGGTGTAATCACCCAAGCACTCAAGGCTTCACAGGTAACGGGTGCAAGGACGATGACGCATATTGCTGGAGTTGGAATTGTGATCGTGAGTCAGGCTGGAATATTTAAAGGTTAAGGTCTATAGCCGCTAGCGCCAGACCAACCACCTGCTTAATTTACGAGGGGTTGGAATATCGGGGCTTTAAAATGAATTAATCATCATCGTCATTAAAAAAAGAATCATCATCGTTATTATTGGAAAAAGGCATACCTACTATGGGCATTGGAACCGTTACATCCTTACCCTTAACTTTCAGTTTGGTACCCGCGGGGATAGAAACACATCGACCCCGCCGCACGTTCTCGCTATAAGCCCAGTCAGAAACAGTTAAATGAACATTCTTGGAGCAAGTGGTGCAAAATCTTTGTGACTCATTGCCATCAGTCTTGAGAAGTTCATCCCACTGCATTGAGCATTCAAATGCCAGAACGGATTCGATCTCTAGGGGATGGCGAGATACACCTCGTTTTAAAGCCGCAAGAAACTTACGCATATTGCCAGAATAAATCTAATGCTTTCGAGAGTCAATGAAGTAGATGGTCAAACTGAGGGAAGCCTGAATGGAGAGCGCTTTGGCTTAGACTCAGTCAGGAACCTTCACAGATTCTTGAGCGCAAGGGTTCAGACTTAATCTACGAGCAATAGAACTTAAAGCGGATAGGGCGAAAGCTTTTTATCGAGCCTTGTTCTCCTGTGATGCAATTTTTAGAACTGTAAATAAAGTTGCAACGGCTAATACAGCGATTGGAACCGCGACATAGTAGAGACCTGCCTCAGCTTGATATTTCACAACACCGAGTGCAATGAGGTTTGCTAGAACCGCTGGGGCCTTCCCGTAATTCTTACCTGCTTTATAACCACGCCCACATTGAATGAGTCCGAGTCCACCTGCGATGGAAAAGAGCACCACTCCCAGAAGTGGCAGGATCTCTCTGTTCTCATGAGTGAATCCGAAAAAAATCATCCATGCACCTAGCGCTAGCACTACAGCACCTTCGACGAAGAGGAGGGTAGAAGCGATTGTTCGAGGGAGTATCTGACGAGAAGGTGAAGTCATGAAAACTAGGCTATCGCTAGACGGTATTGATTGCACTTTCTTTTTGTGACTCGCGTGCTACTTCCGTGACAATTTACCCAGAATATTCGCATGACGGAATAAGTGATCAACTTACACATTGCGCTGCTCCACCACTCCTTTACTCCCACCTGCATCGCATGCTCTCTGGATCTAAAAGATCGGGTGCGCCACTCACTCTGGTTTTGATTACGGTTCCGATACTCAGTGGCCTAGAAGAAATCCTTGCTATGGCACACGTCATCAATCAAGTGATGCGTAAAGAAGACCTCAGTGGACGAACAGGGCACTTTGAATTTGTGATCGTACTTTCAGGAAGTATTTCCAGCGGTGAAAAATTCTTGGAGAGGGTAGGTAAGGCTACAAAAATTGCATTTACCTCAGAGCTTGTTGAGTGGGTTCGAGAAGAGACCTCTCTCCAACTTCTCTACCGTTTAGATTTGGCTGCAGAAAGTTCAGCGAAGACTTACGCCGCTTCTCTGACTAATTCGAGGAAATAGAAGTCCTCGAAGATATCCCCAAGATTTTGAAAAGTTCAGCATCTTGTCAGTAAGTTATCTACTTTGCGCCACATGGAAACTCGGCAATTATCTCCAATCCCGTCTCGCGCCTCAGACTACGTCAGCGTTGAGAAGAAGATTGAAAAAATGGACATTGAAGTTACATATGGGCCAATTGCGCACCTCATGAAAGATCCAACAATCGAGGAAATTTGGATCAACTCTCCCGAGAGAATTTTTGTAGCCCGTGGAGGAAAGAGTGAGTTAACAAATTTGGTGCTCAAAGCTGCAGACGTAAGACAACTCATCGATCGGATACTTATGTGGAGTGGTCGACGTATCGATCTCACATCGCCATTTGTTGATGCACAACTTCCCGATGGAAGCCGATTGCACGTCGTAATCCCGGAGATTACCGCTGAGCATTGGTGTGTAAATATCCGAAAGCATCTGATGCGCAGCATGGGTATCAGTGAATTGGCCAATCGGGGAATGATGAGTCAAGAGATTGCAACGCTTCTAAGCCGGTGCGTTAAGTCAGGCATGAACATTCTCGTGTCGGGTGGAACTCAGTCAGGTAAAACAACCCTTCTCAATTCACTGGTCTCACAGACGCCCGTCCAAGAACGCGTGATAACTATCGAAGAAGTCTTCGAACTAAAGCCACAGTTGCCTGACGTCGTAGCGATGCAGGTCAGAACAGCAAATCTACAAGGTGGCGGAGAGATCCCCATGAGACGATTAATCAAAGAAGCACTTCGGATGCGCCCCTCTCGACTCATTGTTGGTGAAGTGCGAGAAGCAGAGGCGCTTGATCTATTGATTGCCTTGAACTCAGGTCTACCAGGAATGGGCACGATTCACGCAAATTCATCGCGCGATGCAGTTATCAAACTTCAGACTCTTCCATTACTAGCAGGAGAAAATATTTCACATAAATTCATTGCCCCAACAGTTGCATCTGCACTAGACCTCATTGTTCAAGTCAAACTCAACGGCGAGGGTTTACGAAAAATTGTTGAGGTTTCTTGGGTAACTGGGCGATACGAGAACGATCGTGCCGAAATTGAAACTCTGTGGTCCTGGAATGGTGACGAATATGTCAGGGGGGTTGCCACGGCATTTCCAATTGATCAGTGGTGGGTGCAGCATGAACTTGATAGCTATCGATTACGAAGTGCATCTGGTGAATTGCGACATGAACCCGAAAAAGGTTGATTATGCGGCACATTAAACGGCTTACTCCGTTTCTTCTCTCATTCAATAGCTGCTTTCTAGTCGTTTATTTCTTGACATCATCACCTTTACTAGCGATGGCATTCGCTTTGCTAACACTTGCATTTACATATGTGGTTGTCAGTGGCCGAAGGGGAAAATATGAACTCGAAGTAAGCGCATCTTGGCCTGAAGTTATTGATCACTTGGTCTCGGCAATTCAAGCTGGAATGTCCCTGACCGAAGCGCTAACAGAACTTTCAACTCGAGGTCCCTTGGTTATGAGGCCAGCATTTTCTAATTTTAAGTCTCGAATCTTTGAGGATGGAAACTTTGATCAGGGAATTCAGTACCTTGCAGGGCATTTCAAGAGTCATGCAAGCGACCAGATATTTCAGGCTCTCCTGATTTCTAAGTCACTGGGAGGAAGTGAGCTTCTCTCGATCTTGAGAACACTCAGCAATTTTCTTCGCGAGGATCTAGCGCTGCGAAACGAAATTGCTGTGAAGCAATCGTGGATCAAGAACTCCGCGCATCTATCTTCGGCCGCCCCATGGCTACTGCTCCTTCTCTTAGCGATGCAACCCTCCACAGTGCAGGCTTTTTCAACAGTAACGGGAGCGGGAATTCTATTCATTGGTCTATTCATGACCGTGCTGGCGTATATCTGGATGACCTTTCTTAGCCGGCTACCCAGCGTTCCACGCGTTTTTGGAGGCGATCGATGAACTCACTTCTGCCATCACTCTTGCTATCGAGTTCTGCCGTGTTGCTTTTAATTCTTGGTGACAATCCTCGACGCGAAGCAAAGAAAATTGTCGGAAGAACTAAGGACCGCTCATTAGTAAAAAGTCGAATCTATGAGTTGAACCGAGGGAGCCAGGAAGAGTACGAGGAATTTCGTTATCTTCAGATACTTTCTGCATCAACTTCAGTGCTAGTTGTCTTTGCGCTATCTTCCCTAAGTCATCAATCTATTGTTGCAACGATCTTTCTCAGCATAAGTATTGCGGCGGCTTCATATCTCTTTTCTGATAGAAGACTAACGACCGCAGTTAAAAAACAGCGCAGTGCCATCGAGGCAGAATTTCCAGCAATTATTGAAATGTTGACTTTAGCTATCTCTGCAGGGGAGTCGCCACTAATCGCCTTCAAGCGCATCGCAGAAAATTCACATGGCCACTTAAGTGTGAGATTTCGCCTCGTGGTCGCGCGAGTTCATCAAGGGACGCCCTTCCATTCGGCGCTTGATCTGATGGGGCGCGATGTTAACTCTCCGCTGGTCCGTAAATTCATTGATTCGATGGTCAATGCAATGGTTCGAGGAGCTCCAATTACAGAAGTTCTCGTTAGACACGCTCAGGAGGCACGAGACCATCAACGGAATCGAGTTTTAGCTGCCGCGGGAAAAGCAGAGATCTCGATGATGATCCCGGTGGTTTTTCTGATTCTTCCCATCTCAATTCTCTTCGCACTCTGGCCTTCTTTAACGAATCTCAACCTATTTGCCAGTTAGAGACGAAGAAGAGCAAGCAAGAAGAGCAAGCAAGAAGAGCAAGCAAGAAGAGCAAGCAAGAAGAGCAAGCAAGAAGAGCAAGCAAGAAGAGCAAGCAAATAAACCTAAAGAAGCGGGAGAAAGAAATGCAGAAACTAACTAGAAGCGGGGAATTCACAGCCAAGGTTCTTCAGAGCTCAATGTGGATGCAAAAGAGAGTTATAGCGCCATTAAATGCACTTAAAGAGAAGAAACCAATGAAGATGATGAAAGATGAACGAGGCGATGTTCCAGGATGGGTTCTAGTCGTCTTGATGACCACAGGTTTAGTAACGGCAATCTGGACTATTGCAGCGCCGCGACTATCTGCAATACTCAAGAATTCACTTGATGCCATGAACGGCATTCGATAAGTGATTCGATGTAGAGATGCATTGAGATTCATTAAAGATGATCGAGGCAATGTAGAGAGTTCATTGGTTATGATCCCTCTACTTCTTCTCTTTCTTGTTGGTATGCAACTGATTCTGGCGATAGGGATGAGAGACGCAGATGCATTATCAGCTTCAGACCAAGCTTCTACTCGGGCAATCTCAGGCCACTTTTCAGAATCAGATGAAGAGCGGAAGCTTGATTCCCCTGATCGGTTCTCGAATCTTTCAATGTTGATAACACTGCATAGCCGGAAGATCCCAGAGCTAGTTCCAGGTCTTGCCGCCCTTTTCGGACGTGAACTTGAGACTGATGCCCGGGGGATCGCGATTATTGAGAACACGCGATGAAAAGATTAGCGACGAGAATATTGCGGCTTGCCAAGAAAGCTCTACTACGAGAAGAAGGTAGCGCCAGTGTCGAATTCGTCTTACTAGCGCTACCGCTCTTTATTCCTATCTTCATCTTTCTTGGACAATTTGCCGCAGTAAGTTCTCTTGAGATGGTGATACAAACTTTGGCAAGAGAGAGCCTGAGAAGTTTTATCGAAAGCAATAGCGATGAATCTGGTGAGGCCCTTATTCGTCAAGTAATTGAGGTTGGCGGGAAGAACCTGGGTTTAAGTCAGCATGAGATTGCTGCGATAGATGTTGAGATGCAATGCAGTAAGAGTCCGTGTCATCTTCCAAATGGTCGCGTGAGAATCACCCTCAGAATGGATTCATCGGTCAGTCACGGTCGGATCATTGAAGCTGCAGCTCAGGAGTATTTCTCTCCTTGGAGTCAGTCATGAAAAGAATTCAAATCGCTCAAAATATTCTATATATACGTCGAACCGATCTTCGAAAACTCTCACTAAAAGTTCAAGATGAGAGAGGGTCACTTTCCGTTCTAATAATTGCGCTCTTCCTCATCACAGTTTCGCTGGTGATGATCACAACTAACATCGCAACAATTACCTTAGCCAAGCGAACTTTGACTCAAAGTGCAGAATCAGCTGCTCAACGCGGAGCACACTTCTTGGATGAAGAGGCTTATTACCGTGGAAAATTTAATGTAATAACCATGGCTCAAAATCTATTCGGTCAAGGCCCAGAGGATCCCGGAGTCCCAATTGATTGCGAGAAAGCACAGATTGGAATTGCAGAGGCACTTTTCGATTTATCGAAGGAGAGTAAATTGCTGATAAACAAGGGAGCGCACAATCTGGAGATCGCAGAGATCTCTTGTGACGGAAGAGATTTAAGAGTTTCCTTGAAGGTAGAAGTTGATCTTCCCTTTCAGCTTCCATTTTTGAATCTAAGAAGCGTCACATTGATCTCTTCGGCGACAACTTATAATCAACGCAACAATGGTCTCTATCTCTTTGGTTTTCGGATCAATTGAGTTCCTCTGCCCAGACTCGGTGAAGTAACCACGCTATCCGAGTGGGTATCCTTTCCCCATGGCCCGCGAATATAACCTCGAGATAGCTGAGATTGACGCGACC
>Ga0315899_10007857_pt1 | contig 11463 bp, 13 predicted proteins | sample LakEriMetagenome_2_FD_203518 | JGI IMG/M metagenome (GOLD analysis project Ga0315899, IMG submission 203518) | Freshwater fungal communities from buoy surface, Lake Erie, Ohio, United States - Buoy 4 MA112 | ecosystem: Environmental > Aquatic > Freshwater > Lake | place: USA: Lake Erie, Ohio... | reverse complement strand
TAAAATTATTATGGACACTCCTATACAAATTGGTTGTGCTGTATATCAGTTGGCTAAATTACGTATGTTACAGTTCTACTATGATTGTTTAGATAAATATGTAGATAGATCTGACTTCCAATACATAAAGATGGATACAGATAGTGCGTATCCTGTGTTGTTGCTCTGCTGAAGGCTCATCATCAGGCGCTTCAGGAGGCAGTTCTTCAAATTCATCATCACATTTTGTGAGCGCATCCTCGAGGTCTGCAGTGTCTCCGGCACTTACTAGAGGAAACACGCCTGCCTGATCCGGCGAGATTGTAAGGCGCTCGCCAGCGATGTTCATCAAAGACATATCCGTATCAGCATCAACAAGCTGCTGCTGCTGCGACATCGCCACCGCCAACTGTGAATGTGTTTCTGCATGTCGAAGAAGGGTGTTGATCAGCTCTCGGCACTTCTTACCTGGCTTCTTCGCTTCGTCGCCGAGCGTCAGGAGATCCCACGGCACTTCAGCCGAAGAGGGGCTTGCTCTGTTGCTATTGTGCTCAGCGTACGATGATCACCTTAGTGTCATCACATTCGTGCTCCATGGCAAGCCACAGCTGCAGGGGTTCGAACCGCCCGTCTTGAATGAAGCCGTGCAGGTGTTGCAGTTCCATGACAATGGTTTCTCCCGTAAGCATATAACAAAAGAACTCCGGGATTATTTAAAGTAGAATTTGAGGGTAAAAGCATATACGCCCTATGTTCCAAATTATATTTTGTCGAAGGAATACAAAAACCACTGGACCCAAAGAAAGAAGAAGAAAAGGCAAAGAATAAATCTGATCCTAATTACTTAGAAGATGACGCGCTCTTCTTCTTCTCTCGGTGTGTGTTTATTACTGCAGGACCTATTACAAAGCTGTGCGCGTGGGGGGAGGAGGATAGTGGAGGACAAGTGCTACGAGATACGACGAGCCGAGGCTTGTGTGGACTAGGCTGACCACCACACACTAGTGAACGCGGGGGAAAGGGATAGTGTGTGAAATGAGGGTGATGCTGGGTTTGTCTTATTCTGTCTCCCACCTCCTTAAACCTGACGAACATCGTGCCTTGGCCAAGGCACGATATGTACTACCGTGTCTGCAGCAAGACCCGGTACTCGAGGTACTTGCTGCAGGACCTTGCCTCACAGCAAGTATTGCGTGCTATATTGAGAAGCAGAGTGCTCGCGGATCAATAGCCGCTCGCGGATCAATAGCCTGCCAGCTGTCTGCAAGTCCCTGTCTGGGGGTCTGGGGGTCACGGTTTCCCCCAGCCGCCGGAGGCTCGTCGCAAAAAAAGCGCAAGAGGCTTTCTGCGCCCCCCCTAGGGCACTTAAAGGTCATTTTTTGGACTCGACAGAAGCTGGCCCGGGCAATCTGACACATCTGCCAGTGGTTGATGAGGAGGAAGAGGACAAGTCCTCCTAGACCCCATGCTAGCTACAGGAGGTGTGTGTGTGTGTGTGTGTGTGTTTGATTTGATGCCTTTCTTGTATGATTGCATTCAGAAATCTTTGGTATTACTTTGTAAGCGAGAGGGCATGGCATGCTCTGCAATGAACAAGACCAGGGAGCAAGCTGCAGTCTGAGCCAGGCACAGTCGAATTGAACTGCAGGCGCTCTTTTAAATGATCTCTATCACGCTTTGCCTTCGAACACGTCCGCGTACGCAGGTGGCCCCCCGCGTGCACTGCCGCGACTCCCGAAGAGGGAGTCACGCGATCGAGCGGGAGCTACTGGTATGTGCTCATCGACATTCATAATTCTGGCGTCAATGGAATGTTGAGCCCTCATGACTTCGAAGTAGTCACGCCCCTGTAGTCATGCCAACATGCACTCATCATGGCTTTTGCTTTTCAACGCGGCAATACACTGTCCAGTCCCTTTTGTGCGCAATCAAACACAACATTCGATTCTTCATTTAGCTTACCCCAACGGTCAATGACGACATTAGCACGGGCGAGTGATTTGCGCCGAGTTCCGGTGTGCGTCTCAGTGTGCCATTCTCGAGAAGGGCGTGTTTAGGAGGGGCTGTCCCGACTGGGCCTGGTCCTGATCTGAATCCAGCCATGTCCACGCCACGCAGTACCTAAGCATTAAAATTCAACGGATCACGTCCGGTCAGTGGCATTGACTTACAAGCGGGGCGCTGAGCATGCGTGTGTGTGATGGCACCTCCAGGATCTCTTCTGCTTGCTTTTTGATAGTGTCAATGTCGAACTTCATTTCTGCAGACTGTTTCCTGAGGTATTCCACAGACTCGGCGAGGCTGCAGCCACTGGGAGCCTCAAATCGATCAGCTCCAGTCGATTGTGCTTCCACGCCTCGTGGCAACAACGTCATAATTTCTTCAGCCTCGGAATGTTTCCCCCTCCGTCTTCGTCGATCAGCGACAACCTTGATGGCATCCTTAAGCTGTTGCCTTAAGGGTTTGATGTTCTCTCCTCCACGATGTATGTCTCGTATGCCATACTTCCCGATCTCTGGTGGCTCTAAAAAGTCGAATTTGCGGTAAAAAGAAAGGAAGGATCTGATCGCATCGTAGTTTCTGAAAAGGCCAGTCTTGGAGAGCTCTGAGCCACCAACTGACAACTTGGCTGTCCATCCTTGAAGCTCGTTTCCAAGCTTACCTGCATTGGGCCAGCGACGAATCCATCCTTGAGCCGCCCCTGTGTTGACAACACAGAGCACAGAAATTAAGATAAATAAAAGTCTAAAGGCACAACACAATGCATGGACTCTTCAACACGTTTGCACGCTGAAGATTTCACCGGAGATGGCAGTCCAACAGTCGTAAAAAAATTCAGATTCTGTAGTGCGCCTCTCATTGTCCTCTCGAACTTTCGTGTACGCCTCCACGATGATAGCAAGCAAGAAGTTTAAGACCAGAAGGAAGTTCACCATCAAGTACAGCACAACAAAAGCCTGCAGCTCGCGTGGAAGCTGCGGATCGTTGGCCCAATTGTCAATGAATTCACCAAACAGCATCTGAAACTCAGTTTGAAGTGTCTGCTCGAAACTTTTAAATTCCTCCATTGTGTTCCCAAATCGCCACGTGCCAATGCCGGCAAAGCACAGCATTAGCAGGCAAGTCAGCAAGGCCGTGTGCCAAAGGTCATCTGCTGCGTTGGCGACGGTGCCGGTCAGAAGTGCCAAGCGAGGGTGCAGGCTTGTGCACTGGATCACCTGCAACCCATTACGGCAATGTCACCTCCTGTCCGGCAGCCCACCAACGCCAGAACAACCCAAGGGAGGAGAATTACCCGAAACAGGTTGACGAGCAAAATGACATTGCACAGAAAATTGTTCCTATCCGACGATGAGATCAGATCCATCAGATCGTTGATCGTTTTGAAAAACATTGTTCTTTTATTCTGCATTGTTTGTTTGCGCAGATATTGTGAGGTATCGAAAGGGTGCTTGATGCGCAATACGAAGCGTAAAGGAGATCAGGAAGCGCACAAGATTCAAATCGTTTCCAAGATTTGATCTTCACGCATGGTCGCCGTCAGAGCATCCAGCGTTTGTCGCAAAGACACGAAAAGAGTCGTGTGCAAAACGCATGCGCGAATTCACCTGAAGTTGCATGGCGGGGTTGGACCACGGAATTCCTTCAAGACCTTGCAGGACCTGAGCAGTGGAATCTGCGCTTCCACGCATTGACTGCATCATGAGGAAGACGTAAACGACGACCGCGCCAGCGCACATGAAATCAATGAAAGGTTCAATCAACTTGTTCTTGTCGTACTTGCCGCTGCGATAATCCCCGATGAAGCCATAAACTGCGAAAGCAATGTCGCCGAGCATTATCAACACATTGAAGATTACAAGACCTTGCACCACCATGTACAGAGTCAAGTTTGCTCCTTCGAGAATTGCATAGTGCGACACCGAAATCGAGACTTGTGCTTCCGGGCCCGAGAAATCTACTGAAAGGATGAGCACTAAGGAGACGAGCGGGTACGGAAGCATGGTCAGTCGCAATGTGCCGTAGTACTTTCTTTCAAGGCAGGTGGTGGAAGGAGCAAGTAATGAATTCGGCTTGTTGCGCCAGTAACAAAAGTTAAACGGCTTAAAATGAATTACACAAAAGCTACACTCAATATCTATTATTTTCTTCATGCAAAGGTGGCACCTGTGGTTAGGCCAGCGCTAGGCGTGAAGAAGACAAAAACAACTTGAGCCATTTGCGTGGCGCTGTTGATGAAAGTCGAAGTTGGCAGAAGCCCACCATCACGATACACATAAGCATTATCCGCAATGGAAGACAGGAAGTCTGCGTAGCCGGTGGCACCATTAAAATCGGTGGCTTCACCCCCGAAGAAAGTTTCGTTGTCATCCGCGTCGACCAGACAAGACATTATGGAATGCACTTCAACCAAAGTCTGGTTATCGCAAACGTAAGTAGAGGGTTCGCATTTGTCTCGCACCGCCTGGCTGTGGATTCTGGCAAGAAACTCGGTACCGTACTTGAAGGGACATTCTTGGGTCTTGCGCGCCTTTGTCTGGAAAAGGATGGGTGCCGCCATGAGGGTGGAGCGCCCGACAAAATCCAACTTTTCGACATGCACCCTGGTTTGCTTTCTGATCCGATTCGTGTCGACTGGGCCCAGGCGCGCGGCCATTAGATCGACGTGCGTGTTGTACTCTTCTTGCAGCTCTTTGGCAAGGCGGAATTTAGGTACCAACATGATGGGACTAATCAACATAGGAGTATTGACTTCTATGGCCTTGAAAAACGAACGGCTGTCCTTACGGAAGTCCAAACCACGATAATTTGAAAGCACTCGCGAGTTCTGCATTGCAAAACTGTCTAAGTCCTCCTCCCCGCTGCCAAACTTGTTGGATATGGCCACGAAATTCCAATCTGAGGTACTCAGATCTTGTAGAAATGATGGCTGCTTTACTGGATTCCCGTTTGAGTCATACGATCGCACATCCAGAGTGTTGTAGGTCCAATCCGACATCTTGCTCATGGCAAAGTACGTTTCCGGCGGAGAAATGTTGTGAAGCAAAGACAGATGTGGAAAGAACTTTCCAGATTCTGTGAGCGATGTAGCATCAACGGCTTTTACCCAAAAGGCTAGCGAAAAACCGTCACTCGTTTTCAGCGTTTCAGAGAACTTGTTGACAGCTTCCGTGTCGAAGGCACATGCATCATCAATTGCCTCCCTCAAATATTCACATACCGTCAGATTGAGATGAGCACCTTCGGCCTTGCCCCCACCATCCGGTGGCAAGACAGCATCTAGCCAGTGATGTAGTGCCTGGTCATGCGCAGCGCCAACACCTCTACCGCCAAGCGAACCGATTCGTTTACTCGCCATCCACAACTTGCACTCGTTCACGACATCCTCTTTCTTCATATCATCGCCAAGACAAAGGCTTCCATTCGTAACCATCGGCACCATGAGCCGAATGCTGCAGGTTCAGGGAGACATAGTTTCATTTCATCAACCTTGCACAGCTTTACATTCTGCAAAATCAATCCGGACTCACTCGCACACGAATACATACACACCTCTCCCAGGTGAAATAAACATCGCTGGAGCCTTGGTCTGCACTTCTGAAGCATTCCTGCTTGCTGCGGCAGGAGCTTGGGCAGTTTTCAGCCGCTTCTTTCAGTTCGCAAACCTTCGGCTTGATCCGCTTGGCATTCGAATACCACTGTGTTTTATGATTGGTGTAGCTTATGCTTTGGTTATGCTTTGTGATTGGCGTAATACTCGGTTATGCACTTTGCTTCTTGAATGCAAATGGCTGTACTGTTCGAGACAAACTCACCTTGCAATCATGCTCCTGGCCATCCCTCCACTGTGCATCAGCCAACTGACCCGCATCCGGGGGCAGACACTTAAAGCTTGCTTCTGAAAAACTTGCGTCGTCAACCTTGGCAACCATAGAAATCTCCTCTGAGCGAGAGAGAGGGAGAGGGAGAGGGAGGGAGGATGAGTGAGCGAGTGCGAGCGAGGGAGAGGGAGTTAGTAGACATAGACAAGACGTATGTGCAGAAAATAGATATACAAATACTTACAAATGCATTCACACCCAAACACACAAGCATTTTCACAAGCTCCCTCGCTCTCGCTCTATGTATGTATGTCATAAGAGTAAGTGTGTATATATATATTGCGTCCCAATTACGTCCAATACGTATGTATGTGCATGAACGTATGGTTATGTGTCTCTCTCTCTCTATACAATAAAACTGCCAGCTCGAGAAACACCTGTCTACAGAGCGAGAAGTCATCTCGCGCGCGCGCGTGCGCGCGCTCTCGCTCTCGCTCACTCACTCTTTCTCGCTCTCCTCCCTGTAGGCAGACAATAGGAAGAGTGCCTAGTGAGACAGAAGCTAGAGTGCTGATAGTGCCTACAGTGACTACAGTCAAATCCTACAGTCCCCACAGTGCTTATGATCAGTCGGTGTACGATACGCAACGGCCATCTCTCTCGCACCACCTGACGATAGAGGGCCGTTGGTGTCGTGCACATACATGCGCACATCAGCCAAGGATAGGGGCCCCCAAAAGTTGGGATCCGCTGTAGCAGAGTTAGTCAGTCAGCAAAGTTTGGATCCGCTGTAGCGCCCTTTCCACAAGTCAGCACGGTAGAAACCGAAACCGCATATCAGCACCGAACTTTTCCAATATAACCCGAAACGTAAACCGCATTGGAGGGGCAATTCACAACAAAACAAGTGCAATTTCAACAAAGGCAAAAGAACTGAAAGAAATCAGGCTGACCGGCCACTTGAAGAAGTTTGGTTTCTTTCAAATCCATTTTCGAGACAGGGGCCGGTGACGGACCCTCCATCGCTAATGCGCCGTCTAGGAAGAACCTCATCCTTTCGGCGTCTTCGTCAAACTGAAAGGCAATATGACGCCAGAATTTGTCGCCCTTCAGGTGGAACTTGGATGGAATCCCAAACTTTTCAAAGTACCAATAATCACCTTGTAGTACACCGTCTACATCAACTTCAATGTAGCACGCATTGTCCTGAATGTAAAAGCCTCCCCATCCAAAGTAGAAGACCTTGATTTCGCAATGAGCGTCAAGGCAGGGGATGTGTCGATACCAAAACGTCAATGTCATGCCTGCGCAAATCATGCGTTGCGTGTGCCATTCGAAGCAAGCCTTTCGTCATAAGTAAGACAATGCGTGAAATGTAAGCTTAACAAGCAACAGGATTCACAAAACTACGGAAAAGTTTGGACGCCGATCCTGCGAAATACAGCGGACCCCAAAATTGCCAAAACACGTTGGCATGCGTCGGGCTCAAAGATTCGAGCTGGATTCTTGCCTGTCCCGGCGAAAACCGGCAACTTATGGCTCGTAGTTCCGAGGGTCCCCCCGTCAGCTTTTGTCAAATGATAGGGTCCTTTAAAAATTTGGTAAAAAGAGCGGTTCGCAGGGTCGATTGTTGCGACATGCGACTGGCTCGTTACGTTCCAACTTTCGGGGTCGAATTCTGAGTCGTGGTATGATGGCATACGAGGTGCATGATAGTTTACAACTCCTGCCTCAATCGCAACCTGTGCTACTTGGGCAATCTCAACCATATTTTGCCGACTATCGACAGATGATTGCACACGAGCAAGAGAGCCACCAAGCGATCGTTTAAGCTTAGACAGATCTTCCTGCTCGATGTCAATCGGTTGAGAACCCTGCAGTCAAAGCATGTAAGTTACAGATCTCGTGCACCGCAGAACAGCCTGCGTTGACTGCAAGGCTAAAGCGACAAGCACAATTAGAAGAGCAACCGTAGATATGTCCTCCAAAGTGGAGCCAAAGCTGAAGATCTCTTCAATGTTGGCAGACGTCATGGCCTTCGGGTAAAAGCGCAGCTGTCCAAGCTCCATGTCCGCATCTCCGACCAAGACTCCGGCTTGGTCATTGAAACAGTCGGTCACGGGCCGCGGCATACGCTTTACTCCGAGCATTTCGATATTTCGATAGAATGTGGCGTGGGTGTCATTCACAATGACAGTGAGGAGCGCATACGTTTCAGACGGAAATTTGACATCATCGCGGTCCAGCATCACGGTCGACTGCACGGTCTGGCCCTTCTTAATTTCACTGGAGTCCATAGGAAAATAGTCGTGCCCTCCTAGATGCAGTTGAGGGCCCGACCTGTAGAGTGACGCACAAAAATGTCCCTCAAGACACTTTGGGTGCTCCCAACTACTTGATGTCTCCTTTCTACGCGGGACTACCTCCCAGCTGGTGCTCCTGTTTTGCCATCACTCGCACGCACGCACACTTTACGTAGATGAATGCACGCGCAGACAAAGCACCTGGAATCAAGATACCAACCCCAGCATGATAGTTCGGAAGTTTGAAAGGGCCGCTTACGAATCAGATATCCGCTAGCAAAGTTCTTAGACGTTTTCACCCAGCACGTGAACGTGAAGGATGGCGTTTGGATCGAGAGGTCAAAGCCACCCAGCTCCTCGGACTGTGCGTAAGGCGTGAGATCGCCAATCACTTGCACAGTGCCCAGTGTTTTCGTGTCGAAGTATCGCGAAGAGAGGGCGAAAAAGTTCTTGGATGATTTCGACATCAAGGGCAAATGCTCGATAAAAGCCTCTCGTGAATTGATTTGCACCAGGCTGTCAAAGTCAAATTCGTGCTCTGCTCCCGAACTCGATGTCAGTAGCATCACAAGCATGTAGCAAACACTTTTGAGAGACGACACGGGCTCGAATCATGTGAACGTTGCGCTCTGTCAGTGGTAGCGCGAGCCGGGGGGGGGCGGGGCAGTAATCACTCTTACTCAGATTGTTGAAAATCCCGCGCCGTGCGGACGGATCCCCCGTTAGGCCTTGGGCAATGAGCAGGCATACAAAAATGCTGCCCTGGTTCAAAAATCTGAATAATCCGCGTCGCAGCGAGTCTTCATAGATCAGGCGCTCCGCAAGGTTTTTGCAATGAAGGCGCTCTTGAAAGCGGTCTTTTATCTTGCGCTGCAGTCTCACCAGTGGTGACACACCATCATCCTGAACATGGCGCACGAGCGCCGACGCGAGGGCATGCGGAAGCCTGGTCATTGCGCGTGCTTGCGCGGTGTGCAGCAATGTGCAGCGTGTGCAGCCGCAATAGCAGGGCTTGCCCCTGTGAGCCTGTGTTCAGTCCGCAGGTGTGTGCACTTCGCGCATACTTGTCTCCAAATTTCATAGCGCGTCAGAGGCAGCGCCGCAATAGCAGGGCTGCACACCTCTAATTTCGTAGGTCCACATAGCTGAGGCCACCCCGCACCTCGCGGGAAGCAACAAGGCGCGTGAACGCGCAGGGAGCCAGGCGAGGTGGGCCATACCATGAGCGGGTCAGCCGTGTCTTTATGCGAGCGCCCATGCTTTTGTTGCCCCTTCCGCCCCCCCCTATCCCTATGCATGGATCGACGAACGGCCGGCATTGCGGGTCGCCCTGACTTTCGAAAGTCAGGGCTAAGTCACACCACAGCTCTATCAGCTGTAGTAAAAAAGTACCCATTACAACTCTCTCAAAAGGTGCCTTGCACACCAAGCTTGTGCCGTTAGCACCCAATGGTGCGCGTCTCCGGAGCGCACCCGGGGGCGAGGAGGCGAGTGCCGACCTGGAAGAGGGGAAGCAACAGCGACGAAGGTCTGTCGCCCTCTCCGCCCCCGCCAGAGCAGCGATGCGGGGTCGGCAGTGCAGGCCCTCGCCCGCACAGCGAGCCACGGGGCCCTGGGGCCGGGGGCGCCAGGCCGGGACTTGCCGTGCCGACGGGCAACCTTCGCGCAAGCATCTCAGCACTCGGCAGGGCAAACAGGTTGGCGCTCGACAGGGTGGAGAGGGCGCTGCGGGGAGAGCCCCTATCCCACACTGTCGAGTGCCCGCTCTGGAGCGCGTCTCCGCGAGGCGCCGAAAGCATCGAGACCAAGGCCGCCAATCGCGATGTAAAAGACATTTCAGAATGCGACGCCATTGTTGGAGTGGGTCTGTTTGTTGCCAAGGATGCCTCCACTGGAGCATGTCGTGTGTCCCGGATTGCGACAGGCAGCGCTGCGCACCTGGCGCAGATCAAGGTCGGCGACGAGATCATCAACCTCGGGAACAGCCCGACGACCCCGGGCGACACTCAGTCGGTAGAGGAGGTAGAAAAGCAACTCGCAGGGGCGTTGGGTTCCCACATCCAGATTGCTTTGCGGCGGACCCTTCCGAGCGGCGTGTGTTTTGTGTACGAGACTACTCTTTTGCGTAGCTACCTGGACATAAAGCGCACCGTGAAAACCCTGCCGCTCCAACCCACCGATGCAAGTCCGATAGCTCTGCGCCTTCTCATGGCTGATGGGCATCAGGCGATTTTCCAGATGCGAAAACTCTTACGGCAGCTCGCAACCGGGCCCCAGGAGAGCGCCTTTGCTTCGTGGAAAATTTGCGCTGGATTGAAGCAACAGGTAAAGGGTAGGAAAATTGTTGCTTTGATCATCTCAAAAGCGCATGCAACTGCGGTGCATGCGCTAAAATGGTACCTTTGCTAAAATCGCTGGATCGTGTGGTGTCTCTTGTCGTTTCCACGTAGGTACGGGCGTCCGTGGAGAAGATGCTGCAGCGGCTGGTGAACCGCAGTCAATTTCAAATCAGGTTTTTGCAAGCATGGGGCACAGTAGCGTTCAAAAAAGGCACCATGAAGCGAAAATGTGCCCGATTCACAATCTGGCTGCAGAATAAGACCAAAAAAAATTCCTGCGCTCGATGGAAGCGTCTAGTTCAACCCGATGACGAGGCCATAACCAAGATTGTCAAGACCCGGCTTCTCAAGGCTGTTGCTCGTTGGAACAATCAGTCAGCTTTGATACGTCTGGTTGCGTGGCGCAAGATAGCACAACACCACAGGGGGCTTAAAGCGAAAGAACAACGCTTTTTGTTTGGCGTGCGGAAACGCTTGCTGGCAACGGGCAAAAAAACATGGCAAGACCGAGCCATATTAGCAAAACGATTCAAACGGCACAATCTTCGCGTAGTAAGGCGGCTGGTCATGGCATTATTGGTGCGGGTTTTTGAAGCGTGGTACGATACTGCAAAGGAAAGGGCGCGATTAACAAACAAGGCTTCCAAGGCGGGGCATCGCAATGCGTACAGTGCGTTGGCAAAGTTTTTCCACGGTTGGTACGAATGTTTCAGAAAACGAAAGCATCTCACGAGCAGGGCCATAGGAGTAGTGCGCACGTGCATCTACCGAAGCCTTGCGCGTGCGCTCCTTCATTGGAGAAGTCAGGTGATGGGGAGTCGTCAAATGTACTCCGAGGCGGTCCAGGGGATTTTACAGATGATGGCTAATGCGACATCAAACGCCTTCATAAGCTGGAGAAAGCACGTTGCTGAAGCGAAACGACTGAGGGCGATGACCACAAGAGTTGCGCAACGTTTCCGAGAACTTCTCCTTAAACGTGAGCTGGGCTGCAAGTTAAGGTCAGTATTACAGGCATGG
>Ga0315899_10007855_pt1 | contig 11464 bp, 16 predicted proteins | sample LakEriMetagenome_2_FD_203518 | JGI IMG/M metagenome (GOLD analysis project Ga0315899, IMG submission 203518) | Freshwater fungal communities from buoy surface, Lake Erie, Ohio, United States - Buoy 4 MA112 | ecosystem: Environmental > Aquatic > Freshwater > Lake | place: USA: Lake Erie, Ohio... | reverse complement strand
GCCGCGGGGAGAGTAAAAACTTTCGCCATGATGATCTATTTTCGGAGAAATTCTCCAGAAAAGGTTTGGAAAGCCAAATTGTAAACGGGAAATTTGTACTATTATATGTTATTTGAAAAAGGTTTGAAAATCGAAAAGTTTCGACTGAAAATCGAAAAGTTTCGATTTTCAGAATTTTCAGAATTTTTGACTGAAAATCGAAAAGTTTCGATTTTCAGAATGACAGCGCCGCTGGAGTACGTGACGAAGCCGGTGAGCTGCGCCCCCTTCAACTTCGGGCCCGCGTCGCGTCGGGATGCAATCGTGCACACCTGCGAGCGCCCTGGCGCGGACGACGCGTACGACACGCCAAGAGGCATCCCGCAAGCCGCCGTGCAAGAGTGGGTCGAGTTTATGCGAGCGCGCGACGTGAAGCGCGTGGTGACCCTACTCGACGACAACGAGCTCGAGTATTTTGCGGTGCCACTCTTTGAGACCTACCAGAAAGAGGGCTTCACCTTCACCCATGTCCCGATGGGCGGCGCTGAAGCCAAGGTTGAGCGATACGATTTATTACTCTGCTACTGCGGTCCATATGTATAATATGTATTATGTATCATACACATACATAAAAACCTAACACACATTCACACAGGTGCGCATCATGAGCGCCCTGCGCGAGGCCGAGGCCGCCGGCGAGAAGGTTGTCGCGCACTGCACGCACGGAATGGGGCGCAGCGGGCGCGTAGGTGGGTGCCTCGTCCCGCGCTGCAGCTTGCTGCGATGTTCACGGAAGCATGCATACGTTCACGGAAGCATGGCATGCATACGCGGACACGCGCGCACGTCAGGCGCGCGCACACACACATGCACCGTGCGCATGCCCGCGACTGCAGCGCGTGGCTGGGTGGGGGCGGTTCTGAAAGAGGGCAAGGAGAAAGCTGTCGACCGGGATGAGCAAGATGCGCCGGCATTTAAGGGCCGTTTCGGTCAAGAGGGCTGATGAGTGCACTCTGTGGTGCGGTGCGGCAGCTGCGGCGTGGCTGGCGGAGCGCTACGGGCTGTCTGCAGAAGACGCGACGCACGAGGCGATGCAAACGGCAGGCACAGAGACAGAGATTCTTAAAAAGTCGCAGTTCAGTGACCTTCTACAGTAATCATAATAGGGCACTGACTGTTCAGAGTGTTTCCTAGAGGACTTGAGTGTCACTCGTCTCGGCAATGCTGTCAAGCTTGCCGAGTGGCTCGGAAAATGAACACATCCCAGGGGGGCCACCACTGAGGGGGGGTGATGGCAATATGCATTCAGGACTTGTTGTTTTCGGCGGCGTGGGCATGGTTGGGTGTGAGCCTGCTGTCTGAGGTGTGCGGATTCGAGCGTGTAGATTGAATGTAAATAGGTGTAGAAATACACGAACTAGGAAGGTGCGGACTGCGGCGAGGCAGACTCGCACGCGCGTGGCCAGGGCGGAGGGAGAAGGTGTTACGATGAGAGCGCGTGAGGGGGCCGCAGGTATGCCACGTGACTCGCATGGGCGTATCGCGGTACCGGTATGAGCCGCACATGACAGCAAATGCCGAAGAGAGCAACCTCGCGCAGGCGCCATCGTTGAGCATGAGACAGAAGGTGTAGAGAAGGTAGGCTCGGTAGCTCCGTCAGTGCCAAGCGTTGCGAGATTGATAATGCAATTTAATCAATGTACAACAGTCTGACTGGACGTCGGACATGACTGAACCCGGCAGCTTCAAGTCGCGCTGGGCACGGGCGGGCAGCTGCGCACCTCACTTCCTCGTGTAATGTTCCCTTACCCGTGATGCAGCGTTGCGAGAAAGTCAGACAATTCGAATCCTTGGCACCTGCCAACCGGATACAATACTTGAATGTGAGAATTTGGACAGTGCACAACTCTTGAACTACTCGGCACCCCAGATTACTCATCACACCTCTGCCGCTGACTCAAACTTTACTCCAATTGGCCCCTTCGCAGCACCTGCTACCTCAATTTTCGCAGAGGCAGATTCTGACCTGCAAATGCACTCGACGCACGGAAAAATAGCGCTGCGATAGTGCTCCAGTTTTCGTGCATCATCGAGAACAAAACCCTCGCGCTTGTTGACGAGGATCAAAACGCCGGAGGTGACGTCGTTAGCATTGCGGAATATGGGAATGACCAGCATGTTATTCACCTGTGTGCGTGCGCATTTATTAGATGCACCGCATGTGAGGGTGCCAGTGGAAGGTTTGAGCGACTATGGCCGTTCAAATGCAATGCCCGGCGCCATCATTTGCGCAGTATTGCGGAGTCTCGAGAGAAAGGACAGCAAAACGCAGCCCTCATCAACGCATCAGCACGGAGACGAAGCTTTGCAGACCTCGGTGGTGGTGAGCGACTGATATTCGAGTACAAGCCTGGAGTCTGGACGATGCACCTCGACATGTTTTCGCGTTCTCATGGCTTCGACCATGATGCCGTTGTGCAGTGGGATCTTGACGTCACGGTGCACCTTCCTGCCCGAGAAAGCGGTTCTGTTGGGACGCTTTTTGTATGGCCACACTTCCTCGCTCTTGAGGGCAATTTTGGTCCTGTGTGCACAGGATCTGTTCAGCTGCCACTGCTGCACGCGGGATTGCAAGCCAGACACCATGTATGCGCAAACGAAAATCGAGTCCGGAGCACTGGGCTGGGACTGGCGCTCTTACCACACATGCTCTTGGCCAAGGGCAGTCTTGCCTCGGAAAAAAATGGCTGCGTTTTCACACGGCACGATGTTGATTGCATTCTCCACGATGCGATTGACGAGAAGATCAACATTGGGCTGAGCGCAGGAAGAAAACGTAGGAGCGCCGGCCGAGACAACGCATGCACAGAACATGATCATGTGTCAGCAGAATCGAGGAGCACTACAAAAGACTTAAGTGACAATCGTATTCAGCACCACGTTGAGTGCATCCAGGAACGCAATCGACACAAGATAGCACAAAGGGATGCAAATAGGCAAAGACTTGCTATAAGAGGGATTTTGTCACCTGCATTTCAAGACACCACAGAACAGACTCGGAGACGTGTTTCACTTGCTGTAGCGAGGACTGCATGCTGTGTTCGTAGCGCTCGCGGTTCCAAATCATCATCCCAGCTTGTTTTGCCAGCACTTGTAGTAATCGCAGGTCCCGCTCAGTGAACTGTGTCACGGATAAGGTTCAGTGCATCAGCGATGGCCGCGTGTCAACATAAGCGCATTGGCTTTCGTGATGCTGAGCGGAACATTGCGTGGAATTGCACTGGTGTATGGCCGTGGTTGTATACGTTGAAACATATTCACTACACACACACCAATGTACACAGTGATGTGGACCTGTCCTATGCCCGATTTCACCAGCTGGATGACCCCCATGCACTCGCCCGTACTTGTCAGCAATGGGCAGCAAACAAACGAGTGAGAACCCTCAAAATCCAATTTGACATCTATCCCAGAATCAAAGCGTGACTCTTCGCGAAGCTGCGCACATTTTCCGGGGTGCACGTCAGTGAGCACAGACAGACATTCGAGTGGATGCAAACATTTGATCAATACAGTCATGCCAAGTAGACGCCCTCTCAGTCCAATAATTGCAAAATTATGATGCATCTCGCAAAGGTATTTATACTATTCAGCACCAGGCCAGCTAAAAAGCATGCCTGACGCATGTCAGAACACAGACTATGCAATTTTCACAACACAAAACTTTCCCCCAACCTGGGGAATATTGAGGGTAGATCTGGTTTGCACGACAATCCCTGCGAGCCCTTGCGTGGCGGGATAATCTCCGGATGAATACGTGTGTGGAGTAAATCCACGTTTGCCCCTATGGTATATGCGCCAAAAAAGTTAGCTTTGATCTTTCTCACACGCTGAAACACATTGCTGAAGAGCGGCCTGCCAAATACCCACGTACTGAGTGTCTTACCCCATATGTTCGCCCGAGGACGAGACCTGAGCATACCGCCTAAGCTGTGTGCGATTGTCGACAAGCAAGAGCACTTGCCCAGCATTTGCCGCCACAAGATTCAGAGCCTTCGCAAGAACCATATACGATATATCGTCGGGCTGCATCAATTCCATCCCGAACGTTAGTTTCCCCCCGTTGCCGAATCAGCAGAGGAAATGGAATGGAGCACGCATTTTAACGTAGTGCATGGGTATTAGCTGTGACCTTGCTTTCGACACTGCCAAGCCCTATCTCGAAGCGAACCTCAGAAAGGAGGCTGGCGTCTAGCACCGTCTTGTAGGCGCTAGCTGCCATGTGCACTACAAGCTCATCTGATCCCGTAAAAGCGTCCTGGGTAAGGTCTTCCGGGTGATCAGCAAACGGGAAATTCCTAGCTGTACGTTTCGTGTACTCTCGCAGCACGTATGGCAGGCACTTGCGGAGAAGATTTACCTGGCGCTTGTTCACGAGCTGCAGAATAGCAAAGACCTGCCCCGACTCGTCTCGCAGGGGCACCGTTAGCGAATTGAGCATGGCGACACCGTCCACTTCAAACCGCACGGCTTGATTGTTTACATCAGCCAAGTCGAGGTCAGACATAGTGCTGAGGTCAAATAGTACGGTTTCATTATCGCGCAACACCCTGCACACAATGTCAGACTCTGCCGATTTAGCCACTTCAACCTCTCTGTTCTGGAAGCTCATGTCGCCCAGCTTCCGCACTATCTTTCCTCCTTCCTCCACAAGATGTAATTTACAGGCTTCGACGTCGAGGATTTCGCACATGGCGTCTCCCATACGCTTCATAACCGAGTTGACCGGGGTGTGACTCGACACGCTTGCTATTGCTTCCATTTGCATTGTGCGGATACTATTGAGCTGGCCCATTTGAGCATGCCGAATGTCCCGCGATCGGGCAATTTCAAGAAGCCCCTCGTATTTCTCCACGTTTCGCAGCGTCAGAGCTGTCTGTCGCGCGAGCACGCCGAGACAAATAATGTCCTGGCGATTGAAGGCCATTCCCCGCTTCTTTTCGCGCACACACATGACGGCGATGGATTCGTTCGAGTTCTTCAACACCACTGGGTAATAAATGGCTTGAATGGGATCGAGTGGCTTGTTTTCATTCCCAGGCTTCACTGGCTCCAGGTCGTGCAACCCGTCCATTCCTGGATGGAATTTGAGATGTTCCCGCGAGTCAACCAACAGCATTGGTTTTCGCTCGGCAAGACACTCAGCAGCGATGCCAGACGTCGACGTGAAAGTTTTCATTTTCACTTGACCAGTCTCGCAATAATACTGGCACATGCTGCTGCCATCAGGGCTCGGCCAAAAGACGACGGCATTCGAACACTGACACATTTTCCGACAGGCGGCCATGGTCTCCCGCATGGCGTCCTCAACTGTGAGCGCGAGGACCATTGCTTCCTCAAATTCTTTGGTGCCGGGCACCTTCTCAGTCTCAAGAACGCTGGCATGCTCGATGGCCAGCGCTCCGATTCTGCTCATTTCCTGCATCATGCTCTCTTCAACAGGTGTAAACGAGTAGCCCCGCTCGGCCTGTATGACCAAGTTGGGCTTCTGGGAAGAGTCCATGAGAGGCACGACCATGAGCGCGTTGTTGGCACTGTTAGGCAGCCCACGCAGGTCTTGTCGAGCCTCTGCGGCGTCGTCCTCAATGCTAGCGACTGGCGCCACAAAGATCTGGCCAGAGCGAGCGCTCTTACAAAGTTGATCACGTCCATTGATGTTCACTGACACATCCTTGCCCGCACCACGACCAGGGCTATATGTGAGCATAGCGGTGCGTGCGTCGAACGTCCAGTGTTGGCATCTCCCCAGCTTGAACACCTTCAAAAAGGCTGCTTTGACTTTGGCCACGCAATCAGACACCTCTGGATTGTCAAATACGGGAACAATCTCCTGTGTGACCGCTTTCCATCGCTGCCGCTCTGTTTCTAGAGAATCCATATACACCAGGTCGCTAAAGTATGGCGCAAACTCGTGGCATAGTCGCAAAATAGTCGTTCCAGCCCCGTCTTTTTGAAAGTCGTCGTCGCTATCCACATATACTGCTGCCACACCGGTGACATGCCCTTCGAAATTACGAAGAGGCACCCACAGTGAGGCCTTGTTGCTGACGGTCGGGGAAACCGCGTCCTTTTGGAGAACGAAACGCCGGTCCTCTGCTGTTCTGGCCACCCGTGACACCTGTCCTGTCAATGCTGTGTCGCCGCAGAGACCCGTGCCTATTTCCGCAGAATTCAGCTCGTCAGTCTCTGTCTGCATGCTTTCCGAGTATGGTATTCTCTTGACTTGATATTGAATCTCGTCGACGAAATAGAAAAGGATGTCTGCCTCTTTGCCCCCGAGTGCTGCACTCATCTGCGAGTGGATCTGGCGACACAGCCTGTGCAGCGGGCGATCAGTAGTGTCCTGCAGCGTGACCTGCGAGCGGTGTCTGCGAGAAATGGTGGCAGTGCTGTTGGGTATGACACTGCCCAGTCCCAGCGCTGCTATGGTTCGGATGCTATTTATACTATGTGCCTCGAACCCTTCAAATGCGCCCGGAATCGCGCTTAACAATCTCAAAACTCCGACGGGCTGCTGATTGGTCCCAAAAATCGGAATTAGGAGGAGACTCCCGGTGAAGTGCGGGTGCTCAGGAAGCGAGTCAAATTCCTCCATGTATCCCGGGAAAGATTGTAAGTTTGATACGCTGATCTCTTTGCCTGTTTCGATGCATTGGCCTGTGAGACCTTGCATTGGTATTGAAATGACCTCGCCACCAGACACTCGATTGAGCATCGGAGGTTCCACCCTGCTTAGCCAAAGCACGGTGGCGACGTCACACACAAAAACCTGATTGACGTGCTCCTCGATCACTGGGGCAATCAGGGCTAAATCATAAGTGCCAGCAACCGTCGCGGCGACCTTTTCTGCAATTGTCCTGGCTTTCATGGAAAAATCCAGGATCTTTGCCTCGTTCCTCAGTCGCACGGCCAGAGGTTCTGCACAGAACCCAGCTAGCACCTCAATGGTTCTTTTAGTTTGATCATCAAATCCGCTTTGCCCTCGTGCTGCGACTTGCATAACACCAATCACCACGGCTCTGGCTTCATCTTCGACCATCATCTCGTGCGAAATGGGCACAGAGAGCATGCATGTTTTTACATCGTCCCACGGATGCATGTCAATATCGGGATGTCTCATCTCGTCCGCTCTGCATCATTACGTAATTGTCAGATTATCAGACAAAAAAGCGCATGTAATCGTATACGTTGCATTGTATGGCATACACGCGCTCCTCTTTTTTTCTGGAATGTGCCAGGTGCATACCCGAGATCGGATATCATTATGGATTGCCCAATGTCAGCAGTGCGTGCCGCTAGCGAGGAAGTGGAGTCAGCAGGACCTATCCGAAACAGCGACCCAATCGAGCCCAACGCACCGTTCACCCTGTCATCAGCACTTGAAACCAGGCCCCCAGTGAGGTAATTCCGGACCAAAAGCCGAAACGCGTGTGCGCCGACAGTCGAGCAAATGAGACTCTGAAGCTCAGTGAAGTCCCACGTCCAGGACGCCGCAGCACAAAGGGCGGTAATGCGGTCTCGCTGCTCGCTCACTTCTGTGCCTTTCGGCGCTTTTGTAAGTACCTGCGAAAGAGTCAATGTCAGACACTTATCACAACAGTGATGGGCAGCGACATTGCAGCGCACCTCTGAGGCGCCCGGCTGCGCTGATGTTGGCTGCCGGTTCATCGCTGGCGCATCGCCTGGCCCTGATGCCAATGGTGCCTTGCCACTGAATTCGCCTGATGATAGATCGAATGATGGATAATTCCCATGTACATCGCCTCCCCGCTCCCTTTTCTGTGTCCCGTTCATCTGAGCGTCGAGGACTTTGATGCGAAGCTCCTTGTTTTGCACCTCAAGATCGTAGCTCTTTTTCATTTCATTTTTGAGCCGGCGCTTGGCAGTCTCGAGTTCTGTCTCCAGCTCTTTGCATCTCGCTGCCACCTTCGAGGAATAATGCTGCTGTGCTGCGATTTGCTCCTTGAGCGAGTTGACAAGGCGCTGCTGCTCTACCACGGTTTCCTTCAGCGCATCGCCCACGACACGTGTAGAGCGCCCTCGCTCGGCCTTTGCCACCATGTTTGCAATATCGCCCAGCATTTCGCATGTGTGCATGACCTGCGACTGCTGTGCGGCCAGCTCCGATTGGGAGATGAGGGCAGAGTCTTTTCCGAGCACTACGCATGCATCACTCGCGTCAGTGCCAGAATAAGGATTGCACGCATGAGCATGGACACCGGCATTCTGTCGCTACCCCGCCATACGGCACGGGCGCTGAACTCCCCAAGGACACAGGCTGATGCACTCTCACCGGTCATCGTCTTGTCGCGCAGGTCTGCCACCATGCTGACCACACTCGATTGGAAGGGCGGCGGCATGGCCTTGCGCTCGAGGTCGTCGCCGTCTGCCTGGAGGCCTAGCCTCTTGCTGGTCCTGCCGGCACTCGGGGCTGGTCAGCGCCTCTGCGCGCATTACGCGCGCATAAACAATAAGAACGGGGGGGAGGGTTTGTCGAGAGCGGGCAGGGCACCTGACAGAGCCCGACGTGCTCGGGCGTGTCAGGCGGCGGACCTTGTTGCCTGACGCTCCCGTGCGCGGCGTGCTCGCGCCCTCCTTGTGCAGCTGCTCGCGAAGGCCGATCCCGATGTATGGAGCGGCGTGGTACGGCGAAGCCCTGTCGCCAATGATCCGCGGCGTCTTGGTCTGGGGCGGCAGCGGGTCGAAGCACGATCGCCGCAGCCCGTCGAACCGCATCACCACCTCTGGTATGTCCCGCGCCATCATCAGCTGTTTAGGTCTTAACGACTTGGGAAAAAAACAAAGTTTGGAAGATGGTTTTAAAAACCCTCTTTACTACAGTAACTCCGACTCTCCGAAATGGTCACGTCACGCGCGGGAGGCCTGTAGGGCGTGCTGCCCGCAAGTACGCGCGGGCGCTCGGCCGCCGGCGTTGTGGCCCACAGGCGGAATGTCGTTCTTGGGGCAGGTCGCCGACACCTGGCAGGCGCTCATTGACCTGATCATCCGGCCGCCGCGGCACGAGTACAGCGTGCAGCGCGAGCTCGGGCCGCAGCGGCTCGTCGTAAAAGGCGGACTGGTCATCCGCGAAGATATCGAGGTGCACGCGGCGGCAGCATCGCGCCCTGTACTGCGCGCGCCCTGTACTCCAGTGCGAGCTCGTGCGCGCTCGTGTGCGCGTGTGCTCTCGCAGTCTTGACCCATGGCGCGGTGCGGGCGCGATGTTGCTGTGCGTCTGTGCGCGGACCACGGCAACCACCGCCGACCTCCTGCCCAGAGACTGATGGCTCCGGCGGGTCTGCAGCTCATGAATGCGCGAGGGCATATGCTCAAGTGCTCGCACTTTATGCCCGCAGAGGAGGACGAGGAGGCCTGGGCCGACGCAGACGCCGAGCTCTTGGACGCGACAGGCCCGGCGGGCACGCGCTTCCGGCCGCGCTCGCGTCCATTTCCGTGCGTTGTGTTTTGCCATGGCAACGCGGGGTCGCGAGTCGACGCGCTGCCGCTGCTATCCGTTGTGTTGCCCGCGGGCATCAGCCTCTTCGCGTTCGACTTTGCTGGTGCGGGGCAGTCTGAGGGCGACTTCCTGTCGCTCGGACACTACGAAAAGGACGACCTCACCACGGTGGTGGACTACCTCAACGAAAAGTGTGACCGCGTCACTCGAATTGGCATCTGGGGGCACTCGATGGGCGCATGCTCATGCCTGCTCTATGCAAGCAATGGCGGCGACAAGATTGTCTCGGCTATGGTACTTGACTCCTCGTTTTCAAGTTTGGATGTTGTAATCCAGGAAACCGCCGCCAACGCCAAACAGAAATTGGGCGAGAGCATAGCTCCCGCACTGCGCCTCATGCCTGATCTCTTCATCCCCATGGCCGTCGCTGCCGTCCGTCGCAGCATTCTGCAGCAGGCGGCGTTCGACATCAAGGACGTGGATCCCATGTCAAAGTGCCCGAGCCTGCTGCTCCCGGCCCTCTTTGGACACGCGGATCACGACGACATGGTGACCCCTGAGCACTCTGAGCGCCTCCATGGCAAAACTTGTGAAAAGTCAGGTTCTTTGCCCAATTGTACATACTAATTAATTAGGTTAGGGCACTGACTTTTCAGAATTTTTCCTAGAGGCCTACGGCGGCAATTCAACGTTGATCCGGTTCCGGGGCACGCACAACTCGCCGCGCTCCGAATTCTTCCTCTCTAGCGCCCTCGAGTTCGTGCGCAGTATCTTGCGGTCAGTGTGGGTGTGTGTGCGCGGGGGGGGGGAAGGGGGGGGGGTTTCCTCTGCAGCGCCCTCGAGTGCATGTATTTTTTGTGTTAAAGATAATATTAAAATGCTTACTGTTTTGGTGGCAATACATGTGCTAAGAATGATTTGTGAGTTTTTATTTTTAAACCAAAAATCGTGAAACAAGGAATGGCAGGCCGACTCTGACGAGGACACGATATATATCCAAATATATATACTAATTATATACATACATGCACACACAAAATATTGCAGCCCGACTGACCGACAATCCCGCGGCGCAGCTCGTCTTCCATAACCCATATGTGTGTGTGTGTGTCTGTGTGTGTGTGTGGGTGTATATATGTATATATATATATATATACATACATACATATATATATATACTAAATATATATACTAATTGTATATATATATATATATGCACACATGCAGGCCGACTGACGAAGACAATCCCGCGGCGCAGCTCGTCTTCCATAACCCCTCTTCCATTCGCGGCCTCATGACCGGTACACTTAATCTAGAATGTGTTCCCTTACCTCGCAGGGTGACTATGGCTAATGTAGAATGTGTTCTATGTAGAATGTGTTCTATTGCCTCATGACGGGTACGCTCGCCTATAATGTAAGCTCACCTATCATATAACCTCACCCATCACTAATATTTTTTGGTATTTTTATATATTTTTGTTATTATATATATACATCTTACCATACCTCAAATATAAGCTCACCTGCCATGTAAGCTAGTCTAAGCAATGTGTTGCTAATGTGTTGCTACTTTGTTGCTACTGTGTTGCTAATGTGTTGCTAATGTGTTGCTAATGTGTTGCTAATGTGTTGCTAATGTGTTGCTAATGTGTTGCTAATGTGTTGCTAACGCTCACCGATCATGTAAACTAGTCTAAGCAAGTCGAATATGACATGTATCCTCCTCCTCATATGACATGTATCCTCCTCCTCACATGACATGTAAGCTAGTCTTGTCGCTGCCCCCCAGCTTCTATGAATATGACATGTATCCTCCTCCTCATATGACATGTATCCTCCTCCTCATATGGCATGTAAGCTAGTCTAAGCAAGTCAACTATACTACAATGTACAGATTAAATCACTGCCATACGGCTCTCTCTCTCTCTCACACACACACACATACAGGCCCGGCGTCGGCACACTT
>Ga0315899_10007854_pt1 | contig 11466 bp, 1 predicted proteins | sample LakEriMetagenome_2_FD_203518 | JGI IMG/M metagenome (GOLD analysis project Ga0315899, IMG submission 203518) | Freshwater fungal communities from buoy surface, Lake Erie, Ohio, United States - Buoy 4 MA112 | ecosystem: Environmental > Aquatic > Freshwater > Lake | place: USA: Lake Erie, Ohio... | reverse complement strand
CCAACTGTACTTCCTGAGCCTCCGTTCACAAAGGCTTGACCAGCATTTCCATCACCCGGGGTACCATTGGTATTAAACCCTCCACCAGGACCACCATTACCACCAGGACCATTACCACCAGCACCATTGATTCCACCTTGATAAGTTGAACCGGTACACGGAGAATTACTATTTCCTCCATTAACCGCAGTACCTGCGTGAGGGATTGGACCGCCACAGGCGCTTCCACCACCACCACCACCACCGGCAACGATTAACGGCACGTTTGCACTGGTAGCCACAAAGCTTCCTCCGCCACCGCCACCATAGTAACCTTCTTGACCTACTAGAATCTTAATTTGTTGACCAGCAGTTAAATTGAATGTTCCTACCATTCGAGCGCCGTTACCTCCTGAATTTCTTCCCGGATAAGATCCACCTCGCGCACCTCGAGCATCAATTGTGTAAACACCAGTTTGAGGGACTGTCCATAATTGAATACCATTAGATGAAGTCACTTGACCAGCTAAATTTGTTCCCGAGTAGGCACTATTTAGTTGCGCCTGAGTTGGACCGCTTGCTCCTGAGGCATTTGCATTTGTAAATGTATAGGTAGCTGCAGGAGCCATTGCTGTTCCACTGTTCACATAATATGTTGTTGTTGTGCTCAATGAAGGTGTAGTATAAGATGCGCCTGTACCTACTTGTTGTGTAGCTAATGAATCGGTGTACCACGTGTAAACTTGACCACCTCCATTCGCTGCATTTAGAGTCGTTGGATTCCCACAATTCACAATTGCGTTTGCAGCAACTGGAGCGGCAGGACCATTCACCGTGATTGCCATTGGAACGATTGCAGAAGAGCATGCAGGTGCAGACGTAGCAGCTACATAATAAGTTGTACTCGTAGACAATGCAGGTGTAGTAAAGGATGCTCCCGTTCCTACCTGATTGGTACCATTCGCATTGGTAAACCATGTATACGTGCTTCCATTACCTCCTTGTGCAGTTAATACTGAGGTTTGACCACAATTCACTGCTGCAGCACTAGCTGAAACCGTTGGTGTAGCTAATGGTGTTACAGAAATAGCCACAGGTACTAACGGTGAAACACATCCTGCGCCAGACCAAGTAATTATAATTTGTCCGTCACCATTTCTTACACCTGGGGTTGTAGATCCATTGGTAACTCCTCCAATGTAAGAAGAACCACCGCCACCACCTTGGTCGTAGCCACCGCCGCCACCGCCGTAGTAGCCGCCACCGCCACCACCACCACCAGCAGAACTACCGGATCCATCACCACCTTGACCTAAGGTTCCCGCAGTTTGACCACAGCCACCAGAATTCGTACCTGCAGGCCCACCATTTGCTTGGGTTCCAGGTCCGGATGGATGATTCGTACCGGCCCCACCGGTTAAACCACCCCCAGCTCCTCCTGCTGCATAAGTCCAACCGCAACCACCACCACCACCGGCAACGATGACACGATTTGCTAATGCGTTTCCTCCCACACGAATATCGGACGCACCTCCACCTGGAGATCCGTTACCGGCACTGCGGTTTGCACCGCCACCATTCCATCCACCTGGAGTTAATGTACAACTACCGTATGGATGGTTTCCGAGACGATCTTGACCTTGACCGCCGACATAAATATTGATTACCTGACCTGCAGTTAAGTTTATTGTACCTTGAGCGCGGCCTCCAAGACCGCCGCTTGTCACATAATAAGAAGTAATGTTTCCTCCACGAGCTCCGTACACATCAAGCGTGTAAACACCAGTTGCTGGTGCTGTAAAAGTTTGAACACCACCTGTATAGTTAAAGGTTTGTGACCCTCCTTGCGGAGTTGTTGATGCCACATAGTATGTTGTGTTGCCTGAAAGTGCTGGCGTAGTAAATGATGCACCTGTGGCAACTTGAGTAGATCCATTGGCATTAGAATACCATGTATAGGTATTTCCTGAGCCACCCTGAGCTGTTAATACAGACGTTTGACCACAATTTACGGTTGCTGCGCTAGCTGCTGCAGTTGGCGCGGTTAATGGGTTAACCGCAACGGCTACAGGAATTAAATTTGAAGAACAAGGGGTAGATAATGAAGTAATAATAACTTGTCCATGACCTGTTCTAACACCTCCAGTGTTCACTTGGTTGGTTCCATTATTGTAGGAACCACCACCACCACCGGATCCATCAGATCCACTGTGGTAACCTCCTGCTCCTCCAGAATAGCCGCCTCCACCGCCACCGCCACCGGTGTTCCCGTGGGTACCTCCACCGCCACCAAATCCACCAACACAATTAGCGTTAGAACCATGGTTACCTCCATTTCCGCCATTGGTAAAGGAGGCCCCTCCGGTACCATAGGTTCCTGTTCCACCATTACCTGTGAAACCACCACCACCTGCTGCACCGCTGTTGTTACAGCCGTTACCACCATTTCCTCCTGCACCGCCTGAAGTACATCCTGTCGCTTGACCATTGTTTGCTGTTACAGCATGTGCATTGTAAAGCGCTGAACCTGAATCATATTGGCCACCACCACCACCGGCAACAATTAATGGAACATTTGCCGATGTAGCCACAAAAGAGCCACCACCGCCTGAACCTGAAGAAGAAACACCTCCTTGTTGTCCTACTAGAATTTTAAGTTGCTGTCCAGCTGTAAGGTTGAAATCTCCACGAATTTGTGCTCCGCGACCAAATTGGTTATTTCCACCACCTTGGGCACCAAAGGCTTCAATTCTGTATGCACCCGTTGTTGGTACGGTCCAAAGCTGAATACCGTTTGATGAAGTTACTAAACCAGCCAAACTCGTAGCAGTATAGGCGGCATTAACTTGAGCCTGAGTTGGACCAAATTGACCAGTAGCTGAGCAATTAGTAAAGGTCCAAGTCGTACCCCCTCCTACTCCAGTTGTTGAGGCCACATAATATGTTGTATTTGCATTTAAGCCAGGTGTGGTAAAAGAAGCTCCGGTACCAGCAACTGTTGTTCCAGCAGCATTTGTATACCAAGTATAGGTAGCACCACCACCATTAGAGGCTGTAAGTACTGCAGTTTGTCCACAGTTCACCGCTACATTCGCGTTCACCGTTGGATTCGCTAAGGCATTTACCGTAACCGTTACTGGGTTGATTGCTGTAGCACAAGCACCTGTTCCCGCGCCGACATAATAGGTTGTAGTAGAACTCAACTGCGGCGTTGTAAACGATGCTCCTGTACCTAACTGTGTAGTGCCTGCTGCGGTTGAATACCATACGATTGCACCTAAATTATTTGAAGCGGATAATGCAGCCGTTTGACCACAATTGATTGTTACGTTATTTGCTACTGGTGCAGTTAACGGATTGACAGTAACAGTTACAGGAGTTACTGGCGAAGCACAAGGAGATGTTAATGGGGTAATCACTACCGTACCATTACCCGCTTGCACACCTTGCGTATTCACTGGGTTTGTTCCATTATTATAGGAACCACCGCCACCACCTTCGTAGTTTGTTCCATGATAAGGTGCCGAACCTCCGGAATAACCTCCACCCGGTCCACCACCGGTATTATTTGAGTGTGTTCCTGCTCCACCACCGAAGCCACCTTCACGGGCACCCGATTGTGAGGTGCCTCCTAGAGCTGCACCTGAGAGGAATCCATATCCTCTTTGATTACCATAACCCCCTCCTGAAGCACCGTCAGTAAGGAATCCACCTCCACCTCCGGTTCCGCTTCCACAACTTGATGCATCAGCACCTCCGTTTCCGTTGGTTCCTCCCACTTGACAACTTTCTCCTTGTCCACCGTTGGTTGTAATTAATCCGGGTTGTCCTTGTTGCGGACTTGCACCACCACCACCACCGGCAACGATTAATGCGGTTGACGTAGTATAACTTGCACTTCCAACCGCAACGAAGGATCCACCTCCACCACCACATGCACCACTATTTACTGGGCCAAGTCCTTGCTGACCTACTACTATAAATAATTTTTGTCCTTGCGTTAAGCTGAAATCACCTTGCATACGAGCGCCCAAACCGCCGGTACCACCACCTTGTGCACCATTCGCTTGAATTCGATACATTCCAGTTTGTGGCACTATCCATTCCTGAATCCCTTGCGTATTTACTGTCACGTTGCCCGCTAAGTTTGTACCGCTATAAGCCGCGTTGACTTGTGCTTGAGTTGGTCCTGTTCTTCCTGTTGCACTTGCATTGGAGAAGTTGAATGCTGTACCGGCCGCTAAGCCAGCGTTTGCTGTAACATAATAGGTTGTATTCGCAGAAAGCGCAGGCGAAGTATAATTTGCCCCGGTACCAACTTGCCCGGTTCCGTTTGCGTTGGTATACCACGTATAGGTATTACCGCCACCTCCACTTGCAGTAAGTGCAGCCGTTGTTCCACAACCGATAACCGTATTGTTCGCAGTAGGTGCAGCTAAGGCATTTACTGTAATTGGAACAGCCACAGGCGAAGACGCGCAACCAACACTATTCCATGTAATAGTAATTAAACCATTTCCTGATTTATATCCTTGGGTATGGGTAACTCCGGTTGCTTGATTGTTAGCGAAACTTGAGCCGCCACCGCCGCCGCCGCCAGCATATCCAGATCCACCGCCATAATAACCACCACCGCCACTACCGGCATAATATCCAGAACCGCCTCCATTTCCAAGAGAACCTGCCGGGCCACCTTGAGATGCTCCCGCTCCTCCAGCCGCTTGTGTTCCACCCTGGCCACAATAGGTAGGATTGTATCCATTGTTAGTTTTTCCAGCCTCACCGGTTAAGCCACCACCGTGACCACCGTGATCATTTGTCCAGTTCCAATAGTAGCCACCACCACCGCCACCACCAGCAACGATAGCGCGGTTAGCTAATGCATTACCTCCAATACGAATATCAGAAGCACCTCCTCCGCCTCCAACACAACCGCATCCGTATGGAGTTCCACCTCCATTCCAACCACCCGTTGAATAGTTTCCTTGTCCACCCACATTAATAAATACCGTAGCACCCGGTGTTACAGGTATCGTAGCTTGAGTTCTGCCACCCAAACCGGCTGTTCCATAGCCTGTACTTCCTCCTTGTGCACCTTGAACATCCACTGTGACAGAGGTTACTCCTGCTGGTACTGTCCATGTTTGTTGAGAACCCGTATAATTAAATGTTTGACTTCCAGCATTGATAGTAGCCTGCATGGCATAAATTGTTGTTCCAGCTGCAAGTGAGGTAGTTGTGTACGTAGAACCAGTTCCCAACAAGTTGCCATTTGCTGCGGCTGAATACCATGCGGTGTTATTACCACTTGATGAAGTTAATGTAGTGGTTGCACCACAGTTAATTGTTGTTATCCCTGAAACTACAGGCTGTGCAATATTCGAGTTCACCGTAATTTGAACCGGAGCCAAGTTACTTTGACATAAGGCTTGTGCCGCAGTAGTTGCTGAAATCTGTGTTAAGAAAGTTGTTGCAATATTGGTAGCTGCATTATCGTCAATATATCCTCCATTTGATCCGGCATATAATAAATAGTACAGTCGAGTTGTACCGGCTAGACCGGTTATATCGTGTTGTGTATTATCTGTATTAGTAGCCCACGTATGTGTAGCTCCAGCGTTATTTGGAATAATAACCATTTGGTTAATAGAAGGGTCACCCGCATTGTAAACGCGCTTTAACATGACTTTATAGGTTTGACAACCAACCGTTACAGTTAATGTTGTCCCGTTGTAAGAACCACCTCCATCAGCACCGTTATTTCCGGTAATCGAAAATGAAGAGATGTTATTAACATCGGCAGCAAGCACCCACATGTTTGTGAGTTTTTTCGTGAAGTATTGACCACCAGCTCCAAAGGCTGCTGAATTGGCAATTACCCCATCAGAATACGTTATATTATTTCCAAGGTTGGTATTGATGTAATTACCCCCATCGTACATGTCATTACCACCATCACTGATGTATGTACTGTTTGCCCCGTTTGGACCATCCATGGAGAAATTATACCCATTTGGTACGGCAGCAGCAATTGCCGCCCCGTTTGTATTTACACCACTTAGAATATTTGAAAGTGTGTTCGCGTTACATCCTGCTTGTCCAGCTGAAGTTCCAACATAATATGTAGTTCCAGAAACCAATACTGGTGTAGTGAAAGATGCCCCAGTAGCCACTTGTTGTGTACCTGCAGGGTCTGAATACCAAACGTATGTTCCCGTGCCGTTAGAAGCTGTTAATGTAGCTGTATTTCCGCAGTTGATGGTTACGTTGTTTGCTGTAGGTGTAGTTGGTGGGTTAACTGTAATAGCAACCGGAACAAGTGCACTAACGCAAGAAGATGACATTGAAGTAATAGTTACAAGGCCATGACCGATTCGTACTCCACCGACATTAACTTGATTGGTTCCATTGTTATATGAACCGCCTCCACCTCCGGAACCAGTAGACCCTGAATGGTAACCTCCCGCACCGCCAGAGTAGCCGCCGCCGCCACCACCACCACCGGTGTTACCGTGGGTACCACCCCCACCACCAAATCCACCAACACATATTGCATTGGATCCGTGGTTGCCTCCGTTACCTCCGTTGGTAAATGAAGCCCCCCCCGTTCCGTACGATGCATTACCTCCGTTGCCGGTAAAACCACCACCACCTGCTGCACCACTGCTGTAACATCCATTTCCTCCGTTACCTCCTGCGCCGCCGGTCGTACATCCTGTTGGTTGACCGCCGTTCACTGTTACAGCGTGAGCGTTGTATAAAGCTGATGAGCCGTCGTACTGACCGCCACCACCTCCGGCAACAAGCAGGGGAACGTTAGCCGATGTGGCTACGAAGGAACCTCCACCACCAGAACCACTTCCTGAACCATAAAGTCCTCCTTGTTGACCAACAATGATTTTAAGTTGTTGTCCGGCGGTTAAGGAAAAATCACCACGAATTTGAGCTCCACGGCCAAATTGATTATTTCCTCCCCCTTGGGCACCAAACGCTTCAATGCGGTACGTACCAGAGCTTGGTACAGTCCATAATTGGACCCCACTTTGCGATGTAACATTACCCGCCAAATTAGTTCCTGTGTAGGCACTGTTCACTTGAGCTTGGGTTGGGCCAAACTGCCCCGTGGCACTACAGTTAGTAAAAGTATATACTGTACCCGCGGCTCCGCCACCGCCCGCCGAGGTGGACGCTACATAATACGTTGTATTTGCTGTAAGTTGTGGGGTTGTGAAATTCGCCCCTGTCCCAACCTGTGTTGTACCTGCTGCGTTAGAAAACCACGCATAGGTACCGGTGCCACCTGATGCAGTTAACGCGGCAGTTGCCCCACAGTTTACCACTGCGGCATTTGCCGTTGGAGCTGCAGGTAAGGTTACAGTTACATTTACTTGCGTACGCGCACTCGTACAGTTGACATTGATTGTTTGATAGGTTATAATTACTTGGCCGTTTCCTGATTGAACACCTTGAGAGTGAGCCACGTTAGTCGCTTGCGGAATCGCATAGTTCGAGCCGCCACCGCCACCGCCACTATAATACCCTGTTCCTCCGCCGTAATATCCACCGCCGCCACCGCCGCCCAGATATCCTGAACCACCACCATTTCCTAAAGTTCCAGCGGGGTACCCTGAAGCTCCAGTTCCACCTGCAACTTGGGAGCCCCCTTGACCGCAATATGAAACAGAATATCCACCACAACGAAATCCATTTCCGCCTGTTGTATTTCCCCCAGGACCACCATGATTATTGTAACAATATCCATAATAATATGGTCCGGCACCACCACCACCACCGGCTACAACTTTTCGATCAGTTAACGCTGTACCACCGATTCTAACATCAGAAGCGCCCCCACCAGCTAAGCCATTAAAATTCCAATTTCCCCAATTATAACCTTGGCCCCCACCATTGTAACCTCCTGTCATGTTTGCCCAGCCTGGAGATCCTCCAACAAACACATACATAGTTTGACCTGGAACCACTGGAATGGTAGCTACGGTTTTACCGCCCATTCCACCATTACCATATGAATAGCTTCCACCTTGTGCACCTCGTGCGTCAACAGTAATGCTTGTAACATTCGCAGGAACAGTCCATGTCTGCATTCCTCCACTATAATTAAAGGTTACCGATTGATTCCCCCCAACAGAAACGTATTGGTTTTGCACCCAATAGCTGGTGTTCGAGGTTAATGCCGGCGTAGTGAACGAATTACCAGTTTGTAATAAGTTACCGTTTACTGCTGCATCGTACCACTGCACAAGACCTCCCGGAGTAGATGCAGTTAAGGTAGCTGTTTGGCCACAGTTGATGGTTACTCCATTAGCGTTTGGTGCTACACATTGAGCGTAAGAATTGATTCCAACGGTAAGTGCAACAAAGAGGCTAAACGTTGCAGAAAGAAGAGATTGAACACGTAAAAATTTATTCATAGTCGTAAATTAAGTCGGTTAAATTTAGGAAAACGATTTATGAATTCCGATATGGAAAACATTATGTTTTTGATAAACTAAACAAAGGGTTGTTTAATTCGAATATTTATTAGGTTCCATCGAATATTCATTTGAGATAAATGAATATAAAATATGTTTTTTGATCGAATTTCTGTAGAATAAAGCACAGTGTATGCTTTATTGGTGGTAGTAGTAGTTCTCATAAAAAGGGTTAGGTTAAATGATGTTTACATCTTAGAAAATTTCATGAAGTTTTTCGTCCAAAGCACTCTTTAGGAATGTTTAATACACTACAAAAGTGGATTGGAACCACAATGGCGTACTTGAGGATAGCGCACGTAGCTGATACTTACCTGCAGCTAATGTCAAACTGTAACTTTTAGTTAGCTGAATGTAATCTTTTAATACGATGCGTCCTTGAAGATCGTATATTTCCACATTATATGCTTGTCCTTGCGGGATTTCGATTGTAAATCCCCCTTGATTTGGATTAGGGAATAGACTTAGGCTCTGTGTTTCTATCACTTCACCATCATTCCCGAGTAAATTTTGAATCTGAAAACTTTCAGTCAATTGACACCCATTGGCATCGGTGAGTATTAAGTTAAAGTCCCCTGCTGATAAATTAATTAAATCCTCTAAGGTATCATTGGAGCTCCAGTTGAAACTATACGGAGCAATACCACCGCTTGGTGTAATATCAATTGCTCCATTCCCTGCAGCAGTAACATCGGTTAAGTTCGCCGTAACGAGAAGGGGTGCTGGCGCTACTAAAGAAACCGGAACTTGAATGTTGCAAGAAACTCCATAAGAAAGATTGGCCGTATATATTCCCTCGGTTAATCCGCTCATTTGTTGCCCTTGGACACCGTTAGTCCAAGAAACCATCGTCGGAGTGTTATTGTTAATATTCAATTGTACTCCTCCATTCGCTGAACCATAACAGGTTGGATTGGCAAGTAATACTGAATATGTTGGCGGGACAATATCAATCACACTAATCACTGTATCTAAACGGCATCCATGGGCATCTACTAAATGAACAAACAAGGTGTCCGTAGACAAGCCTGTATTGTTGAACCCCACATATCCATTACTCCAATTGGCGGTGTAAGGCGATTGGCCTCCTTGAATGACAAGCAAAGCTGAAGCATCGTTGGCATTGCAAGCGTCCGACACTGAGAAGGCAGGATACAAAGGGTTCCAAACATTCATTGCACCTAACACCGCTTGATGCGCATTTAATCGACCCGCCCCCAACTTACCGACATACGATGGATTCAACGCATAAAGTGGTGAAGCTGAATTTTTTAAAATGGATTCAATTTCAATATTGGACATGCACTTATTTACAGAAAGCATAAGCGCCACGGTCCCACTCACATAGGCTGCAGCGAAAGAAGAACCGTTCATATTTAAAAACCAACCTGGTGCAGGGGATAAAGCTACATCATACCCAGGTGCAGCCAAGTCCACTGAATCGTTGTGGTTGTGTGTTGAGGTTGGATCGCCTATCCATTGCTCGTGATTATCCGAAGGACCTACTGACGTTACTGAAAATACATGACGGTATGATGCGGGAAAAACATACGCATCCGGCAAGCCACAGGTATTACCATTTCCAGCTGATGCCACAATAAAGGAACCGTTGGCCGCCACCTCATCAATAACATCTTGTTCAATTTGACTAAAATAACAACCACTCGTCCAACTGATATTAATGATGTCTGCCCCGGCATAACTTGCCGCCAACACTTCATTAAAGCTCATTTTATACAAAGCCAAACTTGAATTGAACCCAATGGAACTCAATCCATACCCATTGTTTGTTTTACCCGCCGCAGTTATTGCAACAGCAGTACCGTGCGTCGTTGGGGCGGTATTTGACGCATCATAATAAAGGTATTTCCCTTCCAGGTCTTGGTGAGTCACATTAAAATTTTGATCACTAATGGCAATTACTACGCTATCATCACCTTGCGTTAGGTCCCAGGCTTGGGGTGCGCTGATTAAATTTAATGCATAATCAGAAATTCCTGGCTGGGCATTCATATCATTAGGAACAAATAATGGCGTATAGGTAGGACCCCGCTCAATGCTGTATACTTTATTTCCAAAAACAGAACATGCGCGCTCAAAGGTCATTAAGTCACATGCCCCCTGAACTTCATAAACTTTTTTAAGTTCCGAATTTCTACTGGAGCTCAATGCTTGACTCGGTGTGGACAAGCTGAATTCTTTAGAAAGTTCAATCCATTCTGATGAATTAAAAACGGAGGGATCCGCTTTGAACCAAATCACATGTTCTTGTGAAAAGGCAGTAGAAACCATTAATAAAAAAACAGAAATCTTAAGTAGCAAAGACCAATTCATAGCGTAAGGTTTAGTGTTGTTATTGCCCGAAGGCGAACACTCTTACGGAATTGGATTAGAGAAGGTTACGAATTAATATTCATAACCTTGTACTATATTTATTTACGAGGGCTGAAGGTCTTTTAACACGAGCTGTACCGTTGCTCGGTCATTAAACTCGTTAATGTCTAAGGTATGTAACACATCAAATGACAATCCTGCTAAGGTTAAGTCTTCCTTATCTTTCATATTAAACCCAATGGCATTTAATGTCACTCGCTGACTTTGTTGGGTAAGGGTTAATTTTAGATGCAGTGCTTTCAGTAGTTTTGATTGCGTAGCATACACCTCTTGTGTACGAAACACTGGTTTGTGATTTCCGGGGCCATGGGGTTCAAAAGCATCCAACACACGCACTAACTTAGGTATTGAATAAAGCGATTCACCGCAGAAAATCTCATCAAAATTCAGTGTGGCATCATAGGTTAACATGGGGGTTCGAGGATTAGATTCGAAGTACCTTGCGGCAAGCTCATTTAGCTTTGATTTAAAGTTCTCAAAGTTTTCTGGGTGAAGCGATAATCCAGCGGCATGTTGATGCCCTCCAAATTGAATTAACAACGATTCACATTGAATCAAGGCTTTGTGAATATCGAAGTTACCCACCGTGCGGGCTGATCCA
>Ga0315899_10007852_pt1 | contig 11467 bp, 13 predicted proteins | sample LakEriMetagenome_2_FD_203518 | JGI IMG/M metagenome (GOLD analysis project Ga0315899, IMG submission 203518) | Freshwater fungal communities from buoy surface, Lake Erie, Ohio, United States - Buoy 4 MA112 | ecosystem: Environmental > Aquatic > Freshwater > Lake | place: USA: Lake Erie, Ohio... | reverse complement strand
GCACCAGGTTATGGACGCGAGCGTAAACCCTAAACTCTAAACCCTAAGCCCTAAACCCTGAACCCTAAACTCTAAACCCTAAGTCCTAAACCCTAAACCAGGTTATGGACGGGAGCGTAAACCAGCACATCAGCTCCCGGCATTGCATTATTACTCGCCTCTCATCTGGTATCATGTCAACCCTAAGCACTAGCCGAACCCCTAAACCCTAAACCCTAAACCCTAAACACTAAACCGGCATTGTATCATTACTGACCACTCATCTGGTATCGCCTAAAACCTATTCAATATCCTAAACCCTAAACCCTAAACCCTAAACCCCAAACCCTAAACCATAAACCCTTAAGCGGCTTTGCATCAGTACTCAGCTCTCATCTGGTATCGTCTAGACCCTAAACCCTGAAACCTAAAACCTAAAACCTAAAACCTAAAACTGCATTGCATCAGTACTCTGCTCGCATCTGGTATCGCATGTTTAGGTTTAGGGTTTAGGGTTTAGGCACTGCGTCATTACTCGGCCCTCATCTTTATTTCGCATATTTGCACGCCACGCATACGCCCGTGCGTTCAAACATCTCTCTCTCACACCACACAAAGCCCAAACACTATTCCCTAGACCTAAACCCTAAACCCTAAACCCTACAGGTGAGGTAGTGCTGACGGACACGAGTACCAACGGCACTTGGATCAATGACGATGCGACGCCCGTCAAAGGCAAAACTCTTCAAAGTTAGTGCCCTAGTATTTTTGCTACGTGAAGCCCCACTCTGTTGTGATGACTTTTGAGAATTTGTGCCAAGGCCTACGCAGCACAGATGCAGGCGGTGCGAAGCAGCGCAACACACACACACACACACACACACACACACACACACACACACAGGCCTATGCAGCACAGATGCACGGGGAGCGAAGCAGCGGAAGCTTTGCAATGGAGACAGCGTCAAGCTGTACAAAAGTGACACTCAGGGGACTCCCCCGTGTGCTTGCTTCATCTTCCACGATCTGAGGTCCGCCCCTCCGCGACGCGGCCGGTCGGCGAGCGCGCAAGAGCGGGCAGATGCCCCGGGTGTTGCGTCGACCGCGCTGTCGCTGCCTGGCCCGACTGGAAGTCTGGCTGCGCCAGCGCAGGCAGCCGCACTCGGCACCGCTTCTCTCGACACCGCTTCTCACGAACCCACCTGCAGCTGGCCGGTGGCCCGTGTGGATGCAGCAGTGGCTAAGTCCCAAAGAGACCTAGCCGATGATGCTCAATCTACACGGGCGGACCTCAGGTCTCAAAAGAGACCTAGCAACAGCAACGACGACAGCGATGACGAAGATCCTGCGGCAAAATGGAGGCGCCGCATGGTGGAGAGGTTAGGAGGAGGAGGAGGAGGAGGAGGAGGAGGAGGAAGAGGAGGAGGAGGAAGAGGAGGAGGAGGAGGAGGAGGAAGAGGAGGAGGAGGAGAAGGAGGAAGTAACAAGAATGCATCGCAACAAAAGTTACCAGCTAGCCGAGGCAAGACCCTTCGCAAAGGTCCTCTATATAGCGACTTTGCGTTGTAAACATACTAGGGCACTGACTTTCGAGAATATATTCTCATATTCCATACAGCGGGGGTTGTCGAGGACGGCTTTCAAACTGTTTCTCGGTCGTCCAGTAGCGGGGAAAGGCGGGGGAGGAGTGTGGGCGGGGGCGGCGGTAAGGGCGGCGGAGGAAGAGGCATGCGGATGGTGGTGCTTGTGGGCATCCCTGGTTCCGGAAAGTCGTATGTGGCTAACGGATTCAGAGAGAGAGGCTGGAAGATTGTGAGCCAAGATGAGCTCGGCAACAGGCACACACACACACACACACACACACACACACACACACACACACACAGGCGCACAGTCTCAGAAGTCCTCTACATAGTGACCCTTTTTAGTAAATATACTAGGGCAAAGGTTAAAAACCTACATTTATTTTAGATTTATGTCAGGTCCCAGCATGACATTCTCATAAAAAAGTCCTCTGTATAGTTACTTTATCTAGGAAATTTACTCAGGCACTGACTTTTGAGAATTTCAGGCGTAAGTGCGAGCATGCGTTGCAGGAAGCCCTTCAAAACGGACACAGAGTCGTCATTGACCGCACCAATATCGATGAGCATCAGCGGTCGCATTGGCTTCGTATCGCACGAGAATGTGACGTACCAGCCGCCTCCACTGCTGCTCTAATGCTTGAAGTGGACGTGCAGACATGCAAGAATTCGCAGAAGTCAGCTCTCTGGTGACTTTATAGTAAATATACTAGAGCACTGACTTTTGAGAATTTCTTGTAGGCAAGGAGCGGGTGATGACTCGCACTGGGCATACCACATTGAAACCGTCCGCGAGTAGTCTGGGGATAGTCGACCGCTTTGTAGGAGACCTTCAACGCCCCACGGAGCGCGAGGCAAGGCCCTTCGCAAAAGTCCTCTGCCCAGCGACTTGTCATTGTAAACATACTAGGGCACTGACTTTCAAATAATTTGTGTCAGGGGTTCGGGCGTGTTGTGGTGTTGCAGCAGGGAGAGCTTTCTCCATCGAGTGCGTCGCTTGTTGATCTCATCGGATGAGAAAGTGACATGATGCGACCCAAAAGTGACTTAGTGAGAGGGGACTGGCACACACCGGTGCTCGGCGCGCGGGGTAAAGCAACAAATGGCGCTGAGTTGAAGCTGGGTTCGCGGGGCATCCAGACCAAATTGAGACCCGTTCACGTCTCAGCATAGTAGCCGGCGGCCGTCGGCAACGACGCTGACGGAAGCCCTTGCGAGGAGGCGGGGGACTGCCAAAGGTTTTTTTTCGGGAAGGCGGTCCGCCGGGGAGCAGATAGTGGGGGCTCATCCTCCCTCTTCAGTGAAGCGGAGGGGGGATGGGGGGGGTCCCCTCAAACCGGTGTCTTAAAGTAAAATGGAGTGAACTGAACTGTCTCCGGCTTTAGTGAAGCGGGGGGGGGGGGTTGAGGAGGAGGAGGAGGAGGGGGGCCAGTAAACTGGGTGTCAACCACTGGCACGGCGACTTTGATTATGAAATTTAGCTGAAGATTGACGGGTAAAATATCCAAAGGTGAAAGCAGAGTTTTCTCGATCTTTGTCTCCCTCTCGCTGCGTGCCCGAAAGAGATATATACCCGCAGACGGACGTTTTAAAAAGAGGATTTGGGTGACTTTCAGCTGGTCTTTCGAGCAGTATATCGCCACGTCCAGGCACACACTCACTTCGCTCGCCCGCTGCCTCTCTGCCTCTCCCCTCTTCATGATTATCAATAAAACTTTTCTTTCTCTCAGAGGCCCTCACACGTGCGTAAGCGTGCACACACGCACATACACATAAGGACCTTCCGCGAACTTGATTTTAAGGTACAAAGCCCTTGCTGACCTCACCGAAAGTGCGTACGAAGTCGAAGAATTCATCCAGGTTTCCGCTCTCCACATCAAATCTGCTAAATTTGTCCACCATCTCTTCCGCCCTGCCAAGAATGTAGAGGGCAAGTAAGGGCAACATACTCTCTCTCTCCCCCCCCCCCACCTCCCCCCCCTCTCTACGCCATGACTAAGGAAGAATGCCCAGGGACCAAAATCTCTCTTAGGGAAGAATAGAGGGTTTAATGTTTTTGGTTTCAGTGGTTCGATGTTGAAAGGGAGACCGGAAGCCAAGTGCACGGTCTCTCTCAGACTCTATGCGCGTGATGGGTTCGTTGCGGCTCAGCTGCTTCGACACCTGTTGGAAGGTTCGCATGAGCTCTTTCATCAATCTATCATCATGAATCTGATTATGTGTTTATTATAACATACACACACAGAGAGAAAGACACACATACACACACACACGCCTATGTGCGTGGTTGAAGATATACGCATGTGTGAAACGCACTTGCTTGTCCGGTTTGCGCGAATCAGCGAACTCACATACGCAGATATGATACACACACACACACACACACACACACACACACACACACACGCAGGGTACAGGAAGGACCTGTTGAGCCCTTTGGACAATGTCCAGGGGAATACCTGCCTTGATGGCGCAATGGTACCCGTGACTGCTCATGCTCTTTCCCTGATCGTGTTTGTGTGTGTGTTTGTGTGTGCGCGCGCACACATCATGCGAAAGATGCCAACGTCAAGATTGCTAGTCATGCTCTCTTATGCCCTCTCATCCACTCTCTCTCTCGCGTGCGCGCGCGCGAGAGACTCTCTCTTCTTGCGTGGAGGGGCGCGCGCGTACGCGCGTCATATGAAAGATATCGGCCAGCCGAGATCTTTTCCTGTTCATACACAGTGTGCACATACATACATTCATACATTTACATACACGTGCACACACACACATACACATCTTTAGGCATGCATACATACATATGCATACGGACATGGGTCCATCAGTCCATATACATATGTGCACATGCGCGCATGTCCGCATGCACATGTATGTATTCTCGTACACTCCTCACATCACCTCAACAATTTGGTAAAGAAAGACGAGCTCAGCCTCCGGGTCTTGAGACACATGGTAGGACGCCATGTTCTGTTGTTTGTCTACCTTTCTCCCTGCCCTTGCGCGAGTTTGCCACGAGCAGTCGTGTTCAGTGCCAAGTTTGCTGGAATTTGTTTATTTCTCGTCTGGTCGTACGGCTTGTTTGATTTGAGATTCAGCAGTTGTTGTTTATTTCTCTCTCAGTTCCTATTTGCCTCCATCCTTGTCTCTCCACTCTCTCCTGGCCCCCATTTCCCTCTATTTACGATGCTGAAGATCTGACGATAAAATCACACCAGACATTTGGCTGTCCCCCTACAAAGGCTTACCATTTTCGGCCATCACTGCCATGGTGTAGAAGCCGATGTTTTTGTCTTGGGGCAGCACGTCGCGCTGTGCACACAAATACACACATACGCATTCATTTACACTTCACATATGGGGCAGCACGTTGCGCTGTGCAAGTACTGACGCATCAAAAAACTCAAAAGGCCCGATCTTAGAACAAGTTCAGATTCAAGAACCTGAACAGTGAGTTCGTGGAAATGCGTCACGCAAACAGTTCGCGGGCACTTGTCAGCCCTGGCATCGAGGTGCCCGATGGTAGCGGCCAGCAGTGCCACACCATCACTAGACTGTTTAGGGTTGAAGGTTTAGGGTTCAGGCACGCACAAACGCAAGAAGTTGTTCTCTCTCTCTCTCTCCTTGTGCCCCCTCTCTTTGACTCTCTCTCTCTGGCTCTCTCTCTCTCTCTCTCTTGCTCTGCGCGCGTCTGACACCTGAGTGCCCTTGCCAAATTCGTCGATTAGCAGCAGCGAGCGGGGCGTCGAGTTTCGGAGCATTACCGATACCTATATGTCATGTATACACACATGCATGCATGTGTACATGATAAAAGTATACATAAATGCACACGCGCACGCACACGCACACGCACACGCACACGTACACGCAAATGCACACATGCACAAACACACAAACAGCTCAGGACCGCCCTGAAAGAGAGACAAAGAAAGTCAAAAGGCACGATTTTGGCAGAGTTGTGCGGTCGAGAGAGCCTCCTCAGCGAAGTGGACGAGCACACAATCTGGTTGAGGTCGAGGCTGAAAAGGAAGGGAAAGACTAATACACACACACACACATATACATACGTGCGTACATACACGTATATTACAGCACCACCTGATTGAGGTCGAGGCCAAACGAGGAGTGAGAGACTGAGCAGCTTTCGCGACTTTGGATCCGCGAGAAAATGCGATCCGTGAGTCCCACCTGTGCACAGGTGTCAATGCATCCAGGTGGGAAATTTACATGTAAAATGCATGCATATGTACACCCTCAGAAGGAGAGACGAGAGAGAGCGCGCGCGCGCTGGTGAGTAGCAGAGAAAAAATGAAAAGGAAAGGAAGCAACGGGAATCGATAAAAACAGGTGCACCTGGCAGGAATGGGTCTCCCTACGCAGCTGCTGATATGCGAAAGGTTCAAAGTTTAGGCACCGGGATTGATCAGGGATTGTGTCTGGGGTTTTGCACCTGGCAAGAATGGGCGGGGACCCAGCTTCCGAGATGCGCAAGGTAAACGATGAGACCCACTTGCTTAAGATAGATAGATTTGCCAGACTGCTCAGCAGACGCAACTCAGTATGCGAAGTATGCGGTGGGGGGCGCGCGGACGCGCGTGTCTGTGTGTGTTACGTCGACACACACACACACACACACACACACACACACACACACACAAACACACACACACATCACACGGAAAGAGAGGTTGGGGACACGTGGACGCAGGCATTTCCATTACGTAGTTGGGGCCGGTGAGAAGTTGGATGAGAGGATGGTTGCGTGCATTGTCCATGATCGAGTCGTTTGGCACAAAGGTGTCTGCACACATCACGATACCCATTCACGCGCCATGGGCGCGGCAGGGCATTCAACAGGATGAGCATTGTGATTCAGGTTGGCGCGGGGGAGAAAACAGCGTGTGGGCGAACTGCAGAAGTCGGGAACACTCAACCAGGGTCGACGAACCTACGCATAGTTCACACAACGGGTGGCGACCGCCTTCGATGTAGAGCACGGGCTCGTTGACAAGCAATGGCTCAACCCTGTGCGTGTATGCGTGAGAGAGAGAGAGAGAGAGAGAGAGCTTGTGTGTGTGACGTCACACACCAGTTTCGATCTATGGCGGCCACAGCAAGCGACAGGACGCAGTCCAGGACTGCTGTCGCGTGGCACGTCTGAATGATGACCTCTGTAAACTGCATCAGCTTCACCCGGACCTGTGTGCACGTGTTCAATTGAGACGACTTCACACCGCGCAGCACAGCACAGTCTCACCTCATCCAAGATTGAAAATTCGCGGTCACTGATCTTGCAGCTGATGTCCCCGAGCTCGTCGTCCAGCTGCACCATGCGCGGGCTCTTGTAGTAGACGTACTCATCGGTGCTAAAATGGCGCTGTGGACGCGTGCGCAAGCATGAGCAACACAAGTGCCGCAAACCAACTTTCTGAGGTTACTGAATCGAGAACCAATAAACAACATACTCTCTTGTGTGTGCATGCGTAGAACTGTGGAGAGAGAGAGAGAGAGAGAGAGAGAGAGAGAGAGAGAGAGAGAGATGGATGTATAGCAATATTCATTTATGTCTTTTATCTGTTCTTGCAGAAAAAAAACAGGAGCCGAGCTCCATATATACCTTGAGGAAGGTACGTACCATAAGAGGCTATTTAGAGGGCCTAACACTAATGATATGAAGAAGTAGGATGGTCCTAGCCTCTCCTGGCCACACTAAATTGGTGTTTTTGCACTGACAAGTCAGAATAACACAGTACTGTAGATGAGCAATAATAAAGAAATGACAATGATGAGCATCATCTGTCATCCTTGTTTTTTTTTCAATGACAATGAGGAGCATCATCTGTCATTCGTGTCACAGATTCTGTACCCACAGGATACTGTACCCTATAGTCCTGGCATACATCCTCGATACCCTATACAACATCGGCGTCGGATATAATAAAACAAAGAAACACACAACGCAGGAATTCTGGATAATAAGAGCAGGACCATAAGACCCGAGAGCTCCTTTTCTTGCGGGCCGTCGCTTGCGGGAATGGCGACGAGATACCCTATCTCCAAAGTTTAGTTAGCCAAGTTTAGATTAGCCAAGTTTAGTTTAGTTTAGATCAGTCCGTCATTGGAGGTCCGTCATTGGAAGTGACCCTTTGGCGGGAAAAGGGTCACGGACCAATTTGCGGGAAGAAAACAACGGAAAGGCGGACGTCATCACTGCCTTCACCTAGGTCATTAACCTCTTGCCGCGCGATATCCTGAAAGGTGCACCCGTCATCCACATGCAAAAAACCAAAAGCATATTTCATCTCCATGCAATTTGGAGCGTCGCTAAAGCCTAAACCCTAAACTGACCTCAAGAAAGTCGCCGAGTCCCTCATAGCAGCGCTTTTCTTCGTCTAGATCGTCGTCGACGCCTGGCATTCAAGGCATGTGGGTCATTGAAGAAGTGACCAAGGTAACGATCGCTCAGCGATTCACATCTTGCATTCAAGGCATATTTGCACCCTAGATTGTGTTCTTATGAACATCAACCCCTGCCCGCTTGCCAACGCTGATTCTTTTTCCTCCATTTGCGAATTTCGACCTTACCTTGGAGCACAGCTAGACGTTTGAGGTGCTTGGATTCCTCAAAGTCAACCACGTTGCCGATCAACGTGGCCAGGTTGTGTAGCTTCTCACTGAATTGAGCTAGCACCTGCAGAAAGAACATGCGCAAATGCAAGCGCGGGCGAGAGATGTTGCTAATGCATTAGCTTTGTGCAAGCAGCTGCACAAAAGGCCACGAAGCTCGTGATGGTTTTCACCGCGCACGCGCGTGCACACACAGAGACGCGAACATCAGCATCGCATAAACCCAAATACTTACGCACAAACCTGCGCGAGGATGCCAGGAAGCTCGTCTTGGTGCATCTCGCAGCAGTTTTCCAGAACTTGACGAATCTGTGCTCGCTTGCAAAACGTCAGGGTTCGTGCCTTGCCTCACTCACTCCGCCTTGACTGACTCTCTCAATCCGCCCATTTCTGTTCTCTCGCCCTGTCTCTTTCCCAATGCGTGCGTAGCTCGAAAGAACAGTGATAAATAGATAGGCGAGAGAGAAGAGAGAGAGAGAAAGAGAGAAAGAGAAAGAGAGAAAGAAAGCAGTGAACGGGAAGGTAAAGGAATGAGGCATTGTTTCCATAAACCACATGCGTATCATGCACACGTACACAGAAGGACCTGGTGGAGAGCTTGCAGGCTATTCATCAGGTTTTGCCAGTCCAACACCGAGGCTGAGGCCTGCGATGACGGTAATCAAGTGTGTGTGTGTGTGTTTGTGTGCGTGAGAGAGAGCGCGTCTCTGACTCAAGCCATCTTCTCTCTCACCTAATCGTATTCGACCCCTTTGCCAATACTTCCATCGAGGCTTCCCCCCTTGGTAGCCCGGCCGGCCCGCCTGCAAAGGGGCTGGATGAGGCCTGCGCCTGGCTTCACAAGGCGGCCCTCACCCCCTTTCCCACCGGTCACTAAACTGAGCAGGACTACGGTCACGGAACGAACTAGACTCGGACGAGAGCTAAACTGCATCGAAACGGAACATGCTGTTGCTTACTAATAAGTATTCATGCACGCAAGTACGTCTCTCTCTCTCAATGTGAACCTGGCGCAAGCGCAGCATGATTCTTGGCACGTCCTTGACCTTGTTGATTTGGTGTTGTGTATGTGTGTGTGTGTGAGAGAGAGAGAGAGAAACAACAAAATAGAGACCGAGACGAGGAGACAAAGACAGAGAGACAGAGACGGAGAGAGAGATATATACAACGGGGGAGAGTGTGTGGGTTGGGGGAAAAGAAAAAAAGAGATAGAGAGACGAGAGAGAAGAGAGAAAGAGAGCACGCGCGCGCGAGAGAGATAGAGCTAGAGCGAGAGAGAGAGAGAGAGAGGGAGGGGGGAAAGGTTCACACCGCACTCCAAAACAAAAAATACCTTGCGGACGTGCTTGCGCAAGATGTCCACGAGAGTCATGTTCTCTGGCGCCGCGAAGAATCTCACCTGCGCATCATGCAGGTCAGAGAGACAAGAAAAGAGAGTGCTCGCGCTCGCGCAAGCCATCGAGAGAGCGCGCGCGGGCACGTGACGTGGCATGGCAAGTTCCAACTGAGTTCAAGACACACCCCCTCAGTGCGGCGCGCAATTTCCTGCTCTTTCAACAGCGGCCTTAAAATCCAGGAGCGCAACAGCTGGTGACGTGCTCACGCGTCAGAAGCAGCGCAGGAAAGCGGGTAGCCCAGGTAAGGGAAGCAAACATTTCAACTCTGCAGCTTTAACCTTTCGCCCAAGCGGACTTTGGGTATTGTCCAGGATACTCAACAGTGACAGGCCTTCCTTTGCTTTTCCTCCGCCCGCGCCCGCTGCAGAAGATGCACACGCGCCCACGTGTGCATTTTACAATAATTCATGCACGTGCGCGCGCACACCCACACCCACGCCATCTCAGCATATTATTGCAGATCATGTTGAGGAAAAAAAGAAGAGCAGGAAAAAAACAGGCAACACCTGGGTGATCATCCTGGAGGAAGGGATGTCCGAATAGAAGGGATGTCCGAATAGATCCCAAGAATACACATGGCAGAAAGAGAGGGACCGTTGGGGGAGAGGGAGGGAGAGGAGGGATAAAAGGAGCGGGGGAGCAGGCAAATCGGTTAATTGTCACATTAATGATGTCGAACGATCTCTGCAGCTCTTTCTCTAGTCTCCGGGTGTGATAATGTGCCTGCCACCTGGGAGAGCACTTGCAGTGAGTACAAGGTAGACACGTCCACTTGCAGGTACTCTGACATGTGGATCTGCTGCAGGTTTTGGATCTCAGGCTCCCACCCCTGCTGCAATTCGTCACCAGCCCGGTGGTTTTCGAGGTACATCATCAGCCTGCATGCGGCGTGGCACATCGTTAGGCTGTTGTCCCGGACTGTGAGCAGGTGAGCAGGAAAGAATTTGCGCTCTCACGTGGCCAAAGTGCAGGCATTTGTGCTCCCACATGACAACAGTGCAGGTCGAGTGATCGCTGGCATGCTGCCAATCACTGTAGATAAGGAGAAACACTTTCACCCTGCGGCAGCTGAAATCGCCTCTTTGCCGTCCGTGTCGATCAGGCTGTGCAGACACAGCTCCAGGTCTTCGTCGTCTCCCGTTTTCTTGAGCACCTGGCGGTGAAAATCCGCAGCGGACAATCAATCAACTCACAGCGCACAGACAGGGAGAGAGAGCGCGCGAAAGATTGAAATTAAAAAAACAAGAGTGTGAGAGAAGGCGAGCAAGAGCGTTTCTGCAAGCGTGAGAAAGAAAGAGACGGTCACAATGACATTGTGACCGTCTCTTTCTTTCTCACGCTTGCAGAAACGTTCTTGCTCAAATGATGAATTTCGCGGCGAGAATGACACTTTCTGCAAGCACCGACAAAATCGAACATTCATCAGTAACATTGGACAAACCTTTTTTGCGATCTCAAGAAGCCTTATCAGGCCTTCGTTGTAACTGTAACATCAAAAGAGTGAGAAACCGTGCACCTCACCGCCTTTCTCTCGGCGAACGCTCGCGATTGTGCTGGCAGATAGATACCTGAAGTTCTTGGCGGGTAGATAAATCACTTGAACCCCATTTTGATTCTTGATGCGGTCGATGCATTCTGAAAATTGTTGATCAGGGGTCTTGGATGAAGTCACCACGATCTGCGGATGGAACTGCTCGATACACGGACTTATCAACGGGGCGAGAGCACAGGACAGGGCACGGTGCCGTCATGCTAGTTTTGCGGCGCTAGACAGAGGCAGTTCCCGTGGCTTCAGGCTGACCTGCTGCAAAAGCATGCTGAGGCCCTGGCAGTCCTGGTCGTGCGGGAGCTGCAGCACTTCAAAAGAGCAGTCCA
>Ga0315899_10007850_pt1 | contig 11468 bp, 8 predicted proteins | sample LakEriMetagenome_2_FD_203518 | JGI IMG/M metagenome (GOLD analysis project Ga0315899, IMG submission 203518) | Freshwater fungal communities from buoy surface, Lake Erie, Ohio, United States - Buoy 4 MA112 | ecosystem: Environmental > Aquatic > Freshwater > Lake | place: USA: Lake Erie, Ohio... | reverse complement strand
ATTTTCCGACCCCGGAGTCTAGGTCTTCCGTGATCGCAGCGATCGACGTCATCTTCGAGTCACCTCCTGAGTTTTTGCCTTCGTATTTCGCCAGCGTAGCTTTATTCGCGTTCTCCGATGCGTGCAGTGCATTCCACGACAGCTGGATAAAAAAGGGCTTGCCCTGTGCCTGAGCCCGCTTCATGAACTTCTCAGAGCGATCCACCATGCCGAAAATATCAACCGGGTTTGGATCGGTGAACTTGAATGCATTCTCATTTCCAGTGTCGCCATCATGCTCGTCATAACCGTGCTTGCCCGGCCCACCACCGCTGATATGCCATTTGCCGTAATGCGCGGTTAAATACCCTGCCTTCTGGAGCATTTCACCGATCGTCACTTCTTCGGTCGCTATATTTTTGATCAAGCGAGGCTCTACCAACTTGCGTCCTGTCTCGGCTGGAGCCGCTTTGGTCCAATGGAGTTTGGCTGGGCTCTTTCCCAACTGCAGAGCGATGCGAGTCGGCGAACACACCGGAGCTGGGGAATAGGCCCATGAGAATCGCATTCCTTGTTTCGCGAGGACTTCCAAATGGGGAGTGTGAAACATTTCCCCACGCGATCCCGACACGGTTGGGTGCATCGGCACCGACAACCCCGCCCAGCCTTGGTCATCCGACAACATAAAAACAATATTCGGCCTACGGTCTGCTCCCAGCGCCACACCGCTGCAAAAAAAGCACACAGCAATGCATGCAGTGATCCACGCAGTAAATCTTTCGATGCCGCAAAGTTTCTGATGCGATCGGCTCATCATTTCTCTCATTCGATGGCTCATGATGGATAGATTTGGAAGCTCTCGTTACTCGGGTTCCACCGGACGATCCGCCGCGTGATGGAACTCGTGGGAAAAAAATTCAGGAGCGAGTAGTTCGCTATCCACCAACTCCATCTCGAGAAGGGGGATATGATCGGGACCGTACGGCATATCGTAGAATCGCAGGTATTCGATATCCCCGGTATCCGCTCGATAATCGATCTCAAAGCGAAACGGTCCTCGCGCCTGCTTCGATCGCTTGACCGCGATCAATTTCATGGTTGTTTCGGACGCTGGCTCTAAACTCAAGTGATAAGCATCGACGAGGATCGAGGCTCCCTCATCGATATTCCACAATGGGACGGCATGCTCGTGGCCTGGCAAATCCCGATAGAAGCGGGTCAAATCATCGCTCACGCGCACGGGCGAACCAGGACGAATCGCCCAACTGCTACTTCGATCACTACCGGTGATAAACCATTCATCGTTTTCCATCCGTCTCATCAAAACGAATTGCCTTCCACCGCGTACGAAAAGCTTTGCTCCGTCCAGCGATGGCTTGGGAGGACGAGCCTCTTCGGCCTGAACCGGATATCGCCCCCGACGCTTCGCCCCAGCTTGGGCTGCTACGCGAATAGAAAACTCCCGATCCGGAGCACTTGCCGTCCTTTGAGAGATGCGCTGCAACTCCTTCGCCACAGCGCTCGCCGCTCCTCGCGATGGCATAAACCAGAAGAGCATCACGAGCACCGATGCAGCTAGTGCTGCCAACATCGCCCATCGACGAACTCGCACCCGCTCCCCCCATCGGACCGGCGCCGACCTGCTCGCAACCGATGCCCCCGATCCCTCCCACGAGGCCAACGCATCGGTCGGAATCGAGGACTCCGCAGCGGCCACTGCAAAATGCTCTTCCAAAAGCGAGTCCATCCAACAGGCTCGCACCAATTGATCCGCAAACTCGGGCTCAGCAACCAAACGCGAGGACACTTGCGCCAACTCCTCAGAGTTCAACCCGCCATCAAGGTACCGATTTATCCACGAATCGACCGGCTCACCCATCGGCATTCCCGGAATGGAATCGCTCATGAACCACCTCCGTGAAGCGGGCGAACCTCTTGCGATTTGAGTCGCCAATCAACACACATCGCCAATTTTGACCGCACCCGCGATAACGCTTGATACACAGCATCGCACGAAAGCGAGAGGCTCTTCGAAATATCCTCGCAACTCCACCCCTCTTCGTAACGCATCGCAAGCAACTGCCGAGATCGAGCAGGCAAACTTTCAATACACTCCGCAAGCGCATCGCGTCTTCCGTCAGAATCCAGTTCTTCGCGATCAAAAGCCCGGCAGATTGCTTCCATGGCAGAGGGCTCCAGCACGGCGGGAAACCTCTTCTGCTGACGCAACTCCTGAAGGATCTTGTTGACCGCAATCCCGCGAGCCCACGCTCCAAAAGGACGGTTCGGGTCATACTCCGAAAATCGCTTCCAAAGAATGATGGCGACCTCTTGGAACACATCGTCGCGCGCTTGCCGATTGCGAATCACCGACCCGATAAAGGCTTTCACCTCGGTCTGATGCCTCAGCAATAATTCAAGAAATTGGTCGTTCGCCGGATCCATAAACCTCAGTTCCTCAGCTACTAATTCCGCTTCGGACTGGATTCCTGACATCCATTTTCAGAGTTTCTGACTGGGTTGCTCTCTGAAAAGTCGCTAACGGAGCGGGGGCGAGGCGGTCCGCAGGAAGTTATGGGGAAAACGAGCCTTCGAGCACTTACAGCTGAAATGCGTCTTCCTCGGCTTGCTCCGCATACAGAGGCATGTAGCGATAGTAGACTTCGAGCATCATCGTGGACATGCACGTGCAGTACAGCCGCCCACCTGCCTGGGCGCTGATACCGTCTTCGACATACCAGCTGCCCGCTCCATGCCCTGTTTGGACTTGGGTGGAGACGATTTGATCACGCATTTTGTTGTTCCAAGCATCCCATTCAGCTCCACCGTACTGCTTCATGACTTGCGTGGCGTAGTAATTGTAGTAGTTGTCGGTTGGACTCGGCCCATCGGCTGCAAACTTCTCCGCCGCCGCCTTGATCGTCGGTTCTTGCTTGCTCCAGCCAGAATACATTCGGCACAGAACGCCGCATGCAGTCATTGCGGGACGGTAATCCGTGGGGTTTTTCATTTTGGAATCCATGCTGTAGTGGTATCCAAAGCCTCCTGGAACTTGCATGTTGTCCAAGAATACGTTGGCCTTGCGAACGACATCCAAGTCAAAATTCAGTCCAGCCATCGCGCCGCTCTTGATGGCCATCATTTGCCACCCCACTACCGACAAGTCTCCGGGCAGGAAACCGATTGGGAATGGAGAGTAATGCCATCCACCGGTCGTAGGATTCTGCGCGTAAGCCATGTAGTTGATGCTCAATTGAGCTGCTTCTAACAATCGTTCGTCTCGGGTCATGCCATACGCTTCGCACATCGCAATCGATGCGATCCCGTGCGCGTACATATCGTCGAGCCCTTTGCCGTGCCCATCGCCGACCCACCACGCGCCGTAGGGGCCTTGGACTCGCATGCTATTGATCAAGAAACTGAGCCCCTTGAAAACGGTCTCTTTGTACTCTCCCTCCATGTGGGTTTGACCCGCACCGAGGAAGCACATGAGCGCCATACCAGTTGCCGCATTCATGCTCGCAACTCGCTCTCCCGGCCGATCGCACTTGCCTCCGCAAATCAACGCATGGGTCATGGTCCATGCACCCGTTTCTGGATTTTGGTGCTCGGCGAGCCATTTAAGGGCCATGGAAACGGCCCGCTCGGTTTCCGAGGTTCCTCCGAATTTCTTCAGCAATTCACGCTTGGTTTCTTTCGATCGACTGCTGAGAGCTGCTCGCATTGCAGCATTGCTCTGCGCTGCGATCCCGGAAGAGGGTGCTAGGGATTGGCTGGCGCTGGGCATAGCAACGGCCGGCGCCGCCGCAATAATGCTGCTCATGTCGACGTTTACTTTGGTATCGACCACCGTTGGCTCAACCGTGGGAGCGCTGGCCGCCATCTCCTCGGTGGGATCGGTTTGTATTTCGGCGGTCGCATTATCGATGGCAAACTCCTCAAGCGAGTTGTCTTCATCTCCTGCCGGCTCACCCACCGTCAGCATCAGCTTCAGCTCTTTTTGAATCGGTTCGATGTTCCAGGCTGCCAAGGCTAAGATCGCTGCCACGTGGACGACGGTGCTGATCAACCAACTCGGAGCGGCACTCCAAAAGCCGCGACTCCGTTGCTTGTGTTGCCCATCGTTCTCATTAGCCTCTTCCTCTTGCGACACACCCGACATCAATGCCGTAGTCGAATCGGATGTCGATGCAATCACCGTGCTCGCTGACGATAAATTCGACGTACGGTCTTGTTTCCCGAGACCTGGACTCCCAACCGCCTTTGCCGCCCCACCCAGGACAGTTCCACCTTTCGATGCCATGACCGTCTTTGCATTGCTGACCATGGTCGTGGCCCCACTCTTACTCGTCGAAGCCGATGGCGCAGTCCCTTTGGCTGGACTGCTCTTTTGCGGCGTGGTCGCAGACGGGTTTCCCAAATTTGGAGCGCTGACCAACGGAGCAGCATTCGTTGATTCTGATTTTTTCGATGCGGAGGTCGTGACTTGTGGGCGAGAAACGTTTGGGTTCTCAGCCGAAGGATTCGGGGTGGGCACCGAAGAACCATCCGGTTCGGGCGCTTGGAACTCCGGTAAGCCTAGGTCCAAATGGTTGAGATCGTCGCCTTGGTTTGACATGAAAAACCTCGATCCAAAAAACCGCAACAGAAACCACGCTCAGGCTTTGGTCTCGCACTGCTTGATGGATAATCACAAACGGAAAAGAAGGTTAGCGGCGGTGTTTTTCCCGTTTGGAACCCTCAAACAGCCAACCACCTCACCTTATTATGGTAACAATTCGTTACATTCAGGTGTACTCAAGAACTCCCAAAATCCCCCCTTACTATCGCTTATCTTTTCGTCCATTCCGCAACCTACGTACCCATGACACGAAGAGCGATTCCCGGCGTGCAATACCCTCTCCCCCGAACAACCTTAGGTTTCACGACCCTCGCTCTGCTAGCCTTTTGCATTTCTTGCTCCGCGGAAAATACCTCATCAGGCCCAAAGCCTGCGGCTTCAGGCTTTTCTAATTCCAACGCAGCGGAAAAAGTCGAAACCGACGCGGACGCGACGGCTAGATCACGCGTTGGATCCAGCCCAACGGAACTCAACAACGCTGCACACAGGAATACTGAAAACAAGAATACTGCAAACGGGGAACCCGCACACACCGGGAACGACGCATCCAGTCCGACGTTAGCCGAAAACCCGTCGCTCGGGGAAAACCCGTCGCTCGGTGAAAACAAGGTGCTTGAATTGCCATCATTAGCGCCGCTCCCCTCGGCTGCTCCGCTCCCACCGGTCGACTCCGTGGCTTCCTCCGAGTCCTCAACGACCAGGAACTTCCAAGTAAAAATCGCCGGTCTTCGAAACACTCGGGGCAACTGCTTGATTGCGGTCTATGCGTCCCCCAGCGGCTTCCGCAACCCCGACGTCGCTATCGCCAAAGAGGCGATCGATCTTTCCAAGAACACCTCGGTCGCGGGACAGCTCAAAAACAACGAACTCGTTTGGTCATTCGCCTTACCCCCAGACCTGGACGCGTCCCAGAACAGTGATCCTCCCGGTCGACTTAGCTCCGCAGGCAATGAAAACACAAAGGATACTACCCCCGAGATACGCTTGGCGATCACCGCCTTTCACGATGCAAATGAAAATGGGGAACTCGACAAGAACGCGATCGGCATTCCAACGGAAAAGTATGGTTTCTCGAACAACCCCGCTCCCGGTTTCGGCCCACCGTCCTTCGACCAGACCGCCATTCCTTTGTCGCAATGGAAATCCCGTAGCTCGCCGATCGAGATCAAGTTGCGGTAAGCCCGCTCCGATTCTATGTTGTGAAGAACCCATGGTCGTTGCAGTTTGACGCGAGCACCCAAAGCACCAACAGGCAATCCAAAACACTGCATCCCGAATCTTGGATTTAATCCCCCGCATCCCAAAACGCTACTTGCCCGAAGAATCTTAGCCCTGCCATGACCACTCCTATTGGCGACGGTTCTCAAGCCAACGCGGTTTCACAAGGCCGTGAAAGGCTTGGCCGCAACTCTAAGCGTTTGGATACCGATCCATGCAACGTCGGACTTCGGTTGACCGAACAAGCCTTCCAAAAGCCCGACCAATTAGCGATCGCAACCCCTGTTGGTTCGCATCGTCGCGGTACATCCCGTCGATACCACACCATTACGATGGAGGATCTCGACCATCGCTCCACCACGTTGGCTGCAGGTTTCCAAGCGATGGGGATGGGGCCCGGGAAGAAGATCGCGCTCTTAGTTCGATTCGGAGAGGACTTCATCACACTGGTATTCGCCTTGCTCAAGTGCGGAGTCACGTTGATCTTGATCGATCCCGGAATGGGGCGCAAAAACATTTTGAATTGTCTCCAAGCGACCTCGCCTGATGGGTTCGTTGCGATTCCGATCGCACAAGCAATTGTCAAAGCTTATAGCTCGAGGTTTCCAAACGCAAAATTGAACGTGACGGTTGGGCGGCGATTCGGTTTTTTGCCTCACCCTACCCTCGCGCAGATCGAGAACTCAGACCGCTCGTCGTTCGTTCCACCTCCAACCTCGATGTTGGATCCGGCGGCCATCATCTTCACGACGGGGAGCACAGGACCACCCAAAGGGGTCCTATATACCCACCAGACGTTCAATTCCCAGATCGACATGATCGCCAGTCATTATGCGATCGAGCCAGGAGGACTCGACCTGAGCGGCTTCCCGCTCTTCGGACTTTTCAACGCCGTGATGGGAACCGGTACGATTTTGCCAGACATGGATCCAACTCGCCCTGCCGATGTCGATCCTGTGCGATTGCTCGATGCGATCGATCAATGGGGTGTGAACCAGTCATTCGGCTCCCCAGCACTCTGGACCAAAGTCGGTTTGTACTGCAAGAAGACAGGCAGACGTGCCAACTCGCTACGTCGGGTGCTCTCGGCTGGCGCGCCGGTTCCACCGCGGGTCCTCGAACAGATCCGCTCTGCCATGCATCCCGAGGGGATGATGTTCACCCCGTACGGGGCCACCGAAGCGCTCCCTATCGCATCGATCGAATCTCGTATGGTGCTTGAGGAGACAGCGCCGCTAACACGCATTGGCAAAGGGACATGTGTTGGAAATCGCTTTGCGGGGATCCGTTGGCGCGTGATCGAAATCACCGACGGCCCTTTGACTCACATCGATCAAACCCGCGAAGTCCCTCCGGGGACCATCGGAGAATTGATGGTCCAAGGCCCCGTCGTGACGCAATCGTATGTCACCCGTACTGACCAAAACGCGATGCACAAAGTTCGCGACGATTCCTTGACACCCCCTGGGGCGGATACACCGGTCTATTGGCATCGGATGGGCGATGTTGGCTACCTGGATCCAAACGATCGCTTCTGGTTTTGCGGACGCAAAGGACACCGAGTCATCACACCAAACGGCACGCTGTTCACCGAACAAGTCGAAGCGATCATCAACACCCACCCTTGGGTATACCGTTCGGCTTTAGTCCCTCGCGGAACGGCACCGAACCAAACGCCGGTGGTGATCGTCGAGCCGTGGCGAGACCGTCGACGTCTCGTTGCAAACAACGGTTTTCCCCTCCAAAAAGAATGGGAGCACCTCATCCAGGACCATATGCCCAATCATCCTATCGATGCATTTGTTGTGCACCCAGGCAAACTGCCGACCGACATTCGGCACAACTCAAAGATCTTCCGTGAACAACTCACGCAATGGCTTGAACAACGTTGACTCCCGGGGGCCTCAGAAAACCGATGCACGCCACGCGAAGTATCAATACCGCATCGACCGGAACAAGTCTTCTGAGAACCGGTTGTTGGAATGGCCTATGAACACAGCCCAGTGGCGAATGAGCAAAACACTAGCACGCGAATGAGCAAAACACTAGCAATCGACGCAGCCATCCGAAATAATACTGTCTCGTCTGCCGTACAGTTTCTCGTCAATCGAAGGAAAGAATCATCATGCGGATCTCAACAGCAGTCGGACTGAGCACATTGGTTTGGGCATGCTTTTTCGCGTCATGGAACAAGGCTGCGATCGGGTCCCCAAAAACCACGCATTCTCCGATGACCGACAGTTCGGACAGCCCAACAGAAGCCAGCGCGACGACTGCGGGGAGCAACGCGGAAGAAGTCGAACCAAGCGAAGAACAGGACGCTGTCGTTCCCGCCCCGATGAAGGGGACCACCACGGTCTCCGGATTCAAAATCCAACTCGAAGGTGTTGGCAGTCTTGGCGACATCAGCGAAAGCGTCACAAGATTCCGGCCCAAGCTCGAAAGTCAGAATTCTGCCACGTCTTCCGTCAACAACTTCTCCTTCAATCAGTTTCCAAATGGCCAAACCTTCAGCAACGGCAACGGGGCCGCTGGAGGCGCTGTCGGGGGATCCGGGAATGCATTTGCTGGAGGAGGCGGGCAAGCGTTCGCGGGTGGTGGTGGCGCTAGCGCGGGCAGTACCTTCATCAAACCGAACTTTGGTATCGCATTGAAGGTTACTCAAGAAGACACGAATGCGAAGAAGGACAAAAACTCGACGGGAAAGAAGCGATTCGCGGAACTCGGCTCCGCTGTCAAAATCGTGGAACTGGATGGTTCCGTCGAGGAGGCGAAAGACACTGGCCCCATCACCACCGCCTGGCCTCTGTTTGACCGACGTTTTCCAGGCACCTCGGGGTTATACATCTACCGAAGAAAAGGGATCGAGGTGCCGCTCAAGGAGATTCATGGGGAGTTGAAGATCAGCACAGGACGCCGGCTTGAAGCCGTATTTCAAGGTGCACGACCGCAGAAGAAGAAAGCAGACGGAGAGGAGTTTGCAATCAAGTCCATCGAGGAAGGCAAGGATGGACTGACTGTTGTCGCTTCTTTTCCTCCTACTACGGCCATGAAGAAGGCTCGCGATATGCAGGAGAAAATACAAGCGATGATGTCTTCGAATCGTGCATGTGAATTGGAGATCGAAGATTCCGATGGAAAAATCTATATTCCCACAGGTGCATTTTCCTCAGGCGGTGCTGCCGGTAGCTTTCAAGGCTTTAGCTTCAACGGCAACACCCAAACACGTTCTTCACAAACCCCTTCACCAGAACCATTGACCATCTCGTTTCGATTCCAACCGATTCAGGCCTATTCGATTAAAAGCTTAAAAGCTCGCTTGGTCGAGCCGGAAGGAGAGCCAGAAGTGGTCCCCTTCACGATCGAGGTTCAGTCGGAGTAGTCCCTGATCGGCCTACACTTTCCTTCTCAACTTCTTTTCTTCTCAACTTCTTTTCTTCTCAGCTTCTTTTCTTCTCAGCTTATCGTCTAATCAACTTATCGTCTAAATTTCAATCTCTTCACACTCAAGCGTCTACTGCTAACGCTCTACAACACTGCCGTACCGGGACTTGTATGGGTGCGACAAGTGAATTGAAGCGACACGGACGACACTCGAAGAAAGCCAACTGCGGTGGTTTGGCTGGAGGCGACACAAAAGTTTCTCGGGAATATTTCTAGGGCCGGTGACTTGCGTGCGGCCCACGGATGGTTCAAAGTATTCGGCATGAAACACCACATCCTTGCCGCACGCGTCGCTATCGCTTTTGTGACCCTCGTTTTCTCGATCGAGTTCGCTCCGGTCACTTGGGGCCAACGGGCAGATGGCTCGCGCTCTCTACCTGAGTCCGATGAAGGCCTTCCGGGGACCGGACCTATACGACGCTATGACTGGTTCCGAAATCTCTGGAATGAAAAACGCAAGGTGTGGGCGACGAAGACGGAATCGGATCAAAACGCAGTCGTATTCTTGGGTGATTCGATCACCCAAGGCTGGGGCGATGACATGGGGAACAGTTTCCCCGGGCTCAAAGTCGCCAATCGCGGCATCAGCGGTGACACCACCCGGGGAATGCTCGTGCGTCTCAACGATGATGTTCTAGCTCTGAATCCGAAGGGCGTGGTCATGCTGATGGGTACCAATGACCTGGAGGAAGGCGCTGAAGCTCCGACCGTCGCAGCTAACATCAAGCTCATCCTCGCCGCTATCCAAAAGCACAATCCGAAAACGCCGGTAACTCTGTGCCGTGTCTTCCCAGCCTCTGCTTCGAAACGAAGACCTGCTGACAAGATCCAGGCAATCAATACAGCGATCGCGGAGGTCGCCAAAGGCTTCCCACAAGTCACCGTGGTCGATACCTGGACTTTGTTCGCCAACGAACAAGGCGACGCGAAAGAAGTGGAGTTCCCGGATCTACTGCATCCGAACCAAGCTGGATACGTCAAATGGGCTGCCGCAATTCGACCGGTAATGGCCACTCAAGGCCTCATCGAAACCGAACCAGATCCGTTCACCTTGGAACCCGGTTTCGTCTCCCTGACCAACGGTAAAGACCTAAGTGGCTGGAGATTGGCCCCCTCCAAAACCGCACCCTCAGAAGAGAACTTAGAGGGCCGAACGGCGACGAGCGATGGTCGCTATGTTGCCATCAATGGTCGCATCGTTGTCACCACACCTCCCGAGGGCCGCAGAATCCAACAACTCTACACCAAGCAGGAGTTCTCGGGAGACTTTGTAATGAAGCTTGAGTTTCGCGCTACTCCGAATGCCGATAGCGGGGTCTTTATTCGTGAACCCCAACTTCAATGCCGGGACTACCCTCTCGCCGGCCCCTACAAAGACCTTAAAAAGTACAAACCCCAAGATTGGAATGAACTCGTCGTTACCGTCAAAGACAACGTCGCTGTTTGTACCTGCAACGGGGAAATCATCGAAGGTGCCTTCAAACTCCCCTCCACCGGCCCTATCGGCTTGGAAGGTGACCATGGCCAAATGGAATATCGACGCATCCGAATCTCAATGAGCAAATAGCCCGATTCTAGCCACCTTAGGCCTCTTAACCGCCGGGAATTCCCCAGGAATCCATCGGAACGAAAACGAGTAGTCGAGCACGACTAAATCGATATACTTATTCGTTTTTCCCCGGCGCACTTACAACCACACCAAACTCTCGCCTTGGTGCTTGGCTTCCCAATCCGATGGCACAATCCTCAGCCAACACGTACGAAGAAAATCTATTCGCCCAAGGGGAGAGGTTGGACTCGCACGCAGTTCGGAAACAGCCGATAACAGCCATCGAGTACGAGTACCGCTCCGCTGAGTACGAGTACGAGTACGAAAAGCAGCCTTCTGCCAGCCGAACCAGCCATCCTTCGTACTCAGTCCGCAACACGGACGGTACTCGTGCTCGTACTCGTACTCGTACTCGTGCTCGTACTCGCTGCTCCAAACTCGCCTCGATGATGTCAGACGCTACTGTCATGATCCCAACAGGACTCGAAAGCCTGAGAGAAACCAAACAGCCGATAACAGCTATCGAGTACGAGTACCGCCCCGCTGAGTACGAGTACGAGTACGAAAAATGCTTAGCGCCCGGTTTCTCATCACCACCCTACGACAACTTTTTAGTTTTTGATAAAGCATAACGATTCCATGAATGCCCCGACTCAA
>Ga0315899_10007848_pt1 | contig 11471 bp, 7 predicted proteins | sample LakEriMetagenome_2_FD_203518 | JGI IMG/M metagenome (GOLD analysis project Ga0315899, IMG submission 203518) | Freshwater fungal communities from buoy surface, Lake Erie, Ohio, United States - Buoy 4 MA112 | ecosystem: Environmental > Aquatic > Freshwater > Lake | place: USA: Lake Erie, Ohio... | reverse complement strand
TTGTTGGCACCAATCGGCTATATCCCGCCCGCGGAAGCCGAGGAACGCTACTATGCCTCACTGGCACAACCAGCCATGGCAGCGTAACTTAAGCAAAACAGCCTCCGGCAAAACCGGGGCGGTTCAGGTGGAGAGAGCGGATCACTTTGAAACTGGCGGAGGGGATGCACCCGGATGCTAACTCTCCCGGCGAGAGGCAGCGTGGCTAGATAACGCCCAGGCTAAATGCAGCGTACATCCGGGTTTCTCGGCCTTTCGCTGGTCCCGAGTCAGCACATTTTACGGGCTGATGATCAGGCTAAACAGCCGAATGCCGAAGGGTGACCTTGATAGTATTTTCTTCTCACGCCTTGGTGCTCTCGCACACGACTTCGCGAACGAGGAGAAAGCCAAAATGAGTGAAACCTGCTTAAACCAAATTGACCTCGCCCGGCGCTGGAAGATCAGCCCCCGTACCCTGGAGCGTTGGCGCTGGCTTCGCGAAGGGCCGCGGTACCTCAAGCTGGGCGGGCGGGTCCTATATCGGGTTGCGGATATCGAGGCGTATGAGCATTCCATCATCTGTCTAACCAAGGCGGACGCTGTGGTTTCGTGGCCTGACGGAGCTGGCAGCAACGCTTCGCCTGTATCCCTCACGCGCCGCAACTGATTGCGGCGGAAGGCGATGGCCTAGATGTTGGCTATGGCGGTCTGAGCCAACTTAATGCCCTTCAGCAGGAAAACATTGATTAAACGGGGCTCTGTCGGGGCAATTTGTCATGACTGGTGATTGAAGCTGATCACTCCGGCTCCTGGCTGCGCGAGCCAAACAATACACCAGCGATGTTCGAGGCGATCCTGGACGTCCGAAAGCCGGAGGCGCTGACGCTGCCCCGCCTGCTGGAGGGTGTGCCGGTAGTGTGGGGGGAGAGAAGCCCGATGACACCAATGCTCGGCAGTAGCGCAGCTTCGAAGCCGGATTGTCCTGCGCGATCGAAATGCAAGGTGCGTGCCGCAGCCTTAGATTGTTCAACGCCTCGCCCCGCGTGGCTTTGAGTAGCCGTCAGCATTCATAGACCGCCCAACATTTTGGCCACGCGAATAGACATCTCCCACAATTCGCCCATGGCGATCCAGATGATGCGGCACCACCGTTACGGTCCCGCCAAGTGTCCGACGTCGCAGCTCCTGCTGAGCGGCGCGGTAACCACTCTCGCCACGCTCCGGCGTGTCCACGCCGCGCAGGCAGCCGTCCCTGGCGGCAGGCGAGCGTATCGCCATCCACCGCTCGACAATCAGTGAAGCGCTACTGCCCCGGCTGCATGGTACGCGGCGGCTCCCGCCATTGCGCATCAGATGCGCCGGGCAGCAAAGGACGAGGTGATGGATTGGCTCCAGTTCTACAACCATCGCCGCCTTCACTCGACGCTGGGCTATCTCAGCCAAATGAACTTCGAGAAGGCAAAGGCAAATGAAAGAAAGGGGCTTGGCGAGGAAGAAAGAACGGCCGCATAGTCGATCGGCCAAGAGAGACGTCAAAACCGGGCAAGTTCAGTCTTCAAACTTTGCGTATTGGCAATCACGTTGTCGCAGATGTCGATGCCTCAGAGGCACGCTCCGGGGACGCGACCCTGCTGGGCCTGACTTTTCTAAGGAACCTTTGATCAAAGATCGACCGCATCAATTTTTTGCGGTTACGGCGATCCAGATCAGCTTCCCCCCATTTTTAATTGCTGACCCCTCTATTTTTGGGGTGGAAACGGGCACTCTGACCCCTTGCAGACGCAATTCGCCTGTTAGGCGTGACAGAATCGCATCAAAACACGCCGCTTGATGTAGAGATTTGTTAGAGCACACAGAACCTCAAAGCGCGTCCTGTTCTTCGCCAGGCCCCGATAGCGGACATGGGTAAAGCCAAAAATCCGCTGGATCACCAGAAAGGGATGTTCGCCTTTCGCACGCACGCGCGATTTGGTGGCGTTCTTCGCGCGCTCTTCATCTGACAAGGGGTGCCCGCGCGAACCTCTACGATGGGTCATGTCTTGTGTGGCAGGGGCCGCAGCGCGGATCGCCACCGTCTGGCCCTGATAGGCAGTGTCGCCCCAAACCTTCGTCTCTGCTCCATACAGCAGGCCAGATACCATCTGACTGTCATGCACATTAGCCGACGTCACTTCAGCGGAATGGATGACCTTCTCCTTACTGTCGGCGCCGACATGGCCCTTCATCCCGAAATACCATTGATTGCCCTTCCGGGTCTGGTGCATTTCGGGGTCACGTTCGCCCTTCTAGTTTTTGGTAGATGACGGCGCCGATATCAGCGTCGCGTCCATGATCGTCCCCGTTCCAATCTTGATGCTCTTGGATTTCAGATGATCATTGACCGCTGTCAGCATCATCTTGCTGAGCCCCTTAGCCTCAATCAAATGGCGGAACTTGCAGATCGTCGTCTCGTCTGGCGCCGCTCATTGCCAAGGTCAATGCCTACGAAATTCCGCATCGCTGCGCTGTCATAGAGGCTGCCCTCGGCTTGCGGGTCAGACATGTTGAACTATTGCTGCAGGAAATAGATGCGCAGCATCCGTTCAATTCCAATCGGCGGGCGACCTCGCTCCCCTGAGGGGTAATGAGGCTCAATCAGGGCAGAGAGCGCGGCCCAAGGAACCACAATGTCCATCTCACCCAGGAAGCGCTCTCGCCGCGTCGTCTTGTGGTGGAGGTCAAAACTGAGGCTGGAGAAGTTTTTTGTCGCATGATGGTCCCTCTCAACGCTTGAACGGCCAATGCGAGACGGAAACAGAAAATCAGGAACCTGCTAAGAAGGCAGGATTAAATCAGAGATTCCTTAGATATTATCTCAATACTAGGGGATCCATAAATTTAAAAAGGAGAGAAGTTCGTGTTTCGGGCTAGCTTCCCTTCAGCACCTCGGCCCGCCTCCTGCGGAAGGCGACCAGCGCAGTCTCGTAGTCGCCTTTTCCGTCTAGCGAACGAACCAGCATAACCTTCAGTTCATGCTCAGGCTGGTAGTAGACGCCTTCGGTGATGCATAGCCATCCGGCCATCCCGTGCTGCCGCAGCGCCAACGCGCACTTTGACAACTCCTCTGGTGTCGGATCGGAATGGCGGCCCAGCCAGCTGTGGCCGCCGTCGGCGGTGAGGACCATCCAGCGCTTCTCTTTCGGCGTACCGTCTGTAAGACTCATGATTGAAGCATGCCTCAGCCCCTCAAGACCCGCCAGCCGCCACGCCCAGACTTCGATAACGTCCCCAAAACGCGCCGCCGCAACCTCGCTGCCGTCCGGGGGCGCGACACGGCGCCCGAGCTGGTCGTGCGGCGACTTTTACACAGCATCGGCTACCGATACCGGTTGCGGCGGCAAGACCTGCCTGGGCGCCCTGACATCGTGCTGCCGGGGCGGCGTACGGTCGTAGATGTCCGGGGTTGTTTCTGGCATCGGCACTCAGATACGGACTGCCGTAACGCGGCGTTGCCAAAGACCAGGGCAGACTGGTGGGCAGCGAAGCTGAGCCGGAACGTCGAGCGGGATCAGGCCAACCGGGCGGCGCTCGAGGCGGCGGGTTGGAAGGTGCTGGTCCTATGGGAGTGCGAAGTCCGGCGAGGAGGCCCCGGGTTGGCCGAAAAGCTGGCGGAATTCCTTGGGACTAAAGGGTCGCGATCTAATCCGGACTGTGGTAGCATCTTCTCCCCCCTTTTGCGCGCCAGCAGTAGTCTATTGCGCGACTCGAGCGGCAGAGGGCAGGCTCGAAGTAGGCCCCCGGGTAGAAGGAGTGGCAGCCTTGGATATGCGCGTCGACCCGTTGGTAGCGGACCCGGCCCTTGCCGCGAAGGTGCGCCGTATCGCCCAGGGCGGCGCCCCGCGCGTGGTCGACCTATTTGCTGGGTGCGGCGGCATCAGCCTTGGCTTCCACCGCGCTGGCTTCGCCATCTCTGCCGCTGTGGAACTGGATGCGCATGCTTCCCGTACCCACGCCCTCAACTTCCATGGCGGCGACCGCGACACCTTAGAGGCTCATGCGAAGTCGCGCGACATCACGGCAATCGAGCCCGAAGACCTTTGCCGAGAGCTCAACCTAGGGTCGGTCGACTCGGCCGTGGATGTCCTCGTTGGAGGGCCTCCATGTCAGGCGTACGCCCGTGTTGGTCGCGCAAAGCTCCGCGAAATTGCCGAGCACCCCGACGCTTACCGTTTAGATCCTCGGCGAAACCTGTATCTCCGATATGTGCAATGGGTCGACCGCCTGAAGCCGCTCGCACTTCTCATCGAGAATGTGCCGGACATGCTGAATCAGGCAGGCCACAACGTGGCGGACGAAATCGTCGATCTGCTCGATGGCCATGGCTACGTGGCCCGCTACAGCCTGATAAACACGGCATTCCACGGCGTGCCGCAGATGCGCGACCGGGTGTTCATCGTTGGATACCGGAAAGAACTCGGCGTCGTCCCGGAACTCCCAGCACCGACCCGCCACCTCGTGCTACCGTCAGGCTACCAGGGCACGCGGGCGGTGGCATTGAAGCACGTCGACCTTCTCGGCCTCGGCCCATACGTCCAGCCCACTCAGGATGTGAGGCTGCCGTACGCGGTGACAGCTGAGCAGGCAATTGGCGATCTTCCTAAAATCGACGGCGATAGCGTGAAGCGGGGCGCCAGGCGCCCCGGTCCCGACACTTTTGTCAAATACCGTCGCGTTAACGATATCTGTGGCTATGCCAAGATGATGCGCGAGTGGCCTGGCTTCGAGGCTACAGATGGAGTTGAGGACCACCTCATCCGCTGTCTGCCCCGCGATGGCGCCATCTTTGAGGCTATGCCATCTGGCGCTGAGTACCCTGAGGCACATTCCGTCGCTACCCGATTGTTCAAGGAGCAAGCCGCACTCGACGGGCTGCGCCCAGGCACCAAGGCGTGGGTTTTGCTTGAGCGGGAGATGGTGCCTCCCTATCGCACGGACACTTTCCCGAACCGCTGGTGGAAGCTGATAAAGGACGAGCCCTCCCGAACGCTGATGGCCCACCTCGGGAAGGACTGCTACTCACACATCCACTACGATGGCGCCCAGCGCCGAACGATCTCTATTCGAGAGGCCGCACGCCTGCAGTCCTTCCCGGATGGCTTCAAGTTTTTCGGGACGATGAACCCATCCCTGAAGCAAGTCGGGAATGCCGTTCCGCCGATCATGTCCTGGGAAATCGCCAAGGTAATACACGCCGGCCTGCAGAGTGGCGTCACGCGCCTGTCGGCGGACCGCAGCGCCGAAAGCTGATGCCGACAGTGATTTTAGGGAGGCTTTGGTTGCATCGTACGCGTCCCGCGAGGGCCGCCCTTCGAGGATGAGCTGACCTTGTCCTGTGTTCGTACGGGCTCTTTGGCAGGCGCCCGCAGGGCGTTAAGCCTGTACCTGCGCGCTTCTTCGTAGAAGAGCTTTAAAGGCTGTATTGGTTGGCCCTTACGACGAGGGCAGCCGCGTCGCTGGCGTCCATTGTGGGCAGGTTGGCAAGGTCGATAGTGTACTTGACCGCGACCACGCCCCGAGGCGGAGCAAAGCTCTCGGGGAGCCTGGGAAACCCGTCGTCAACAAGGAAGACCGCGACGTCCCTGAGTTCGCACCGGAGCAGTTCACCTGACCGCCGCATCTCGTCCGACCATCCCATCCTTGCCATCTTGGCCATGAACTCATCCAGCGCGGCGGCGTCCTGCCCAATGACCTCCATGACCTCGTCGCGCAGGGTCGCCAGGGTGACGGTGCCCCCGACCGTCTCCTCAAGCTGCACGGACACGAGGAGCAATTGAGTTCCGGCGGGGGTCCAGAGCTGATCCAGCCGGGAAATCTCGTGTTCGTGACGGCTCCGGCGCGTCGCCTTTACCTCCACCCTGAGCCTCGCACCGACGAAGTCGTGCCGCTCGGATTGCGGGCCGCTCCACTGAGCCACCGCGCCGGGGCCGAGGCTGGGTATCATCAGCTGCTTGAGGACGAACAGCTCGCCGATTAGGCCGACCTGAACGGACCGCTCCATCTCTCCGCGGACAAGCTTCCAGGCGGACTGCCACATGCGGACGATGGTGTTGACGGCACGCCAGGGCTCGCGCTGCTCGACGAGGACCGCCTTCGCCACCTCGCAGCAGACCGGGGTGAATACCCGCTCGTGAGCCGGACTGGCGGCAAGCTCCACGAACTGGCCGTCGCTCAGGATCAGGTGACGAACCCGAAGGCCGTTCAGGTCCGGCGGCCTGTCGTCCTGGGGGGCACGCTGGACGGGGATCCGCAGGCGGAGCTGACCTGCATAGTCCATCGCCATGAGGACTTCCGTGTCACCGCCGTCCAGGCGAACGGGCATGAAGGCGAGCTCGTCCTCGCTGACGGGCCTGTCCTCACGAAGCTCTGCCCACTTCTCCGGCGTGGGTCCTTCAAGCATCGGGAACGCCGGAGTTCATGATCCACGAAGTGACCGCATCCGACGTGTGCGGCAGGCTGAGCGCCAGGGCCATGACAGCGTCGGTGGCGGTGACGCCAAGATGCGCTGCGTCCAGCGGATAGAGAAGAAGCAATCCCTGCGTCGACGGCCGCGCCGCGCGCATGGCGTCGGCATCGTAGGCGCCTCCCCTCCGCTTGTAAGCTTCCGGGCCGAGTGGCAGATCGACGCCCTCGTGACGGGGGTCGGTCAAGATGCCTATGCTCTCACTGCTGACGCGGGATCGCTTCACGAGCCCGACCTGACGCCCCCCGATGGAGACCTGTCGGTGAGAAGCCGGCGACGCCACGAAGACCGACCAGTCAGTGAGCTCACCCGCGGCGGCCCGGCCCATGATCCAGTCCGCCAGCTGGTCGCTGCGGAAGGTCACGACGTCTTCGTGGGTGCGGTACGCGCGCAGGAAGTCGCAGACCAGTTCCGGGCTGATGTCGCGCGCCAGTAACCCGCCGTGGCCGCTCGCCATGGACGGGAAGGCACCCAGTAAGCGGTCTGCGAGGTCTCTGTTGGCCACGAGGCTAGCCGGGGCCGAGATGGGAAGCAGGACCGTCTGAGGGTGCTCGCCGGACCACGAATCCCTCTGTGACACGGCGGTGGTGGCCTTGTTCCTGGCAGTCAGCAGGAGGCTGCTATGTGCCCGGAGGCGGATCGCCATCTGGTCAGGCCGTCGCCCGGCGCGGCCCAGGGCAACGATAGAATCGCGGAGTGACTGCTCCACCAGCGCCAGCTCCGCGAACCAGCGTGCGATGCCATCCGTGGTCCAGATGCGGATCAGATCCTCATAGTCGGCGCGGAAGCCGTACCATCTGGCCATTTGAAGCAGCGTGTCGCACATGGACGCGGTGCGCAGGAAGTACGAGACCGTCAGCCCTTCCAGGGTCAGTCCGCGTGAGAGGCGGTTCCCGCCGACCGCGATGATGTGTCGCCCTGGCTTCTCCTCATATTCCAGGTTCTCGCCAGTGATGCTGTTGAGGACGAGGACGGTGAGCTCGCGCATCACCGCGACAGAGGCGCGAACGATGTCCGCGGCGTCTGCGGGCGCGTCCACGCCGCCCATGTTGGCCTCCCATGCCTGTTCGAAGAGGCGGTCCAGCCGCTGGCCCTGCCGCTCCGCCTCGCGCCAAAGCTCGAGCTGGTCGCGGATGCGGTCGGCGACGCGCTCCTGATCGGCTGTCCGCTGGCTCACGTGGACCAGCATCGTGTGCGACTTCCCCGCGAGCGCCGGGCGAAGAGATCGCACCCCGCCCGCGATGCAGAAGAACAGAATGGCGTCCCGCAGGCTGTCCGGCAGCCCGTCGGCACCGGCCTCCAGCGTGACGCCCGCCAGTTTGCGCCTCCTGGGCGCGCGCAGCGCCCGGACATCGTCGTCCGGCAACGTTCGCAGGACGTCCCGCTCGCTCGCAGCGGCACCGAACAGCTCCTCGGTCCCGGTGTAACCCTTCGGCCGGGGGAGCTGGATAACGAAGTCCTTGGGGAACAGGTCGTCCCCGACAACGCGGTCTACGGCCGAAGGGTCAATGAGAATGTTGGCGAACGGCGTGGCCGTGTAGGCGACGTAGGCCGCCTTGGGTACCCGCGTCAGGATGGAGCGGATGAGCGCGTTTGTCCTCGACGGCGCCCGGTCCTTGTCCTCGTCCTCGTCTTCCTCGTCGCCGACCGTGGGATCAGGTGCACGGTTGCCTCGGGTGTTGATGGAAGCCTGGTCCGCCTCGTCGTCGATCAGGAGGAGGGGCATGTCCGAAAGCAAGCGCCCTGCCTCCTCCAGCCACTGGTCGATCTTGGCCAGCACGGCCACGTTCTTCTTCGCCACGAGCAGCATGGTGCGGGCGTCGCGGAGCCCCCGCACGTCAGAGCCCTGAAAATCTGCGACACGCCCGGTCAGGAGGACCCAACCTGAGCCGCCGCCCTGGCTGCCCGTCAGCTCGCGCTCAAGCCGACGCTGGGTCTGACGCCTGAGGCTGTCGTGAATGCCGGAGAGGACGATGATGACGCGATATCCGGCGTCGGCCGCGCGGGCGGCCACGGCGGTGTAGTTCGCGGTCTTGCCGCTCTGCACGTAGCCCACCACGAGGCCACGGTCTTGAAACGGCGAATTGCGCCGGGGGTCGTGAAGATGGCGGAGCACCCGGAGCGATTCAGAGCACAGAGAGTCCACCTGCCGTGGCTCCCACGCCGGGTTGGCCCGGAGCAGCGCTTCGAGGCGTTCCCAGTTACTCCAGCTGCCCGGCTGCATGCGGTCGGTCCAGCCCGGCGCCTGCGGCTCGGCTCCTAGCATCCGCATCGTCGCCATCAGTCGTCGTCCTGGTCCATCAGTGACTTCTGGATCTCCAGTCGGTCGAGGCTGATGAGGAACTCGGCAAGGTGGGCAAGGCCTTGCTGGTCCCTGCCCAGTTGCCTCACGAGGGCCGACAGGTTCGGGTCAAGGTCGCTCACCTGCACCTCCCTGGCGCCCGTAAGGCTGGACGTCACCTTCCAGATGAACTTCGTCGTGCTCACTGGGCGAACAACGACGCGCGGCGCCGGAACCGCCGGAGCACCCCCGGGCGCGGCCGCGCCTCCCCCGGCTCCCGGCAGAGGCACCATCCCCGGCCCGCCGGAGGGCGGATGCGCCCCTCCACCGCCAGAGCCGTGCCCCGGGAGCGGGCCGGCCGGGGCCGCTGGGCCACCGACCGAGGTTCGGCCGCCGGTTATCACCAGGGGTGCTGTACGGCGGTACTTCTTCTGGCTGTCCCGCCGGGCGACGTCGGCAAGCTGCTTCAATTCCACCTGCAGAACCTGGGGAAGTTGGACGATCTGCTTGCTGATGTTGATGGCGAACGGGTCATCCAGCGCGGAATCGAAGTCAACCACCACGCGGGCGAGCTTCGTCTTCTCGTCGTTCGTGGCCCACATCTGGTGCCAGCCGCCCCACTTGATGAGGCGGTCGTTGCGATAAATGAAAAGCCCTTGCGTGTCGTTGCGCTTGCCGTGGAGTCCGATGAGGTCGTGGGAGCGCCGGACGGCCTCACTGCCCTCGGCGGCATGATGGTTGGTCAGCTCGTCCTCGGACGGCAGCAGGTACGCCTGTGCCCTGACCCTGGCGAGGCCGCGCCCCCCGGGAAGCGGGACGTTGATGGGCTTCGCCACATAGGCGGCCGTAAGCGGGTGGCCTACGGGGTTGTTCGGCTCCACGGGCCTGCCGTTGATGCGGATCGTCAGCTTGCGGCGACCAGCGGCCTTCCCCTCGAGGAAGCGGTGGAACACCAGGGCGAGGTGGCGCTCAAGCTCGGTGATCTCCGCCGTGTGCGGATCCAGCCCCCTCACGGCCGGCATCGTCTGGGGCGGCCTCATGTGCTTCCACAGGACGGAAGTACCCTTCACGCCGAACGCGGTCGCACGCTGCTCCCATTCTTCCAGCGGGTCCGACTTGGGCGTCCAGTCGTTCATCTCGTTGGTGTCCCAGGTGAGCCAGCTCGGCCCGCCGCCACCCGTCTTGCTCACCACCGTGAAGATGTCCGCCTGCGACCAGGATGCGCCTTTCAGGCCATAACCGTACTTGCCGAGACTGTTGGACTCGTAGTCGGCATCGCTGCCGATCCGCATGGCTTCGTCCAGTCGGTCAGCGGTCATGCCGTCGCCGTCATCGGTGATCGACATCCATCGCCCATTGCCCTCATCCGGGCGCCCGAAGGTGATGCTCACCGCCGTGGCGTTCGCGCTGATCGCGTTGTCCACGATGTCAGCGACCGCGCTGGGAAGTGTGTGACCGACCGCCGCGAGTATCCTGACGAGGCGGCGCGGGTTCGGCGGCAGGGCCTTCCCGGTGGTCCCGTTGACGGTGGTGGCAGGTGCCGCTTCGACGGGTGGCGGGGCGCATGGCGTGAAGAGGTCCGGTCTGGCCGTCGCCAGGAGGGTGCGGACCCGGCTTCCCTCCTGGCCGTGCAGCGAGATCATGGCGGATCGCGCCAGCCCGCCGCTCTCCCCCTCCGCCAACACGGCCAGAGTGACCTCATCGTTCGCAGGAAACACGGCCCATGAGCCCGTCGCGGGGCTGGAGCCCGAGCCGACTTCCATGGCGAACAAGCAGCCCGGATCAACGAAGCCGTAGAACTTGTCGGTGGGGCAGTTGCCCTCAAGGCGCCAGTTCTTCTCCTGACGCTTCAGCCACTGCCGTTTCAACTGAACGCCCCTGTCGGTCTGGTACCGAAGGTCTATCTCGATGCGGTCCGAATCCTTCGCCGCGGGGAAGACCCGGTCGACGACATCCCAGTCGAAGTTGATGGCGCGCTGCTTGGACCCTTCTTTCCCCTGTCGGCGGTACTCGTGGAACATCCCGAGTTCGCTGTGGGTGAGTATCCGCAACACGAGGAAATTCATGCTCTGCGGCCCGGTGGCTCCGGCCGCTCGGGCGGAAGACAGTTCTTGCGCAGCAATCGCCGTTGAACTTGCCATGTTACCTCTCTGAATCCCGGGCTGGCACAAATCGCAGTTTAACCTTATCCTGATTCTGTCCGTCGTCGATTGCTTTGAGACAGCGGAGGCGTCTGGCGAACGAAGGCTCTGGCCCGCTTAGCATCACATTTGCGCACCATCAGCCCTTCTGAATCAATTGGCAACCGTGATTCGGGAGGTCATGAATGTCTGGCGCATCGATCAGTAGTTCCCGATCAACTTTCCAGTTTCAGCCCCCACTGCCCTAGCAGTCCATTCCCCAACCACGCTGCACCGCAGCATGACTAAAACCATTTCAGATCAACGCGTTAAACCTTGTTGGAAAAATCGGCCTACCCTCAAGCTTTGGAGAGGATCCGGGGATTCGGAGAGAAAACGCCGAAACATTCCGCTTGAGCACCCTCAAGGTCTCAAGAAAAGGCTTTGTTTTCAAGGGGGTTTAGGTGGTCGCCTGGGGAGGGGAGCCGGTTCGGCTAGGTAGCGACTGGAGCAGCAGTGGGGAGTAAGAAGGCGAAACTCTCTGGGGCTGAGCCGTCTTGAAGACGGACGACGGTGAAGACCATAGTGC
>Ga0315899_10007847_pt1 | contig 11471 bp, 9 predicted proteins | sample LakEriMetagenome_2_FD_203518 | JGI IMG/M metagenome (GOLD analysis project Ga0315899, IMG submission 203518) | Freshwater fungal communities from buoy surface, Lake Erie, Ohio, United States - Buoy 4 MA112 | ecosystem: Environmental > Aquatic > Freshwater > Lake | place: USA: Lake Erie, Ohio... | reverse complement strand
ATGGTGCCTGTGGGTACCGGCTTATCGGGGTAAGGCCCGAAACCGAATGGTACCCAACTGATGCGCGTGGCTGGAGCAATCAGGACCATGGCCGCGGATGCTTTGAGCTGCGTGGCCAGCGCACCCCCTATGCTGGAACCAACGCTGACCTGGGGCTGGAATGAAACCACCGCTCGCTAGAACGAGTGGTTTGTAGGTTTTGCGGGGTGGTTGGACAGTCGAGATTGAGAAGGAAAGGTTTGTGCGTTTCCCTGCAAAGAGGTTTATACACCCAGCAGGAAGGAACCACGCCATGGACTGGCAGCCCATCGACGAGAAGATGCCTGTTTACCCTCAGGACACCGAAGACTACCCACCCATTCTAATTTGTACCGACAAAGCCAAAGTATTCCTGGTGGTGCCTGAGCGTGACCCAAAAATGGGTGTTTGTTATTTGATTTATTTTTCGGATATCTGGCTGGAAGAGAAGTCAGAAGGAACCCCCATCGCCTGGATGCCTGCGCCGAGGCCGCTTACTTCTTCTTACTCTTCTCCGTCCTCCTGAACTCCCAAGGCGGTACCGGATTCGGATCAGCCCATAAACCCTTCTTCCCAGCCTTGGCCTCTGCTTCTGCCCTGCTCAACTCAGCCGACTTGGAATACTTCTTGTAGTGCCAGGCCAGGCCTTCCTTGACCATCTGCAGATTCACGTCCAATGAACCTTGGTAAATCTGGCCGACGATCCGCCCATACTTGTCCTTTTCCTTCCACTCGACAACAACATCCTTGCCAGCCACCAACTCGCCCAGCCTGGCTTTGCTCTTGGCCCCAAAGGCCTGCTTCTTCTCGGGAGCATCGATGCCGTTGAGGCGAACTTTGTTTTGTTTCTTGTTGTCGTCCAAGACCGTGATCGTGTCGCCATCCGCGATAGACACGACCTTGCCTCGCAGCTCATCGGCGATGAGGGCTGTTGTGAAAGCAAAACCAATAACCAGCCAAAGGTAACGGGCCAAGGCTTTCCCCATTTTCAAACCAACTTTACGAACCCTCTGTTTCAAAGCCCAAGTTCGTTGAATTCTTTTGCTTAGCCAGCCAGGCACCCAAAAAGGCCATTGGCAAGTAGGCACCAACGAGGTCGGCCAGAATAAACCAAGTAGGACCACCCACCATCCAGGCCATTGAAATACCACCCAAAAGGAAAAGAATGCCGACTACCTTCGCGGACCATGGTGGTTTTGAGCAGAGAGCTTGCCTGCAACAAAAGCTCCAACTAGTGGTCCCAAGGCATGAGCAAGCCAAGGAGCCAAGAAATTAACTGGCAGAAGAAGTTTGATATTCTCCGCAAGTTTGTCGGTATCGGACATGTCCACACCATCCGGCAACGGGATAACCCTGAGACCTGCCCATACGATTGCCATATTGACCATGCTCCCAACCAAAAAGCCAATCACTATGGCCAGGATGTTTTTCAGTTTGGCTGACATGGTTGGCACCCAATTTCAAATAACCAGCCTCAAGGCGGCGTATCGTTTTCGGTTTGATCTGAATCAGTTTCGACTATTGGCTGCTTATTACCATTCACCTTTGGTTTGAGGTCAGACAGTTTCAAGGCTACAGCTTTGATCTGGTCAGCGATATTTTGGACGACCGCCTGCTTTTCTTCTCCAGTAAGAATACCCAAGGCAAGGCAGAAGTTAGCTCCCAAATTCGCAGATAACTTCCCGTTTGCAGCAGCCCAAGGTTCTATTATTTCTCGGACTTCCTGCCCTCGCCCGTAATCATCGTTAATAAAATATAGCCATAAAGGAGTGGCCCCGTAGGCTTTCCAAAGGTCGAAATGCAAACCAAACCAAAAAATTATTCCATGGCCTGTAGGGTAAATAAACCTTGCATACCGCCCGATCCTGTCCCAAGAAGCTTGTGGCCTAAGGTTGTTTAGATTAATGACGCTTTCAGCAGCTAATTTATCAACAACACCCTGCGCAACACTATTGAGCTGGGAAATTAACGCAGGTGTTCTTTGGTTGGAGGTTTCTGATTTTTGAATAGGTGTAAACGCATTGATATCTGACGCTTCACACAGGGATCGTAATTGAACCAAGTCACTTTTGGTTTGTGTGTCACTTAAGGCCTCCACCTCCATCATGGATAAAACCTTGTTCCAGGAGGTAAGAGCAACTTTCGGGCCCAAATCAGTTTCCGCAGTGAAGATTTCCCCTGCGCTGTAATCCCTTTCCTTGAATTGGATCCCTGCACTTTCCATTCGACGTTTTAGCTCACGCCACAAAGTGTGTTCCCTAGCTGCAGGGGCAACAACCAATAGTATTGATGGGTTTGAATAGGTGGCTAGCTGCTCAAGGTAAGAAACAGGCTGGTTATCAGTCAAACCTGCCCAGAATTTGTTTTCGATAAAAATGTGAGGCTTTCCTTCGCTGTAGCCCCACATATCGGGTCTAATTGAACCTTCAACTTGCTGAGTCTTGAATCGAATGGGTGGCAGACTGGGCTCAATACCCCGAAGCAACTTCATTAGACCGTTACGAGCAGCTTCACTAGTTTCAAGGATAAAAGCCAAGGCATCGGTGGCAACATCTTCGTTGACCAGGGAAAATCTGCGTTGGATGATATGGCTGAAAACTGTCTGCATGTTGTTTACCTAAATGAACCTAAAAATTGGCAACCAACTAAAGCAACACCCACTTATTCCTCCTCATCTAAGATTTCCCCTCCTGCGAGCTTAAGTCGCCGGTAGGATTCATCAAACCTTGCCTGGTGGTCTCCCGCCAGCCATGTGATCATCAACCATTTTTCCCCCTGCAGGAATTTACCGAATGCCTTTTCAATATTCTTACATCCTTCCAGCTTGAACATGGGAAAGGACATGTCGCTACGCCAACCGATAAGCCAATCTTCCCCGTTAAATTCTGCTATTCCAAATGCCCAACGAGGGTCGCCTCGTCGTTGATCTTTCGCCCAATTGTAAACTTCCAGGTCGGTTGGTTTCATCTGACCCCTCGCTTGAAAGATTAAATCTTTGATTTGCCTTAAATGGCATGTAAAAACAATTTCTATTTCCCCAGCTTTCCCTTCGCGTTCTCCACATTATTCCGATACACAGTAACCAATTCTGGTCGGCTGATCTTCTTTTCGGCCATGCCCAATGCTTCCTGGTAATACTTCAACGCCTTTTCGTAGTCTTGTCGCAAGTAGATGATCTCGCCGATGTTGTTCAGGACATTCACATAGATTCCTGGCGGGATGTCAGGTTCGTTCCTGCACACTTTCAACGCCATCTGCAGGATATCTTCCGACTCCTTGTACTTCTTGTTTTTGATACCTACGGCGGACAAGGAAACTAACGCACCAAGGCATTCGACGCTGTTTTCAAGTCCGGCATCAACATAGGTGGAAACCGATTCAAACATTGTCTTAAAACCTTGGTCATCCTTGCCGGATTGAGCCAGGCAGAGCCCCAGATGTCCTTGCATGCGCGCAAGTTCCGGCTTTTTGTCGGGCAAGGCCCTGTAAATGGCTATTCCCTTTTCAAGTGGTGGAAGAGCCTCGGCAAATCGTCCTGCTCCTTGAAGTGACCTGCCCAGACCGGCATACAGGTCAGCCAGGTCTGGCGATTTCTTTGGGTAAACCTTCTCGCCTGCCTGGACAGCCTTCCAGATTAGGGGGATCGCTTCCTTGTACTTGTTGTCCTGGAAAAGTTTGAAGGCTTGGGTTTTCAGGTCATCGATTTGTTCGGCAGTCAGGGTGGGTTGGGAGCCGCAGCCTGCCAGGCAAAACATTACCAAGGCCATCAATACAACAGGTTTGCTCAATGAAATCAGTATGCTTGAAAGGCTCATCACTGATGCCCCTTGACGGCGTCCTCACTGCCCATACCCCATTCTGAGTACCACTGGATAATTTAAAACCTTCCTCTGCCGGCCTTGAAAATTCCCCGTTGCCTGACTTTCTGGGCCAGAACCTGGCAAGTTTATCGGAAGATACGCTCTGCCGGGAAGCAATCAGAGAGCAAGAGACTGTTGGTAATTTTTGGTTTTAGCGCAAACCTTATTAATCGGAAACGTTACCCGAAATCCCTATCCCACAAACCGCGAGTTCACCAGACGAAGCTGCCGGGCCCTTGCAATGAAAAAGGATAAGCCCCTTGGGCTCAGTGCCCGCCACCGCAACCGCATCAGGTTGGGATAACGGTAAGGAAGGATCCAGTCCGTGAGTAACCTTCCGACCGGCTGGGTTGCCCCAAGGTCAAGATCGATCAAATTGGACGAACCCGCCTCGAAAACCATGCCCGCCTGCACAGGTTCCCATCGGGCCATGTGAATGCCGAAAGATTCCAGGTGTGGCAAAACTTTTGACCCGATCAGGTTATGCCCTTTCCAGGTTAAGGTGCAGCGATCCAAAGTCAGCTCCCGCAGGGAACCATGCTCCGCCCACGTTGCCAATTTTTCAATCACATCATCCGGTATCGAAACCCGGGATAGTCGCAGGGACCGTAAACCTGCTTTACCCAAACCAGTTAACGGACTGAGATAGGAAAGGCTAGTACCGGGATTACCCGTCAGCCCCAAAAGGCTCAAGTTGGGGGCGCGTTCAAGAACCGTTTCCAGCCAGGTTTCATCCGCGTCATCCGGCAATACTAGTTCCAACCCATCCAATCCTTTAAACCCACTCCAATCGGTTAAAACCTCTACTAGTTCGGTATTCGGCCCTTGGGCATGCAGTCCCAAATGTTTAAGCAGGCGCATTGCGGGACATCCGGCCAAGTCTTCCAGCATATGCCGGGAAAGGGGCCCGGAATGCAGGTGAAAGGTTTCGAGATGGGTGAAAAACGGGTTTCCAAACACCGGGTCACTATTGCCATCTGACGGGTGCTGCTGGGACCACCAACGCAATGCGCGCAATTGCCGCAACGGGTTATTGGCAAACGAAGTGTCATGCCCCAGGGAAGCGGGCCCGTTAATGTCCAAAGAATGCAGGTCGGCAAACGCCTGGTTATCCAGCAATTGATGCATGCTGGAGTTGTCAAAAGAAAATTTATGAATCATCGCCTGACGAAAACGCAAGTTGGACCGACCAGCTTGGGGAAATAACAGTTTGTCTGGATACCTGCCATCAAACAGGTAGAAGCCACACAGGGAATCCCCGGCTGGGCTGCCAGGACCTTCCAGGTATTCCCGGGTTGGAACAAATAAGCCGTTTCGAATGCTGCAAAATCCTTCAAGTATTCCGGTTCTTTCTTCTTCCGCAACACGGACTTCCACGTCAGGGAAAACCCTGCTGACCCTTAGCCTTTCAGCAGTGTTTGGGAATTCCGGCTCAAGCAAATCCGCGAGCAAAACCGCTTTTAGGGGATCATCCCAAGACGGAAGACAACTTAAATCTGTCGGAATGGGCATGAGGTTATGACCGGTCCAAAGAAAAAAGCGGTCTAGGCTAGACAGTGGCTTCGGTGCTTTGGTTTTTCGGAAATGAAAACGATCCCATTTTTCCAATCGTTTTTGCTGTCATCAAGCGAACGATTTCTTCTCACAACACGCTTAAATCAAAAGCTAGTTCGTTCGCAGCGGCTAAGGGGAATGGGATCCGGTTTGCAATTTTGTCGGTGCTACGAATATCCACCTTATAATCTTCCCCCATCACCACATTGAACCAGCGTTCCCGGTCCATCACCACGCGGTACATCTTTTCATCTTGAGTCTCTGCGATGAAAGGCAGGTACACCTGGATGGGATGGCCAGCGATTTCGGCTTTGGCTCCAATTCGGTCAACTCGTCCCGTACGCTGCTCCAGGGTGCTTGGATTCCAACAGAGATCGTGATGAATGATGTGCCGGCAATTCAAATGTAGGTCCACTCCTTCGGCCATCACGCTGCTTGCAATCAGGATCTCAGGGTAGAAAGGGGTGTTGAAGGTGAGCATCAGGCGCTGCCGGGTTTTGGAATTGGTCGTGCCATTCACCAACCGCACATTGGCCAACAGTTGTTCGGGTCGGTCCCCCTGCAGTTCGCTTGCCTCATACTCACCCTGGCCCTCGTTACCAACGTGAGACCCTGTCTGAAGAATCTTCAAGGCATCCAAGTATTTGACTCGATCAATTTCCCCGCATCGCTCGTTTAGAAATACGAGGAATTGAAAAAGCGTATCGCGTAGGGTCATACCTGAAAGGTCACGTGTTTCCAGGGCCGCATCAATCGCCCTGGCATCCATCCTGCCAGAAACTATCGGAAAATAACGCGTCAGAAACCATGGCGTGCGGACATAGCGTCGCATGATCCCTCCCAAAACCTCGGCATAGTCCGCAAGGCTGGGGAACTGATTAATGAGCTCCCGTGATTTTGAATCCCAGGCCCGCCGGAGAGGTGAGTCTTCATCAAAAAAACGCTTTCCAAGCAGTTCCAGCTTTTCTGGGACTTGATCAGGTTTGATTCCAAGCTTTTGCGATCCTAGATTTTGGATCTCCGCCTGAATAGCTTCGGATACCTTGTTGCGCAAAACGCGTCCGGTTTGAAGGTAATGGCAGAATACCAGGCATTTCTCTCCGCGCTTCCAGATGTCCACCACCCGTTTTACAGTTGCTGAAACCTTTGGGTGCGAGATCTGGGCACCACTGTCACGGGGTATCAACTTTTCCAGGTTGTCCAGGTACCAGTTGACCTCACGATTTGATTCTGGCTCGATGGCCCGGTCGTCATCCTCCTCGACCGGAACAGCTCCCGACCTTCTTGTGTGCAGGAAGGCCTCGTAGCTCGATGCGAGTCCTTCAGCAAAAACCGGCCGTGACTCCGGGTTCAGCGAAGCGGCGCGGGCAGCCAACAGGAAAGGAAGCAAAGCGTCACCTTGGATAGCGATTCCGGCTTCGCCTACTGCTTCTTGACCTAGTTCGATGGCTCGACCTGGCAATCTTTGTCGGCGCTTGCAACTGGTTTTTTCAGTTTGCATATCGCGTGGCTTGAGGTGCCGGATTACCCAATGGCGTAACTCTTTGCCCGCTTCATTCATCTTTTCCTTGGTGCTTTCAAAGCAACCCTTGACATCCTCAGCGGCGGGCGTGAGCACCCCGCCTTCGAATACTTTCGGCCACCAATCTTCCACCTGACTAAAAGTTAAATCACCTAATTTGAGGTCTTCCAGAACCAACCTTCCCCAAGCATGGTCAAGACGTGCAGCCGATTCTTGTGCACTATCCAGAAGAGCCCTGAGGTTTTTCCTCTTCGCTGCGAAATCGTCACGCCCCGTAGCGGGTGCGGAAGTTCCTTTCCAGCAGATCCCGTCAAAACGGTCCAAAACAGAACACAGTTCGCCATGGCCAAGCTGAAAAGGTGTGGCAGTCAGGAAGAGCATTCGCTCAAAAACACCTCCCAGAGGGCCTCGAGTGATTTCCTCCGCATCCTCTTCTGCCTCACGGGAACGAAAAAGGGACGCAAGCTTGGTGTCCTCATTCTTCAGGTGGTGGGCCTCATCCAATATCACGAGGGGAAGTTTGAGTTTTGCCAATCGAAGGCATTCCTTCCAAACCACCTCCAATTCCATTTTGATGGCCCGACGTGCCCGGAGAATGTTCTCGCCATATTTGGAGGATTTGCGAAGGGGTATGCCCTGGACGGCGTGGAGTACCTCCTCGGTATCCAGGCTGGGAAGCGCCCTGGCAACCGCCTCTGGAACTGGTTCGTCATCTGTCTCGCATAGTGGACGAAGAATGTCCAGCCATGTTTCTGGTTTGGATTTCAGGAGGTTTATCCAGATGTCCGGGTGTTTATCCTCCAGCTTGCTCTTCTGCAAAAGGTCGCCCAAGTTACGAACCAAGGCCTTCCTTAGGGAATCAAGGTTTTTTTTCCTGTGCAGGCTCTGCCTGATAATTGCAAGGCTCACCCAGGGATCATTCAACCCACGACTCATCGCGCCATGGGTAAGGAATATTACCGAGGGGCCTTTGCCTTTGGGTTTGTCCACTAGCCGCAAGAAATGAATAGCTTTTTCGGCGGTTTCACAGGTGATCCTTTTTCCCAAGCCTGTTGGCAGGCATTTCTCCTTGAACAAATGAAAATCGTTTGGCCACTTTTCCTTGAGCGTTGATGGAACCATCACCACTACCGGGCGACCGCCACGGTTCTTGAGCGCGACCGAAACCGCCACCGCCAAAGCGACGAAAGTTTTCCCCATGCCAACTTCATCGGCAAGGATCACCCCAGGCTGACTGTGCAACCGTTTAAGTATTTCTACGGCCGTTTTTTCCTGGCGGAGGGCATCTTCGTGGATTATGCGGCCTGGGACATGCAAATTGATCCCGGTACAGAAAGGGATGGGATCTTTCATTTTTGATTCCGCATAAAGACGGATTTCACATATTGATCCAAATTTGCAGGGCCCTCAACATTCATCTCAGGTACCAACTGGTGGATCTCCTCAATGGCCTTGAGCAAGGCGTCCCTGTGACTCTTCGGTGAAAGGTGGCCGGGTTTTGACTCCGGCTTGACCCTATCCAGGGTCATCGCCAATTCAGCGAGCAAAAAGCCTTTCTCTTCGGAAGACCTCCCCTCTCTGCACAGGGCGTGCGCAAGGGCCATCACTCCAACTGGCCCACGAAGACGCCAATTCAGGGATTTCATGGTCACCGCCGGCTTTTCAAGGCGTTGGCGGAGGGCGTTCAAGGCCCAGGATAGCCTGCGACTCCTTTGCAAAAGAAAGCTGCTGGTGTCCACCTTCTTGTGGGGGTCGACCAGTGTCACTGGTTCCTGCGAACCGCTGGATTTGCTGCGATTCAGGAGAAACTTCTGCAACATCTTGTGAAGCGGGCTGGCCGAACCAATGATATGTATCAAGTCCTCAAGTTTAAGGTCCTTCAGGTCATCTGGAGGGGGCAAGGCTGCACTATCCGCGACATTGACAGGCCACCATGCGGCTTCTGGGTTTCCTTGCCAACGAACCCAAAAACCCGAAGGGGGTCGTTCGTCCTGCCAAGCGAGCACCGTAGACTCCTTGGCCCCGGTGTTCTGCCACCTGGCCTCTGTCAAAAAAGGGAGTTTCGTACCTTCCTGAGATATTTCCCAACCCGGGGGAGATGAGCCAGAAAAGGCAAATGTAATAGTCGCGCCCCCCGACTTATCCAGATCGTAGGTGGCATCTGCAAAGAACAATGGCAGCAGCACCCTTTGCCCGCCCTCATCCTCCCCTTCCGAAGGGCTTGGTTTCCATTGGACAGGCCCATCCAGGTCAACCGCTTCCCCATCGGGAAATGAGGCGGCGGCAAGTTTGACGGCACCCTCCAACCTTTTCCTATCGAAAAGATAAATCAGGTTGGCCTCAAGATTTGAATTTCTGGCAAGACCGGTTCCCGCGCTGGTGAAATTGCTGGAACCGATCAGGTAAAGAATCCATCTTGAATCCTCCAACAAAATACCCTTGGCATGGAGGGGCCGCCCCCTTTCCAGATGGACTCTGAATATCTGGGTGGACGCCCCGGGTCTTTTTGTCGGTTGGGCAGTGACTAAAGACTCGGGCGCGTTCAGAAAAAGCGTTTCGTCTCCTGGCCCATCCTCGGCAGTGACAAAGAAATTGGCGGTCGCCTCACCCCGTTGGCGGAGCAATTCCCATATGGCGGAAACAGGGGCATTTTTTGCCTCAGGGGGGTCAAAAAAAGGACTGACGACGCACGCCGATTCAGCGGGCGAACTGCCGGGCCATATGCCTTTGACCTTTTGAAAAAGATCCGGGTAATCTTTTCCACAGAAAACAGGAAAGACTTGCACGCCCTCCCGAATATTCTCCTGTCCACTCTGGCCCCATGCCTTGCAATTTTCCTTAACCTGAGTCAAAAGGTTTTTCCAACGTTGAAGAGCCGGTGTTTGTATGCCAGAAATGGAGGCGGTGCTACCTGCTAGCCGAAGAAATTCCACGGCCTCCATCAGGCATGCGATGGGTGCCTCGCCTCCTGGCCTGAAATCCAAAACCCCAAATACCTCAAGATTTCGGCGATAACCATCCTCGGTCATGTTGGCAGAACCGATAATCAGCCTGCACAAGTTCGACCAATACAGAAGGCTGACTTTGGCGTGCTGCAGGCCCCGCGGGAGCCGGGCGCAAATCAGGTCCCATCTGAGGCTTCGATCGCCACGACAATGGTTCTGGTCCACCAGCGCCGCAGCACAGGACAATTGAGCCAGTTTTTCCTCGCGTTCAATTAGGTATACCGGAGCATTTTCAGTGGGATCGCTGTCGAGATCCAAAAATCGGGAGAGACACTCCACCTCAAAAAATTCGGAGGAAAACGTGAAGCTGGTGGTGAGGCATCCTACCGGATCGCCTGCCTCCCCAGGGGCTTCCCAGGCGTCCAGGAGCTTGCCGCAGCCTTGCTTGTCATCTTTTTTGTGTCTGGCCATTCATTTCACCAAACCCAGGTCCTGGGCAAAGGACCAGAGCGACCGCGTGCGGTATGCGTGCACATAACGGTCATCCATGGGGACACTCCCCTCCCGAAGATAAGCGGTTCGAATCATGTAAGAACCATCATCAAAACGGTCAAACCAAGGGGCTTTCCCGGCAGGCGGCTTTTTCCTTTGGACCTTGCAATGGTGCTCCAGTAGCCTTTCAACCCATTCAGCCACCGGAAGGCGATCCGCCAAATCGCGAAACGCCTCCTGGAAGTGCTGCCCGTTTGAAATGGGTGACAATTGCTCCGCAACTTTGTTGAAGATTTCCGGTATTTTTTTGGTTGCTCGCTTCACACTTTCCAAACTGGCAAGCTTGGCCGCATGGAGGCGTTTTTGGCCTTTGGAAAGGCAAACCATGCATTCATCAAAGGCATCTTGCAATAAACGGCTGAATTCCTCGTAAATGCCAATGGCATTCAAAAGGACTTTAAGGCCCTGGCTTGCCGACTTGGCAAGAAGCTCGTGAAAGCGTCGCTCAAAAAGACTTTTTTCTTCCCACTGCCTCGACCAAAGTTGCTTTCCATCCGGGCTGGTCAAGCATTTCAATACTTCACCGCGAAACCCACCGGATGGATCGAGCAACCGCCGCACTATCAATCTGGCCTCATTCCTTCCAGCATCACGAATATCCAGATGCTGGGTAAAAAATTGGAAACCGGACCACCCTTTTGACCGCGCGACCGAACCTTTTTCCATTCCATCCAGAACCGCCTCATACAGTTGGCGGCGGATATCTCTACCCTTTCCATTCAGGGTGCCAGTGAAACCGGTTAGCCCTTGCTCCTTTTCCCAAGTGGAGACCAGTTCATAGCCAAAATCACCCAACCTTTCTGCCCTTTCCACTCCCAGGTCGCGTGCAAGGAGCCGATAGACTCCGTGAAAACCTACCACCCCCGGGTTTTTCAAATAGCGTCTCGCGCTCAGGTGAAGATTGTCCTCCAAAGCCCGACGCGCCTTGTCCTGTCCAGGCAAACCCCGAAGTTGGCCCGGATCCCCTGCCGTTCGAACCATCCCTTCTACCAAGGTCCACTCAAATACCTGCCAAGGCTC
>Ga0315899_10007846_pt1 | contig 11471 bp, 14 predicted proteins | sample LakEriMetagenome_2_FD_203518 | JGI IMG/M metagenome (GOLD analysis project Ga0315899, IMG submission 203518) | Freshwater fungal communities from buoy surface, Lake Erie, Ohio, United States - Buoy 4 MA112 | ecosystem: Environmental > Aquatic > Freshwater > Lake | place: USA: Lake Erie, Ohio... | reverse complement strand
GTGGGTGGGTGGAAGGTTCAGTGCACAGGGCGGTCGGGGGAGGCCGAAGAACGCCTGGATCCTGATGAAGCAGACAACCTGGTCAAACCAACCGGTCGTCCTGCTGACCAAGCCATTGTTGATCAGCGTGGGTCACCTATGGGGACGACTTAACAAACGGTCATTGGCTGGGGCGGATCAACTGCGCGGCATAGGGGTGTAGGGGGATTAGGGCAGCCCTCTGCGGGGGGGTGCTGAATCCTTGCCCGCAGGGCAAACCTAGGCATTACTCGGCACACGAACCATAAAAAAGCCCCGCTTCGGGGGCTAGGGGGTGCTAACTGGGGGCGGGCTTTCTGTCAGCCCTGACCGTTGCCGTTCTTGTCGTCTCTGCGGGGGGCCTAGGCATCGGATGTGGGGCCTGTGACCGAAACACCCACGATTTTGCCGCCCATATTGTTAACCCGCCTCATGGTCTCATTCATACGGCTGTAGGGAACATTCATCACCATTTCCGCAGTGCGGGAATAGTCGTTGTTGCTGACACCCGTAACAGTTAGGCAAACCTGCCGGTCACTGTTGATGCCTGTAGAGCGACTGTTGGCGGAAACCTTCATGGCAAGTAAATTAGAATGGAACTAGGTGTTTGGATGGTTCAGTTGATCGGTGTGATGCTGGCAATACGGCCGCCTTGGCGTTGAATTTGTTGTTGATATTCCAGCAGTTTGTTGAAGGGGATGAAAAGAACCCGATTGCTGCGCTTGTGCAGCCTGTAATTGGTGTAACCCGTGATCTCCACACGGAAGGTGCGACCTTCTTCGCCTGCGCCGACGCCTTGGCGAGTGACGCCATCGCTGCTGACCTTGCGGAAGGCGCTGCCTTTGGCATTGGGGCTGACCACCGGCAGCGGCGCCTTGGAGTGGATGGCTGGGTTGAGACGAGACTGATTCTTGCTGAGATCCCCCTTGACAGAAGCGGCGGCGCCTCGGGTCAACTGCATGATGTAGGAAAACTGAAGACTCTGCTGTCCGGCGGAATAATTCCAGCCATGGAGATAAGGAACTGTTTCTTCGCCAAAGCGATTCTGGTATTCAGCACTATCGATATAGGAGTCAATCTCGGCGTCATAGCCCTTTTGTTGCAGGAGGTCGAAATGCTGCAGCATTTCCGCTTTGCTCTGGGGCGCCCGTCCCAGCAGGTGCTTGTGATTCAGTTCAATAAAGCAGTAGGGGTTGGTATTGCTGAAGAAGCGATCACGGTAGAGGGAGCTTTTGGCCACCTGACGCACGAACTCACGCACGCTCAGATAGCCGCGTTGAAACAATGATTCGGCTCCACTAAGCCTCTCGTTCGCCATCACGTACTGGCGACCGAGAACCTGTTGATAAACGGCCCGGATTAGAGTGGCCTTGTCTTCGGTAGAACTGGAAGCCCAGTTTTCCTTGTTTGCATCGTTGGCAAAACGTTCAAGGCCCAGGTAGGCAGCGTTGGCAAGAGACATGGACTTGGGGCCGGAGAGATCAGGTGGGAGTGGGCAGCGGCTGGAAATGACCACCTGGCTCTCACATGGCCTTCGGCCAGCTCTGCCAAGGTGATCCCGCCGTGCGGGGAGCCCTATAGGAGGCGCCTGGTCGAAGGGCTGCATCAAGAGCTGCAGACGGATCCTATGGGTCTGCCAGCACTTCATGACAGGGCTTTCAGAATCGTTACATTTGAATTACGCCTTGCGACTTCCAGTTCCTGTGGACGGGCTGAACTTGGCCGACTTGGCTAGCGCCGATACCATCCAGCAGATTCCCGCTTGTCACGGTGACTGCCATGGCCTCGCCGAACGCTGCCGAAGTCTCCTCAAGCCTCAGCGCTCAGGCCGTGACTCGCTTGGTAGAGCAGTGCCGCTGTTTGGCGGAGGTCGCCGAACAGTTGACCTATCGCCTTGTTGATCTGGAGGAACGGTTGGCCGAGCAGCAGCAATTCATCATGGCGATCCGTCAGGAGTGCCTGGCTGCCGATCATGGCCATCCGTGGCAGGAACGGCTTGACCAGACAGACCTACGCCTGGCCCAGATCGAAACCCTTTTGGGGGGGATGGGGGCACCGCCGTCCTTGCGCGGCCATTCATCGCGGTCAGGTCTGGTGCCACCCCCCATCCCTGCTGGATTGGCAGGATTGGGGCCAGGTCAGGACTGCGCCGCTTCAGTCGCCGGGCACGTTTTCCCCGAGGAAAGCGAGCAGTCCTTCATGGATGACGACTTCGAGATGCCAATCGCAGGTTGACCAATTCCTGAAGGCTGCAGCTGGAGACTACAATTAATATTCCCCCAGGGATGGTTGAATAAGATTATGATTTTGTCGTTTTCATGTAGTTTTAATACTGTCATTTAATCTTTAAAATGCTCGCTCCAGCTGACGGGGATCTCATTGCTGTAGTCACAGGTTCGTTGGAATTCAAAGCCGCCGGCCAAGGCCCCCCATAGTTGTTCGTGGCTTTGGGGATCGTGACCCCTGTCAATGGTCCACATCCTGGACTCGTCAATTTCAAAACTGCTAACCAAATAGGCTGTTGTGCCTTTACGTTCAACCAGGCAACGGCATCCTGGCTCGACTTCGCCGGTAAAACCCCCTGATTTTTCCTTGACTACATACGAGCAACCTGGCAATGGCATTAAATCGCTGGGTTCAATCAAGGCGCGCCGTTCGGCATCGTGGACCGATCCCCAAAATCTCTGTGGATCCTTGATCGACTGATTGTCGATGATCAATTGGCCATCACTGAGTCGCGGCCTGAGCACCCTTATGCGATAGGGGACCATCGGATCTACGGCATAGGACTGCTCTAGGAGTAAGGAACCGGCTTCCAGTTGAGGCAGTGGCCGAAAGTGAACCAGAATGTGGGCGAAAAGGGGCGGATTTTCAAAAGCCTGGTTCTGGTTACTGAAGCCGCCACTGAGCAGGCGGATCAGACGCAAAATGGAACTGCTCATGGCATGATTATCAATTAGAAGCCCAGTAAGCGGATTCTAAATTCACCGACCTTGTGGGCCATGGTGCTATCCGTCTGGACAAAGGGATGATCGGCAAGCTGATTCAGGATCAGAGCTAATTTTTCATGGTTTGCAAGACCATGATTTACTTCTTGTTCAGAATGACTTTTCCAGGCCTCATCAAACGCAGCGGCGAAGCTATCGGCGTTGTTGTAGAGGGGGGCCTTGTTGGGCTCCGGCATCGTTACTCTCCTAATAATGGAGGGTCAGGGTGCTCAAGGCCAAGTTGCTGTTGATCGCTCATGCCAGGACCCAGATTTGAACTGGGGACACGGCGATTTTCAGTCGCCTGCTCTACCAACTGAGCTATCCCGGCCTGTCGCTGACGCGACCATCCGATCTTAGATCACAGCAAGGCCACCTGTCCTCAGCTTCGTTCCGGCCTGGCAGGGGTGCGAGCCAGGCAGATCAGCCCAAGCACCTGCCAGCCGCCTGCCTCGAGCGCCGTGCCAGCGCTCAAGGCCGTTGATCCCGTCGTCAGCACGTCATCCACCAGCAGCAACGTACGGGGACTGCGGCGGCGGAATCGGGCCCTGCAGGAAAAAGCTCCTTCCTGGTTCGCGAGCCGCAGGCGGCGCCCTAGGTGATGTTGCCCCAGTACTGGTCGGGTTCTCTCCAGCAGATCGCGGCGTTCAAGGCCTAGTTGGTGAACTAGCTCTTGGCAAACTAGAGGCGGTAATGGGTTGCCAGGCCTTTTCCAGCTGGGAATAGGCACCAGCAGAGGGCCTTCCCCTTGGCAGTGTAGGGAGGGGGTCATGGTGGATACCAGGGCAGCCACGCTTTGGCGGCAGGGTTGGCGCTTCAGATCGAGTACCAGGCCCCGCAGCCCGGCTCGATAGGGTCCAGCTCCCCACCAGGGCAGGGGATCAAGGCCTTGAAAGCCATCGGTGGGTAGATCCAGATGCTTGCGGCAGTCTTGGCAGATTGCCCCTGGAGCCCCTGGGCTGCCGAGGGACCGCCGGCAGAGTGGGCAGGGTTTGACGAACAACTTTTCCCAGTGATCGAGGGCCAGTTGGCGCAGGCCCAGCAGCACGGGAGATCCCATGATTGGAGACCGTGGAGGGGATCCCTAAGGGTTCCCAGGCATCGACCGCAGCATGGCGATCAAGGTGCGGTGGGCGTCCTCGCTGTCGCTCAGGGTGTGGTCAAACGGCACCTCGACGGAGTGACCATCGACCTCCAAACACATGGCATCTGGACCCACTGCCAGCATCCTGGCTGCCTGGGCCGTGGGCAGGCCTGCGTAATGGTGGGCATAGGCCAGGACGGCTTCGGCATGGTCGTTGTTCATGTGGGCGCAGATTCTCTCGCTCACGGCGGGGGTGATGGGGTCAGCGGCCATAGCAAAGGAAACGGGGCTGCCTGATTCTGGATTCAGCTGGCCCCAAATCGCTCGATCAAAAGCAAGGTGAGGTGAATGGCGCTGTAGCCGACGTAGCCGGCCAACACCACAAACAGCCCCATGGCCAGGATGGAACGCAGGTTCAGGTTCATGGTTGTTGGTGTGCAGGTGGGGGAATGGGGGCAGGGCCCTTGCCAATCCTGGACCGGGCCAGAAGGGCCATGCCCAGGGCCGCAGTGGCCTTGACGCGATGCAGCACCGGGCGCCCCAAGGCCCGCTGTCGCATTCGCCGCCATTGGGCATTGCGGGCACCGCCGCCAAGGCTGATCACCCGCTTTACCGGAGGCGCCCCAAGGGCTTCGAGGCGTTGCCAACCGGCGACTTCAATGTCCGTCAGTCCCTCCAGCAGGGCCTGAAGGTAGAGGGCGTCGCTGATGGGTCGGGGTTCGAGTCGCGGCGCCAATTCCGGATCATCAACGGGAAAGCGCTCTCCCTTTACTGCCAGGGGCAGCAGAGAGAGTCCGGTTGGACGTTCTGGATCGATCTGCCGGCTGAGCTCCTCAATGTCGTTTGCCGAGAAGAACTGCAGCAGGATTCCGGCTCCGGCATTGGAAGCTCCCCCCACGAGCCAGCGCCCAGCGAGTCGGTGACAGCTGATGCCTGGCCCTTGCAGGGGCTCGCTCACAAATTGCTTCAAGACCAAGCTGGTGCCCAACACCGTGATGCCGTCCCCTTCCTGGGGGTCGGCGGCAAGAACACCCGCATTGGCGTCCGTGCTGCCTGCCACCACCAAACATTTCCTGTCCAGGCCTGTTTGCAGAGCCACCTGTTCAGAAACCCTGCCGGGACAGGAGCCGCTGGGGATGATCTGGGGCAGCGCAGCGGCCCAAGGCTGCTCGCCAATGCAGCCGCACCAGCGGTTTTCGATCAGATTCCAGCCCAGTCGGAGATTGTTGCCTTCCTCACCCCAGCGCCAATCCCCCAGCAACCAGCCCATCAGCCAGTCCGCTTGATGGCGTAACCGAAAAGCAGAATCGCTCCATGGGAGCCTGGCCAATTGCATCAATTGAAGGGCCCTGGCCAAGCTGCCGCTGGCCGAGGCGGCTGGACCTTCTGTGGCTAGGGCCAAGGCCAAAGCCGCTTGCTCAGGAAAAGACTGGTTGTAGGCGAGGGCTTGGCCGGCTGACCCCTCCAGAAGGGAACCATCTTTATGGCAAACCAGCAGAGTGCCTGAGGTTCCGGCAACGGCGATTGCAGCGACTTGGGAGCGCCAGGGCGAGGGCCATTCCTGGATCAAGTTTAAAAAGCCTTGCCGCCACGCTTCGGGACTGCTGAAAGAACCGGGATAGGGGCTGCAGATTTCACTCACCAGGTTGCCGCTGGCATCGACAAGGGCGAGGCGGAGACCGCTGCTGCCCAAGTCAACGCCAATTGTCAGGGGCTTGATGGAGGATGCCGAGTCCTCAGCCCAGGGAGGCAGTGACACCAAGACTGGCAGTGGCCTGTTTGAGCTCAGAGGCGATAGCAACTACATTTTCCCAGGGCAAGTCAAGATCGCTGCGGCCGAAGTGGCCGTAGGCGGCAACATCTTGGTAGAAACGACCACCCCGTTGACTCGGCAGTTGGCGGAGTCCAAAGGTGTTGATGATGGCCCCAGGACGCAGGTCAAAGTGCTCTTGCACCAAGGCGGTTAGATCGGTGTTGCTGATGACGCCCGTGCCGAAACTTTCGACCAGGATGCTCACGGGCCTTGCCACACCAATGGCATAGCTGAGTTGGACCTCCACTTTGCGGGCCAATCCAGCTGCCACCAGTGCTTTGGCGACGTAGCGGGCGGCGTAGGCGGCAGAGCGGTCCACCTTGGTGGGATCCTTGCCGGAAAAAGCCCCACCACCATGGCGGGCGTAGCCGCCATAGGTATCGACGATAATCTTGCGACCGGTGAGTCCGGCATCTCCTTGGGGACCTCCCACCACAAACTTGCCGGTGGGATTCACCAGAAAACGGGTTGAATCTTGCTCGGGCTTGAGCTTTAGATCAGCCGTCGCAGGCTCGACTACGTGGAGCCAGAGATCTGCGGCGATACGATCTCTGAGTGCTTTTTCTTCGCTGATTCCGTCGATTTCCGCAGTGTGCTGGGTGGAGATCAAGATCGTGTCGATCGCGACCGGTTGGTCATTTTCGTAAACCACACTCACCTGGGTTTTACCGTCTGGCAGCAGGTAATTCAATCGGCCGTCATGGCGGACTTGGGCCAACTGACGGGCCAGGCGGTGGGCCAGGCTGATCGGCAGCGGCATGAGTTCGGGGGTCTCGTCGCAGGCGTAGCCAAACATGATTCCTTGGTCACCAGCTCCGACCTTGTCCAGGGGATCTCCCTCATGGTCGTCGGCTTCGTCGACCCCTTGGGCTATGTCTGGGGATTGCTGGTCTAGAGCGATCAGTACGGCGCAGCTTTTGGCATCGAAACCGCCTGCCCGTGCACCGGAATAACCAATTTTCTCGATGACACCGCGCACCAAAGTGTTGAAGTCGACCCTGGCTTTAGTGGTCACTTCACCGGTGATGAGGCAAAGTCCTGTATTAACAACGGTTTCGCAGGCTACCCGACTTTCCGGATCCTGGGCCAGTAGCGCATCCAGTACGGCATCGCTGACTTGATCACAGATCTTGTCCGGATGCCCCTCAGTAACCGATTCGGAGGTGAAGACGTAGTTGCTCATTCCGGGACGAAAGGTTCAGTGTCGACACTATGACCTCGACAGCGACTTCTGAAGTACGTATGGACACGCAGTCATTCGGGCCTCAGGCTTAAGGGGCCAGGCTCAACTGGTCCCAGTGCTGGAGCTGAGGGAAGCTGGGATCAAGGTCAATGGGTTGGCGCCAGCCGGAGCAGTAGCCCAGGATGACGCCGACACCAGCGGTTCGGGCCATGTACAGGTCGCTGTTGGCATCGCCAATCAGGGCGCATTCAGAAGGGGAGACCCCAAGCGATTGGCAGATACCATGCACCGCCCCCGGATCCGGTTTGCGGGGGCGGTGGTCCGCGCTCCAAATGCCTTGAATCAAGAAACTGAGGTGGTGATGATCGAGGAAAGACTGAATTCCCTGTTCATGGTCGTTACTGATAACGGCGCAAAGGACATCGTGAGAACGCAGTTCATGTAACAGCTTGATCAGCCCCTCAGTTGGTTCGGGTTTGGGTATTGACGCTGCTTCGTGGAGTCGATCCGTGATGGCAAAGACTTTTTCTGCGGTGGCGAGAGCCTCTGGCCAACCCAATCCCGCTTGGGTCAGCGCAGTAGCTGTGCTGATCAGGTTGTGATCTTTGGCGGCGACCGCAGTTAAACCCGCCGGGTGAAGTCCGTGATTAGGGATAAGGCCGTAGGCACGGTGAAGTAGCTCTTTGAGCTCTTCGGATCGCCCGAAGATTGCGGAGTCAGCTGTTTGCTCCAAGCAATGCTGGATTCGTGACTCCGCTAAAGCCGTCAGCATGGGCTCGCTGTGGCTCATAGTGCCATCCTTGTCGAAAAGGACAGCCCTGATCGGCGTTTTATCCCCGGGGCGTGGAAGGCCCTGACCCCGGAGGTTCAGGTAAACCATCTTTACTGCCAGCCCGGGTAGATCGGGTCCAGATTAGTCCTCATCAATAGATTCGGAGTCTATCGCTATCGTGTCACCATCTTCAGCCTGCTCAAGCAACATTTGTTTGTAGCGAGCAGCCATTTCCTCCGCTTTTTCAAACACCTTCTGAGGATCGGTGAGCATGTCACCTGGCTCGGGTTCTAGAGCTTTGGTGGAAAGGGAGATGCGACCCCGTTCGGCATCAAGATCAATAATCATGACCTTCATTTGGTCGTTGACATTGAGAACGGTATGGGGAGTCTCAATATGCTCATGGCTGATTTCGGAAATGTGCAGCAGTCCACTGACACCGCCGATATCAATGAAGGCACCGTAGGGTTTGATGCCTCGCACGGTGCCAAGCACAACTTCACCAACTTCGAGTCGGTTCATCTTGCGTTCGACCAGAGCGCGACGATGGCTAAGTACTAAACGGTTGCGCTCTTCATCAACTTCGAGAAACTTCAGAGGCAGGAAATCTGCGACCAGTTCTTCTTTCGCCTTGCGCGTGCTGATGTGGCTGCCAGGAATGAAGCCCCTCAGCCCCTCGACGCGAACCAAGGCCCCACCGCGGTTGGTAGCGAAGACTTCGCTGTAGATAGTGGCGTCCTCCTTCTGGAGCTGTCGGACTCGCTCCCATGCACGTTGGTATTCAATACGGCGAACCGAAAGAGTAAGTTGCCCATCTTCGTTCTCTTCGCTGAGGATGAAGAATTCCCGTACTTCTCCAGGTTCTAGAACGTCTGATAGATGTTCGACCCGGTTGATCGAAACCTCTTGGAGAGGCATGAATGCGGCAGTTTTTGCCCCAATATCAATCATGGCGCCCTTCGACTCAAGGGCAAAAACTGTGCCGTTGACGACGTCTCCAGGTTTAAAATTATAATCGTATTTACTAAGAAGTGAAGCAAATTCATCCAGGGTGAAGCCCACGGCTTCAATGTCCTGCTTGGATTTGCGACTACTGGAATGGTCGGCCGTGGGGACGGCCTCCGGAACCTCAAATTCAATCCCCTCTTCGCTGGTGTCGTGAAGGGAGCCGATTTCTTCCAAAGAGCCTGGGGATGCGGCGCTGGCTTGGACTGGGTTCGGTTCGGAGGTCGTTGTCGCAGTCATCGTTCAATGGCGGTCTGCCTGGGGCAGTACGAAAGGAGTTGACTTGCCGCCAGCAAGACAACAGCTCCATATTCTACCAATACAGCTTGACAGCTTTGGGGATCAAGGCACAGCCGCAAGCGATGCTCTGGTCTTGCCGCGATTGGGTGTCGGCTCACCTAAGACCTCAAGGGCTGAGACAAAATCGCCCACACTCTTGAACTGACGATAAACAGAAGCAAACCGAACATAGGCGACATCACTCATCTCTCGCAACTGCTGTAAAACCATTTCTCCGATTTCGTTGCTTGTCACTTCACGGCCAGCTCGCTGCTGCAGGCAAATTTCAATTTCATCGACTACAACTTCGAGGCTTGCCGGAGCCAGGCCTGTTTTCTCACAAGCCCGAAGCAAACCGTGCAACAGTTTCGATCGGTTGAAGGTTTCGCGATGGCCGTTCCGTTTGAGCACCGTGATCGGAACGGTTTCAACCCTTTCGTAAGTGGTGAAGCGGAAGTCACAGTTCAGGCATTCGCGCCTCCGCCGCACGCTGCGCCCAGAATCTGCAGCCCGAGATTCCAGTACGCGACTATCGGTGTGTTGGCAGGAAGGGCATTGCATGCCCGTGAACTCCAATTGTTCATCAATCTTAGACAGGCTTGTACAGATTGAACAGCCCCTCGGCTCCATTCCCAATAAAAAAAGCCCCTTTCGGGGCTTTTGGCTGGGACGTTTGTCCTGATTGATCATTTACCAATCTTTGGAGGATCGCGAAAGGCGATGGCAAAGAACAAAGTTGAAATGGCCAGGGCCAGGATCAGGATGTAAGCAAAGCTTTCCATGGAGTGTCCTCGAGTGTCCTGCGGTCAGCTGAGTGTGGTTCCTGCCGGAGGCACATAGCCCTCGGGTAGGCGACGGGTTGAACGGTCTCCGAGCTTTTGGAATAGCCCGAATTCCACTTGCTCGCCGAGATCTGGGTCGATGCCAGCAAAAACATCACGGTAAAGGGTGCGAGCACCGTGCCAGATATGCCCAAAGAAGAAGAGCAGGGCAAAAGTGGCATGACCAAAAGTAAACCAACCCCGTGGTGAACTCCGGAAAGTTCCGTCGGAGTGGTACTTCTCGCGGTCGAATTCAAAGGCTTCGCCTAGTTGAGCTTTACGGGCAAGTCTCTTGACATCGGCTGGGTCTTTGAAGGTCTGACCATTGAGGGCGCCGCCATAAACTGTTGCCGTGACTCCTTGCTGCTCAAATGAGTATTTAGCTTCAGCTCGGCGGAAGGGAATGTCAGCACGCACTACGCCATCTTTATCTTGGAGAACAATGGGGAAATTCTCAAAGAAGTTGGGCAGACGTCTTACTTCAATGTCTCGACCATCCTTGTCATGGAAAGAGATGTGGCCAATCCATCCAGTGGGGAGTCCGTCACCATTGACCATTGGACCCACTCGGAAAAGACCTCCCTTGGCAGGACTGTTGCCAACGTAATCGTAGAAGGCAAGTTTTTCAGGAATTGAAGCCCATGCCTCTTCGTTCGTAGCACCATTATCAAGTGCTGTTTGCACTCGACGATTGATTTCGGTTTTGAAGTAGCTCTGATCCCACTGATAACGAGTTGGACCAAAAAGTTCGATCGGTGTGGCTGCGGCGCCGTACCACATGGTGCCGGCGACAATGAAAGCGGCAAAGAAAACAGCGGCAATAGCACTCGCTAAAACTGTTTCAATGTTTCCCATCCTCAGAGCTTTGTAAAGCCTTTCGGGTGGGCGAGTAGTGATGTGAAAGATGCCAGCAATGATGCCTACGATGCCTGCAGCAATGTGGTGGGCAACGATGCCACCCGGATTGAAGGGATTGAATCCTTCTGGTCCCCAAGATGGTTGGACCTTCTCCAGGTGACCTGTGATGCCGTAGGGGTCTGATACCCACATACCGGGTCCAAAAACACCAGTGAGGTGGAAAGCTCCGAATCCGAAGCAGCCAAGACCGGCAAGTAGAAGGTGAATTCCGAAGATCTTGGGAAGATCCAAGGCTGGTTCGCCGGTGCGGGGGTCTTGCCAGATCTCCAGGTCCCAGTAGGTCCAATGCCAGATGGCGGCCAGGAAAAGCAGACCACTGAAAACGATGTGGGCTGCTGCGACGCCTTCAAAGCTCCAGAAGCCGGGATTGACTCCTGTTTCTCCGGTGATGCTCCAGCCGCTCCAACTTCCAGTAACCCCAAGGCGGGCCATAAAGGGCATCACGAACATGCCCTGACGCCACATCGGGTTGAGGACCGGATCGGAAGGATCGAAGATGGCAAGTTCGTAGAGAGCCATGGAGCCGGCCCAGCCGGCAACCAGAGCGGTGTGCATAAGGTGCACGGCGAGCAAGCGGCCCGGGTCGTTGAT
>Ga0315899_10007841_pt1:0-10000 | contig 11476 bp, 15 predicted proteins | sample LakEriMetagenome_2_FD_203518 | JGI IMG/M metagenome (GOLD analysis project Ga0315899, IMG submission 203518) | Freshwater fungal communities from buoy surface, Lake Erie, Ohio, United States - Buoy 4 MA112 | ecosystem: Environmental > Aquatic > Freshwater > Lake | place: USA: Lake Erie... | reverse complement strand
GTATGGCTTCTATCGCTTCTTGCGGTGCATCCAGTTCCCTGCTCGGTATCGCCAATGCGGATGCGCGTGCCGCATTCAAAACTGGGTGTGCAAGCACCAAAGCACGAAAACACGATCGCGCGCGCGCGTACACACACACACACACACACACATTTCTCACTCTGTGCTGCCTCCTCGAAGACATAGGCGGTGGGGCCAATGCAGCGGCCGGAATGGATAGTGGAGTAAAGGATTGTATTCGGAGAAATGAAGCGGTGTAAAAAGAGATTGCGCCGTCTTTTGCGAGAGCAGTGGCAGCAATGATGGAGCGCAGAGCGAAGTAATCTGCGCCATCATGATCATGACGCACCACGCCGCAAAAAAACGTGCCATCCACACGGCTCCTGCAAAAGAAAAAAAGAACCAGATTTTTTGGGTGTTCTCTTGAAAGAGAACACCCAAAAATTCTTTTTCTTTTTCCAGCCTAGTCATTTTTCTATTCGTAGATGGTGAAATCGATCCGTTTCGAAATCTCGAAAGTTTGTTTTTGTTCGAAAAGAACTGATTTCCGGGCGAGCCTCAGACCATTCACACCGAAAAACGACCAGTTTTTAAAAAGACGAATGTCGCCGAAAAAGCGGAGCTTCCATGTGTTTCTAGCCCGGCTCCCGATCTCTTTTGAACAAAAAACAGACTTTCGAGATTGCGAAACGGAGTGATTTCACCAGGAACACTATAGTATAAATAGAGAACACACTTTTACCACAGGTTGTTTCGTGCTGCTGGTAGGCAACAAATCGCAGTGGCCCAGGGGGGGGGTGTCGTGTCAGAACCTCCGCTCAAGACGAGAATATTGCCGTCACATGGGCGGGGCCCCGGGATTGAGGCCCGGAGAGTGCGGCCGATCGAGGGGAGACCTGCATGAAACATCCGTCGTGCGGTGGTGCTCACGCCCAGTTCTCCCTCGCTGATCTTTCTTACCTTGGGTGTGCCCGCAAAGGAGAAGGAGGAAGCAGAATGGCAGCATGCTTTTTCTGCAGAGGCTCGGCGAATGGCGGGGAAAGAGTCGACAAGGCTGCCATTCTCGAAAAGTTGCGCGGGTAAGTGCATGTGCCCACACCGTCTCCCCGTCCCGGCCGCGCTGTTCGGCCCCAAGTCCAGGCCTGTATTGACTTGTGGTACGACGTTGGCCGGTGTACCCTCGCCGTACACTGTCACCTGCAGCTCGAAGGTGCCGATCCATGACACGCTCGTTTTGGATGAAATGATCGATTGGTACACATCCAAGCACTTTCAAGGTGTGTCTCGCTGCGTCTCGTGTCAAGTGTAGTGCCGGCACGAACACTGCCAGTAGTAGCAACATCGCATGTGTACTTTGCTAGATTGCGAGCAAGCCCTCTTAGATGTGCAGCGCTTTGCTTGATTCATTCCACGCGCCTGCAACGCTCACGCTGCTTGCCCACGTGGCCGCGGGCACGCGCAGACGTAGAAGAAATGTTGAACAAAGAGGCCGACCCCAGCCGAAATCAAATTGATGAACAGTTCACAGGTTCTCTTTTCTTGCGGCTGCGCGCAACACTGCTGTTCCCAGAGGCGCCTTGTGCTTCCTTCCTGTTGTGTCAAAACGATGCTCGCTTGAAATCTGCCTCACCCTCTGGTATTGCTCTTCTTTGCTGATCCCGCGGCCCACTACGAAACCCTTGCATCAGCAACGACCCTGAAGCTCTTTGCTTTTTACGGCCGCGCCTTCATAATTCAAGTATGTATTCCCCAAGCCATCACATGCCAATGCGGAAGCGTTTGAAGCACGCATACCTTGGATGCACGCATAATTCTGACGTGCTTGAAATCTTACCAGCTGCTGTTCTCCGTCGCGAATTACGATTTCGACAGGAGAGTGGGCACAGACGAATATTGTGCCGTCCTTGGCTGTGTTCGCTTTATGCATCAAGAGATTTGCAGGTATGGGCGATGCGTGTTTGTCTGTGCACACGTAAGCTTTATTTTTACACCGCCAGAGGCGTCGAATGTCACGGTGTAAAAAATTGGGTTGTGGGAAGCTTTGAAAATGTGACTGCTCGTGTGCTGTGGGTTTTGGTGCGGGTCGGACTGGGATTCAGGTGTAATGACTCACGGTTCGCAAATGTGCTGGATATGAGCAAAATATTGGAGCTTTGTTTGGAGGAGTTGGAAAAGGAGTTCCACCAATTTTTTATGGAAAAGCAACGGGATGCCAGTGGGCTAGCAGGTGCGTGTCTGCTGCTTGGCTTAAGTTCACAAACCTGCGAAAGACTGTTGCTCGACAAACCTGCGAAAGACTGTTGCTCGAAAGACTGTTGCTGGAAAGACTGTTGCTCGCTAAGCATGCTACTCATGCACATGCGCATTTGCAGGGGATGGCGTATGGCGAAAAGCGAAGGCTTCGTCACGTAAAAGGACTACTACTTTCTTGGAAGAATTAGAAAAGCCCTCGCAGAATATTACGTCGAAAATCAAGGCCACCACAACCAAGAACAACCTGACGGGAAAGGGCAACTCCTCAGAAAACTACAATTACCGCTCTGCCTATACTATGATGGTCGGGCTCGACGCTTCCATCCGGGTGAAGGGGGCTATGAAGTTGTATCGCATCATGCCCATGGGGGTGGGCAAGTTCTCATCAGAACTGCGAGCCGACTTGGTAGAGCAGGGACTGCGCATCTTCGCAGAGGCCGTGCTCCGAAAGACATACGCTGAAGCTCAGATGTCGACTGATGCAGCGCTTCTTTGTCTCTCGGCTATTACCCTAAGATTCAGCCTGCCCAGTGGTGGGAGCCCATTTTCCCGCAGACATTTGCTGGGCGATGATGAGAATCTCTGGCTGGAGGAGTACGCACCGATGCTGTTTGGGGAGTGCCGGAAAGTGTTCCAGGTAAGTGAGGACGAGTACAAAAAAAGCGTGTCTCGGACCGGATTTTCATTTATCGAATTCGCCAGCAACAGCAAGTCAGGTGAAATGTTCTTCTTTTCGTGGGATGGCAAGTACATCATCAAGACTATTTCGGAGAAGGAGGTTTACGTCTTGATCAAAATGCTCCCAAAGTACTTGCTGCACATTTCGAAGCCATCGCTCCTCATGCGCATCTGCGGGCTTTACCGCGTCTCGGTCAGCGGAGATTATGCCCCGCGCTACTTTCTGATTGCTATTTCGGTATTTGATACTGGCGACATGGGCCTGCATCACCAATTTGACCTCAAAGGCAGCACTGTGAATCGAATCTCCAAGGAGGAGGAATCGGTGCAAAAAGACCTCAATTGGGTGCAGGGCAATTTTCAAGTAAATCTGCCTGCTGGCCTAAAGCGAACTGTGGCCGCTGCGCTGGAAAATGATGCCAACTTTCTGAAGGCACAATCTGTGCTCGACTATTCTGTGCTGGTTGGCATACACGACCGTGAAAACAAGCTGCCGGGTAAGCACAACAAGCTGTGCCCAATAATCTACATTGAAGCATGGAACATTCTACACCCTGGACCCGTCTTCATAAACCCAGAACTAACCTCTTGACTGTAAAACCGTACCCTTAAGAACAGGCAAGCACAATAAAGGTGTCCGCCTACTCCAAGGCATCGTCAAGCAAAAACTTTTGCCGCAAATCAAGAAGCTGCGCGCACCAAACACCAATGGCAGCCAATCTGTTCAACATCTCAAGCGCACAGATGCTATCAGGGGGGCGCCTGATCCCGATTGGCTCAATTTCATGGTACACATATGCACCTAAAACGTACGTGATATGCGCGCATGCGTGCGAGCATGCCAGTGCAACACACTTTCGCTCGTTCACTTACGCGCTCACTCCACCCACGTGCCTGCCCATACGCCTATCCATTCGATCGCCCGTTGGCTGGCAAACCAAGGCAAAGAGTCCAGCTTCTTCTGCTCATTTCTCTGCTTCGAGACAAAGATTTCCCCCTGAAGATGTCCGACAGTTTCCCTCTATTTCTCGAGTACCCTCGTGCACATCGGATCCATACGAGACGAGCGAATTTGCTGCCTCCGCAGATGCCTCTTCAGATTCAGATTGTGTCTCGGATGACGACCAAGTATATCCTGTCATTGACACGGAGCAGGTTTGCTCCCACCCTCACATATCGGCCCCTGACGAAGTTGCGCAGCACATTCTGGCTGTATTTCCCCACCTTGACGCATTGCAGGCGCGCATTGCAGGCGGCAGAAGCAGCCTAAAAGACACAGACTGCGCACACGTATGCCGCAGACAAGCTGTGCCCTATTTATACCCTTATTTTCATTATTATCAATATCAAATTTGTCCCTGATTGTGGGTGGGTGGGTACAGGATGAGTGGCAGAGACTGAAGGCTTGGCTCCCCCCGCTGCCTACTGCACCGCCGGATGAAGCAGCGGATGTGACTGAAAGCGGAAGATTCGACTATGACTTTGGACCACGTACACTGGCTGATATTTCTGAGAACTCTCCCCTCAGAATCGGAATGGGTCGTCCTCATCCGTCTATTGCCGTGTCGCAAGAAATTCAGGTGCGTTGTGTGCACGTTTGCGTCTGTGGCGGATGTGCCTCCGTGTTCGTGCAGGTCGCTGTGATAAGGAGGGTGGTGAGTCAGTGCGTGGGTGGCTGTCAAAGGGAGATGTAATTATGATGTGAGTGAATCGGCTGACCACACGCAAAACAACACCACAGACACTCGTGCAGGAGTTGGACGAGCTCTCGCGATTAGGTCGCTTTGGGAAATCGCAAGAGGCCCCGCACGGCCAGCACACAGCAATAGGGGAGCATCCAGACTTTCCAGCGACGCGATACAGTCTTGCCAATGCTGAAGGAGCGCCCGGCGCGGGACGAGGAGGGGGAAAAGGGAGGTCATTTGTGGCACTGAATGTTGGGTCAGCGCCGCGCATCGATAGCTTCTGGCGATCTTCTCCGCGTGTAGCTACCCCGGACAGAGATGATACTCTGGAGAGAAACGGCAGTCCTGTCTCTCGCGGCAGTGCTTCGCGCGCCAGTGGTTCGCCTATTGCTCTCGCTTGCTCTCGCCCCGACGGTTTCCACGCAATTAGTGTGAAGAAATCTGTGAAAACGAAGGTCAAGGGAGGGGATAAAGGGCAACGGCTCATCATTTTTGCCGACGCCGATGGAGAGAAAGGATGGAGTGGAATGCATGGACCGATTTGTGCAGCTGACAGTCGAGGCGAACATGGCCGCTACGTCTATTACATTGGCATCATTGACTTTTTGGTCCCGTGGGATGCCAAAAAGAAAGGCGAATATGCGCTAAACTGTTTGCGAGGACGTGGATCTAGGGCTTCATGTGTGCCTCCCTCCATCTATGCCAACCGCCAGATCGACTTCGTTCTGCGCAGCATGATGGGGCTATTTAATGCTTCAAGTGCCAAGCAATATGCCGCTGCTTCTGTGACTCTGCCTTCTCCCAAGATGCTTAGGAACGCGAAAACGAAAGACGCGCATCAAGAATGCGGTGTTACAAATGTTGTGTTGGCAAACGCACGTTCTCCGACGTTGGCTTCCGACGTGACTACCAAGTATGGAGCCGCACATACGACAGAAGACGCAGACGCAGATATGGATACGCACCCAGAAACTCGCCAGAACCGGACTTCAGAGGAGAAGCTCGTTGGGAATCTCAACATGCATGTCCTACGAAGATGGCAGAATTCGCCTGTTCTTGGCGTTGGGCAAGGCAATGCACACCCAGAGACAGATGCAGGCCTTTTGAATGGTGACATTGAGAGAAGTCCGCACAGTTTACATCACAAAACAGGTGCCGTTCTTGTCTTGCATTTATGTGTTTACGCCATTCAGGATATGCCCTTCCCTGGAGGCACGCACATAGGGTTTCATACGCACAAAGGTTTAGGCCAGCGTGGCCGCGGCGCGTGCTGCCAGAGCCGTCTTGGGCTGCTTTTGTCACGGAGCTCTGATGATATGTGCCACGGAGCTCCGATGGAGAAAGTCTAATAACAATCTCGCCCCGAACTGCAACGCACCTCAAATCACGCACAAAAGCTTCATGTGTTGGGCATGCTCACACACACACACACACATACACACACACACACACACACACACACACACATCTATACGTATTACATATGTATATACACACACACACGTACGTATTACACACACACACACACACACACACTAAATATCTTTGGCAAAGACACCTGACAATCACCCCTCTCCTGAATCACCAGGACGTATACGGATAGACTCTCACGAGGCCACTGAATCCTCTGGCCCGAAGTCAAATCGCGCCAGCCCCCCGGATGATGGGTAAGACTTAACTTATGAGAGAGCGGAGACCGCGTGCGCGTGCACGAGCAGGCGGAAGTACCACTGACACTGCGACTAGCATGTCTCAATTGGCGCCCCTCCCTCTCCCTCTCCCTCTCCCCCTCGTTGCCTCTCCCTTCTTCCCTCGCTCGCTGGGGACCTCACGCCTACAGTACTAAGACGTTGATACTGAACCTATTATTCAACCTAAACCAGGAGATTCAACGGCGACACACATTCATGTGCAACGCATCTGTTGGCGAATGCCACACGCAGGAGGGAGGGGGAGGAGGAAGAGGAGGGAGGGGGGGGGGGAGGGGGAGGAGGCGGAGGAGGAGGAGGCGGAGGAGGAGGAGGAGGAGGAGGAGGGAGGAGGTCGCCCACGCGAGACACCCTGAGTTCGAACCTCAACAAATCGCTCGCATCGACACTTGGCGAATCAAATGACAGGGCTTTCTCTGAAGCGGTCCGTGACTGGGACCCTTTGAAGAGCATTACGCGTGGAGACATTTTGCAGACCCTCGACCTTGATTTTGCCGGCGCAAACGTGAACGAGGACAGGGATAAATCTAATGCCTCATCCACGGCCCATCGCAGCCCCTTTGGGCCCGAGCTTGAGGTTTTAGTGAGAAGTGCACGGCAGCAAGCGTGTGGGAGGGTGTGTGTGGGGGGTTTTGTGGTTGGGTGATTTTATGCGTGAGAGCACATGGGCTAGGCGTCCGCAGAGGATGCGGGCGAGGGTGCTGTGCGTAGGATGTCGGTGGTTCTAGATTGTATGCGTGGTGTGCACGTACAATTGCGTGAGCTTGTGGGTATCTGGGGGAGGTGACCGAAACCGCATCGATTCCATGCACACACACACACTACGTGTGTGTGTGTGTGTGTGTGTGTGTGTGTGTGTGTGTGTGTGTGTGTGTGTGTGTGTGTGTGTGTGTGTGTGTATTGATACGTACATACATCCAAACATTTTAATATCCAGGGTCGTGCGCCGCCGACGCCTACGACGACGCCCGCGCCCTCGGTATCGAAAACGCGCAGGGAGGCATATTCCCTGAAGCTGCTCCAGGCTGAGGCCGACACACATGAAGTGTCGTGTCAGGTGCCAATCGATGTGTGCTTGTGTTTCTCTCTCTCTCTCTCGCTCTCTCTCTCTCTCTCTATCTCTCTCTCTATCTGTATGTGTGTGTGCGTCAAACACACACACACACACACACGCACACACACACATCACTTAAACACGATATATCGTATATGTTTTTGCATTTTTGCATTTATTTGTGTAATCCTCTCCGTCTTCCTGCACATATTTTCATACGTTTACATTTCTATCCATGCAAGCACAAGCACACGCATATGCACACAGGTGGCGTCGCTGATGGCAGCACTGGAACAGGCAAAGAAGAATACTGCTGCTGTCATGACAGCAGGCATGTGTGTGTGTGTGTGTGCGCGCGCGCGCGCGCGTGCGTGCGTGTGTGTAAACACACGCGCGCGCGCACACACACACACACACCCGTACACACACATGTGAGTGTGTATGCACACACACCCGTACACACGAACACGTGTGCGTGTATACATATATTATATCAACTTTTTACAAAGTATCATGACGGTATAGCATTAGCAAAAGATCTTTTAAGTCCCCTCTATAGCGACTCTATTTGTAGAATATAGTAGGTCTCTTTTGCCTCTACAGTAGGTTTCTTTCGCTTCTATAGCAGGTCTCTTTTGCCTCTATAGTAGGTCTCTTTCAAGTCCCCTCTATAGCGACTCTATTTGTAGAATATAGAATATAATGGTGCACTGACTTCACAGAGAATTTCTGCGACGACAGGCAGCGAGAGGCTGCCCGAATCATGGGCCTAGAGGTGTGGACACCTAGCTCGAGGTTTCGTGCTCAACTTTCTGGCGACACCCTGGACCGTGCGTTATTTAGTATCATTTCTAATAATAAAGTCTTTTCCTTCCCCTTCCCCTCCCCCTGGCACACCGACGTAGGCAGAATTTGTGCAAAAAGGAAAAAAACTAGAATTGGTGGCGTTTGAGCATTCGGTGTCACTGGCAAGGCCTACGAGAGAGGGGAAGGGGGAAGAATAAGAGTCCCGCTCTCGACACCGGCGGCAGCGGCGGCAGGAACCTCTCCTGCTGTTCTGCGCTCGGCATCGCGACCCCTTACCTTCAACCGCCAAGATCCGTTCACCCTAAGGGAAAACAGTTCATTTGCTCGTACATCCCAGAACTCTGATAGAGGCAGGCGGTGACCGCTCGCGGGACAGGGGGCGAAAGAAGAAGCGGAGGTTCAAATGGAGGCGCGGGTTTTAGGGTTTAGGTTATGTTTACGCGTGCTGGAAGGGGGCGAAAGAAGAAGCGGAGGTTCAAATGGAGGCGCGGGTTTTAGGGTTTAGGTTATGTTTACGCGTGCTGGAAGAGCGCTGGTCGCAGTGGTCACGGGTCAGCAGCGCCCGGGTACGCCACGGACGGAGACTGCGCGGGGGTGGTGCAGTGCGCGGTGAGGCACGAGAGAAAAGGGCAAAGTGTGTGCCGGCGGCGCCCTACACACTGGGCAGAATTTGGAGCAACCCTAAACAGTAGAGGCAAAAGAGACCTACTATAGAGGCAAAAGAGACCTACTATAGAGGCAAAAGAGACCTACTATGTGATCGCTATGTACTCGCTATGTGGGAAAACAGTTCGCTGGTACGTAATGGACATTATTAAAACAGTTTATTCGCTGGTATTGAACAGTTTATTCGCTGGTATTGGCCATTATTGAAACAGTCTCAGGCTATTCGCTGGTACTGGGTCATGGTCACTCGACAGAGACCTCTACGTAAGCAGCCTCCACCGCATCACCCCATGGCAGCTCAAAGTGGCTTCCTATGCGTAGCTGGTATTGCCCCGGCGGCAGATCCGCAGGAAGTCCTAGCCTGACGCACATTCTTAAAAGTGAGTGACTACTATTCATATATTAATATACATATATATACATATACATATATATACATATACTGTGTGTGTGTGTGTGTGTGTGTGTGTGTGTGTGTGTGTGTGTGTGTACATGCCTGGATAGTGGCGATGGAGGCGATGTCTTTGGACCATTGGGCCACGTCCCCCGCTAACGACTTGGTTGCGTACACCAAGAAACTGTCCACACCAAAACAAATGTCAAAAAAAAACCAAGACTTGGTTGCGTACACCCAGAAACTCGCGAATGCATGACAGGATGTGTGTGTGTGTGTGTGTGTGTGATGTGTGTGTGTGTGTGGTATGTCTCTGGGTACCCTATACATGTCTATGAATACTCTATATATGTCTCTGAATACTCTATATATGTCTCTGAGTACTCTATGTATGTCTCTGAATACCCTACACATATGTCTAGTGAGTACTTTTCAGAAAATTTTGCCTAGCGACGGCACAATTTCTGAAAAGTACTCACTAGACATATCCTCGCCCTATATATGTCTAGTGAGTACTTTTCAGAAATTGTGCCTTGCCACGGCAGCTTCGGAGGAGAAACGCACATTGACACACTTGGCCCCCGCCTCCACCGCCAAAGCTATCTGTGTATGCATTGCTTATTATTTTATATTTACTATTTACTATTTATTATTTATTATTGATGTGTGTGTGTGTGTGTGAACCTGCTCTTTGTCGTAAAAAAAACAGGATGGGAAAAAGAAGGAAAAAGAGAACCTGCTCTTTATCGTTAAC
>Ga0315899_10007840_pt1 | contig 11478 bp, 5 predicted proteins | sample LakEriMetagenome_2_FD_203518 | JGI IMG/M metagenome (GOLD analysis project Ga0315899, IMG submission 203518) | Freshwater fungal communities from buoy surface, Lake Erie, Ohio, United States - Buoy 4 MA112 | ecosystem: Environmental > Aquatic > Freshwater > Lake | place: USA: Lake Erie, Ohio... | reverse complement strand
TTGTTGCAGCCAGCAACACGACACGTGTTGGCTGCTCCCGGGCTTCCGTAAAACTCAGCCGAGTGACACCAGTTGGCGCCGTTGCTATTGTCCAGCTCCGAATCGCGCAAGCAAACAGATGCAAACACACTGAATGCTGTTGTGGGCCAATCGGTGGCATTCCATGTCCAGCTAATAAAATCTACCAGCACACCGCTATCGTTGCGCAAGGCCAAACTATCGCGCGATGCCAATTGATCATTTGTTGGGAGTAACACGCGATTGTAGGAAGGTGTGTAACTCGACTGATTGGACGTGGTTACCACCAAATAATTATTCGCTCCGATTACAGTGCCTGCCGGAAACGTAATGCTCATGCCGAATTGCAATTGCCAATTGCTGATGTCGACATCAAACGATTCGGCATTGTAGATCTCGACAAAATGCTGTGGATGGTTGGGCGGCAAATTTTGAGATGCTCCGTAACAGAACTCATTAAACATCAAATTGGGCTGTGCGAACGCAAGTCCTGAACTCAAGCACATCATCAACACCGATAAACAAACTGACACAATCGTTTTCATTCGCATGAATAATTAAAAAACTGAATGATGAAATAAATATCGTTCACGCCCACTACCTGATCGCCATCCAAATCGCTCTCACAATCCAATCCGACGCAACCAAAATTATTGAGCAACACAGTCAAGTCGGCGACGTTGATAACGCCATCGCCACTCAAGTCATAGTCGCATGAAGTGAAGAAGTATTCGCATCCTTCATCAAATACCGATTGCGGATTGTAGTTGCTCGCTGCAGGATCCGTGCATCCGAAGCAAGATGAACTGTAGGGAACAACAATCGTGGTTGATGCCGTGCAATAATTCGCATCGCGCACGGTATAGCCGCTATTGCTCATGATTTGCGGAACAAATGCATTGATGTTGCTTCCGTTGAACTGATACACATAGGGAGCTTGCCCGCCGGTGGCCTGCAACAACATCGTCCCGCCGTCTCCATCACAACTCAAACTATCGACAATCAAATAATTCAACTGCGGAAGACTGTTCACGAAAACAATCACTGTATCGGGCGCAAAGCATCCTTCGGTGGAAGTTGCTACAAACTCGTTTTCTCCAAGTATGTTCGCTTGAAATGGTGTGCCCGACACAGCGCCGTTCGACCATTGCACTGGAACCGCAGCATTCAACACCATGGGAGAAAACTGACAAACCTCGGCACCCGAAGCAACAGCATTGAGCGAAGCCATTGTCTGCTGCTGAACTACCGCAACATTCGAATAGGTAGTATCGCAGCTGCTCAACCCCTGCACACGAATCCATGCACCAGGGTATTCATCATCAGTCAACAACAACTGAGCGGTGTTTTGCTGCAAGTCCATCCACGTAGCACCGCTGTCGGCACTCATCTCCCACACATACAACTCCGGCTCCGATTGCTGCCATGCGGCCACCACTGCAGTTTCATTCATAGCGCAGTAACTTATAGCAGATGGCAACTGTATGCTTCCCGGAGAACAACCCAAATCCCAACTCGAACAGTTGCGTAAATCGGTCTCTCCATTCAAGTCCGGATACTCGCCTCCACAAATCATTTTGTCGCCAAAAAATTCTACATCATCAATGGTTGCCAACAGAAAACTTGCTGCTTCTATCCCGAGATCCACATAAGTTCCAGTGGTCATATCCATGGCGGCGATATCTCCTCTTGCAGGCGAACTGGAGTTCGCAAACGCACCGCTCAAGTACAATCGGTTTTCGCGCAATTGGAAGGAACGCAAATAATAGATGTTACCCAGAATCGGAAATTGATATCCCGGTGCACGCGCACCCGTCGCTACGTCATACATCGCCACACCGGAGTTTTGCGTGTAGCCCTCAGCGCCTTGAAAAAATCCACCACTCAGCACATGGTTTCCGTAAAACAAGGCTTGTTTAGCTTGCAGTGCGTATGCGTATTCGGATGGAACCTGATTCCCGATGTTTGCATCCCAAGGCAATACACTGAACGTATTCGCATTCAGCATAGCAAGATCTCTTCGTTGGACGGCATTGATCGTTGAAAAACCTCCGCACACCAACAGCGTATCGTTGCGCACATCGAAACTTGAAATGCCCGCGTCGATATTGAAGTAGATAGGTTCCAACGCAAGTGTTTGCAGATTGAACGACGCAATGCGACTTCTGCCTTGTCCATTCACTTGTGCACTGGTGTTGTTGAATTGCAAAAACAATGAACCGCGCACAATGTCAAGCTGTGTGATGGAAGGCGACGTAACCGTCCACGGAATAAATGTTTCTTCAACCGTATTCAATGCAGCCAAATAGGCAGAACCAAAGACATCCGTTACCGGCTCACTACCCGCTATAAAAAGGGTATCGCCGGTAGATGTAAGCTCCATATCACTTATGTTGCCTATAATTTCAACAGACGTCGGAATAATCTCTCCCGTGTACAAATTGATTTTCGCAAAGTGATTGGCTTCATAGCCACCCATAGGACCTTCACTGGAAGCGATGAAGAGCTGATTGCCACTGGGCACCACCGAACCAACTGCATACATGCTTCCGTTGAATGGCAACGTCTCGTTGGTAAGCATAAACGTCGGGGCATGAATAAATGCTACACCCACACGCTCTTGATCGAACATCTCGCTAAACCATCCATTCACATACAGCACCTCGTCTTTCACCAGCAAGTCATCAATGGTTCCGACCGTTTCCATGATCTCCACTTCGCTAAATTCTACTTCCCCTTCCGAATCGGGAAACGAATACAGCATCGCCATAGTGGTTCCATTCACATTGTCTGAACCAGCCGCAAACACACGCGTTTCAGAGGCGGCAAGATCTTTCAAACTTTCAATATCATATAGAACAATCTCTTGAGCATAAGCACCGGTTGCGCGCTCCACCTTAAGAAGCTTGGTGTTCTGATAATAGGTGGAACCTATGTAGTAACCACGTATAACGGCGAAGTAATAGTATTGCTCTGTAATCACCATTCGTTTACAGAAGTCATACTCGATTGGAGTCGGATCGATTTCATTCAGATCCATGGTCCAATCGGTCAGCTGCCAGTTCATGGTGTCGAACGAGCAAACTAACTTGCGTGGCTGTCCATTCACGGTTTCGAATGTGCCAACTATGTACAGCGTATCGTTGTGAGTATAAAGCGACGAAATACTGCCACCCGAATCCACCTCAAAATCGACCGGTATCTGTTCGCCGGTTACCCAATTGAAGACATACAACACGTATACATCTTGAGCAATGAGATAGTCACCTATGCGCACCAAATCATCTACCTCAAATCCTGCAGAGCTACTCGGTATGAAAAATGGTAAGGCCTCTACATGGCCTGATGCGTCTGCATGTATAAACTGATAATTCTGTTGCGACGACTCATCGATTCCCTCGACGTAATCCGTTGCTACTATCCAACCTCCCTGCCCATCATCAACCACATGATCCACATAGGGCATCCATGGCAGCGTGCGCATGGGTTGATGGTTGACTCGGTCGAAAATATCGCCACCGTTGTACGAGGGATGATACGTCGTAAATTCTCCTCCGAAATAGCCAATGCCGCGGGCTTCATCAACCTCGATGGCATGCACAGGACCGTTAAAGGAATTAACAATGTCGTCGAGAACCAACTGACCGCTTATGGCAGTAGTAATCACGAGTGATAAGAAACTGAATATGAAAAACTTCATGGCGCGAATTCGGTGCGGCAAAAGTACCGAATCACTTCATCTGATATTGGCCCTTATACCTGTAAAGTGGGAAACCCAAACGACTGAATACATAGCGCAGTACTGAATACATCAATTGCAGACGAGGACTCGACTTGGAGACAATATTGATTTCTTGCTGGAGGGTACTTTGTCCGTTTAAAAAATCGAACACGACGTGAATGCGATTTGTTTCGAAAATGCGACTGAAAAAAGCGGCTCCCACATCATTGCGGCGCTTCAACACATCGAGCACCACGAAATCATAAAAGTGAAAACGACTCGATACATGGAATGAGCGCATGTCGCTCAGTCCGGCCTTCAGTGATGCAGCCAATCGCATCGACTCTTTCGTCGAATTATGAAACGTATAGCCCGTGCTGGCGCGGGTCCAACCACCTGCTATACCGATGTGCAGCACTCGTTGCGTATTGTGCTTCCAAAAGGGATAGGTGGTCATGGGAATTGCGCCGCGTTCCTTGCGTTCAATCGTGACTGCGCCGGCTTGCAATCCATCGAGGTATTCGGTTATGGCCTGCTCGTATTCTCCTTCGCTCAGCAACGTATCTGAAAACAGCGTGTACTCCACCAATGCTTCGTTCGGCGCAGTGGGCAGCACATACATGAAGCGCGTATTGCCGCGCTGCTCGACGGAGAAATCCATCATCAAAGCCGTATTCTCATCAAACACCGGATGCTCGGTCTTCACAAACCACCCAATAAAATGCTGGTGCAAATACGGATGCTGCGTCGAACGCATCGCTTCCTTCAAATTTGCCACACTCGTAAAGAGATACTTCCCTTCGTAGCGATTGCCCTCGGTCATTACCTCCACAAAATCATGTTCCTCGCGATGCTTCACATAGCGCTCCTGCACCCAGTCAATACCTACGTGCGCCTGCGCTATGGCTTTCACGGCCGCATAAAATTTCGCTGAGTGCACCATATTGTAGGAGTAATCTTCTACTCCAAATTGCATTACACGACCACCGACTACAGAGACTTTCTCCCACTGCTTCTCCACCAACTCACTCCACGCTCCTTCTCCACGCTCCCACCAACACCAAGTTCGATCATTGGATGTTTTGCTATCGGCATCAATCACTAAGATGCTATAATTCGAAAAGAAAGGATCTCTGCAAAAAGCGGCGAGCAACTGCATGCCCGCTGCGCCAGCGCCTACCAGTATGTAGTCGTAACGCTTCATACCAGCATCAACCAATAGGTGAAAAAGAAAAATGCGAAAGCGAAATAAAGATGCACACCCAATGCGTGTTTTTTCTCCGACATGAAACGGGCAAAGAGTAAATGCGCCGCCATCGACACGCTAAACCAACCGAGATAATTTTGCAACGGCACCACGCCTCCGGCAAACTGCCAATAGTCCATCGCGGGGGCACATTGTTCCATTAACACATCGAGTCCAACCATGAGCAATGATGCACCGGTGGCAATGCCCCACTCCGACTGCGCGAACCGCGTCATCATGGCATGCGTGGCAAACACCAACAACATCCAGTTAACACCAATCATCCACGGCACACCTTGCCACTTCAGCCCAAGATTTTCGCCGTAGCTGTAATCACCGAAAATGTATCCTTTGTTTACGCCCAACCATTCTGAGACAAACCCAATCACAAATGGAATGAGCAGGGCAAGCCATGCCTTGCGTGGTATATTGAATAGCACCAACGCAGCACTTAAACCCAAGTTCAACGGTGTGAGCGATATGAACCACTCGCCATGCCCCAGCACACTGCCTATCACAGCCGACAAATGGAAGAGCCACACCAAAAAGATGGATGCAGGAATGCGATATGTTTCTATGGCAGCTCTCACTGATCTTTCAATATAATCTCCGAAGCAATTTTCCCCGACATCACACACAACGGAATGCCACCGCCGGGGTGCACGCTGCCTCCGCAGAAGTATAAGTTTTTTATGCGACTGCTGAAATTGGGGTGACGCAAAAATGCAGCAAATCGGTTGTTGCTGGCTGCTCCGTAGAGCGAACCTTGAAAACTCTGCGTGCGCGCTTCAATGCCCCGCGGATCGAGCACGTGCTCTGCTTCAATCAATGTTTCAACATCAGTCTTCAACAATCGATTGAGTTTGGAAATAACGCGCGATCGTATTTGCGGAATGAGCGCATCCCAATCTTGTCCTTTGTTGCCGGGCACATTCACCATCACAAACCAATTCTCACATCCTGCAGGCGCAGCGGCCTTTTCGTCTTTAGAGGAAATGTGGATGTACACGGTCACATCCTCTGCAACGTCTTTTCCTTCAAATAACACTTCGAATTCCTTTTTGTAATCGGAAGCAAAAAAGATGTTGTGCAAATCCAACTCGGGAAACTCTTTTTTAATACCCCAGTAAAAAATCAACGCCGACGAAGAACGCTCTTGCTTTAAGGTGCGTTCCGGTGCTTTCTCTCGTGGCAACAACTTGCGATAGGTGGGCATCACATCCATATTGCTCAGCACAACATCGCACTGCACGGTACGGTCGCCCATGCGAATGCCCATGGCCTTGTCGTCTGAAACCAAAATCTCCTCTACGTGCTGATTGAAATGAAACTGAACACCCAACTCTCGTGCGCGGTCATACAATGCGTTGGTTATGCTGATCATGCCTCCCTTCGGAAAGAAAGTGCCGTAATGCTGCTCTAAGTGCGGTATCATGCTCATGATACCAGGCGTGCGGTAGGGCGACGACCCATTGTAGGTCGCATAGCGATTCATCAACTGCACCATGCGCGCATCCGAGAAGGCACGCGTATTTTCATCGTGCAACGTATTCATCAAGCCGAGACGATGCGCACGAACAATAGCACGAACGGTGTCTTTGCTCAGGTAAGTCGAAAGTTTGTGCAACGACTTTTTCAAAAACAACGACTCGGTGAGCTCATACTTCATGGCCGACTGTTCGAAATAGCGCAACACCTGTTCGCGCGTCACATCGAACGTGCGTGAAGCCTCTTCTGCATACTGCTCCTTATCGGCATACGCCGTGAAGCGAATGCCGTCTTCGAAAAAGTAATTGCACACGATTTCCTTTCGGATGTATGAAAAATGGTCCTGGAGTTTTGCGCCGCTCTCTTCAAACAGTTCTTCCAAAAAATACGGCATGGTGAAGAGCGATGGACCTGCATCGAAACGATAGCCGTTCACTTCAAACTGCGAAAGCTTACCTCCCGGATAATCGTTGGCTTCGTATACCTGCACATGCATACCGGCAGCGCGCAAACGAATGGCGGCCGACAAACCGGCAACGCCCGAACCGATGATGATGATGTGCTTACTCAATGGTCGAAGGTCACACGGCTATTAGCGTTGAATGCTCAACGGTTGCTGCACACGAGCGTTCTCACTTGTTAGCGACAACACATACATACCGCTGGCAACCTCTGGCAATACCCACTGCTTTTCGAGTCGTGAACCGGCAGAGAAAACACTCGACTCGCACACAAGTTTTCCCGACAGGTCAAAAAGCTGCAAGCGATAGTTTCCTTTATCCATATTCCAACCACTGACATTCACCGCAGAGCAAGCAGGGTTGGGAAAAATCGACATTTGAAATTCATGGCTTTGAACTTCATTCACCGACACAGTTGAGAACACATTGATATTATCGACGTAGATTACATTTCCATAACGGCCTCGATTTTCGAAAGCAATAATAACATCGTTGAATTCGACACTCGATGGCAAGCTCACTGAATACGAAGCCCATTCTTCGTCAGTTGGAACGTAGTAATTGGTGAAATCAGGAGCCGTGCTTAAGTCATCACCTCCTAAGCTCCACAATGAAATCCAGCTTTCTCCGCAGTCGAGTGAATAAACGAGAGCAAGCGTATCTGAGTAGGTATTGTTGTATTGCGCATACGCAACATCAAAGGCAACTGCCATGTTGCTCGTTGCTGAGCGCTTTCCCATCCAAATGCGATCGCGCGCGCCTTGCGCGTCGTAGTAATAGTTGTCAAAGCGCATGGAATACAACCCGGCTCCAAATCCGCTGGCATCGGTTGTCACCGACCAAGCACCATCGCCATCGCTCGTCCAGCTTTCCGGAAAACCTCCCGTTTCAAAGTCCTCTACAAATTCACCAGCGGCAGCCTCAGCGTTCGATATGTAATTCGTGTAGGTAACGGTTTGCGATTGCGTGCCATCAGTTACAGTAAGCGTCACATCGTAGGTTCCGGCTTCGTTGTACACAACGGTTGGATATGGCTCTGTGCTTGTCGCAGGTGTAGCGCCCGGGAACGACCACGCGAAGGTGGCGTTGGCAGAGCACACACTGTGATTCACAAAATGCACTTCATCGCCTGGACAGAAAAACGTTTCGTAGGCAGCCGAGAATCCGGCAATCAATTCGCTCGGCTCATACGCAGGTGCTTCCCACACGCCGAGGTTCCATGTAGCTAAACGCACCACGTTGTCGCGCACAAAAGGCACGATGCGCAGCGGCTCTGTGCCCACCGGCAATCCGGTGCTGTAGCTCTCCCAATCGCTCATGTTGTTGTTGCGATAAAACACCAGTCCGTGCTCCATAGCGAGATACACGCCGCCATCCGTTCCGTATTGATGGGCAATGGCCCACGGATAAAATCCATTAAGCGTCGGAGTCGTAAGGTTTTCCCAAGTAGCTCCTGCATCTTCAGTTCGAAACACCTTGTTTGAATTGTTGCCGTCGTAATATGAAATCCACATCTCCAGCGGATTCGTACCCGAAAGACTGAATGAAAAATACCGTAGACTCTGCGGCAGATTCATCTGCTCCCATGTAACGCCGTGGTCCGACGAATGCCAGATTCTTCCGGTATTTCCAACGCCTTGCTGCACATAGATATGATTCGGATCGGCAAAACTCTGCTCCATCCAATACAACTTATTGGCGGGGTTCGTTCCAAACGAATAGTACTCGCCAAACGAGCCGGCGCCGTTGGTGGAGCGATACAACGTGTGATCGCGACCCAACCAGGCCACGTTGTAGTATTCATGATCGAACATCACACGAGAACTTCCATTATTCCAATACGCTTCATTGGGTGAAAGACCTAAACCAAATCCCTGAACAGGATCGGCCAATGTTTCAGGTAAAATTTTTCCGCCGATATCGCTGAACATCGTGCGGTTTTCATCGGTGTATTTCACATAGCCCGTAGCTGCTTCACCTCCACCAAGTGCGAGAAACTCTCCTTCGGGATAGTTTTCATGATAGCCCATGTTGCCATTGTGATAACGACCACCCACCATCATGTCTTCGTTCCATCCTTGATCGTATCCCCACAAATTCACGGCCTTCAATCCACGATTGAGATTCTCATGCGATTGCATGAAGTCGCTCGAATGACCAATGCCGCCGTCATTACTAAACCAAATCTCTTCGGTGGTTTCGCTGGTTTTGTAAATGCGGTACTCTTGCTGGTCAACGTGAAAGTTTCCAATACCTCCTATGTATCCGCCAACGCCTTCGTAGGTCGCTCCGGCGTCGTTGCTCTGCCAAAGGTTCAATCCACCGATGAGGATCTTGTCGGCATCGAGCTGCGATGCAATCATCGTGGTGTTGTAATGGATCTGCGAGTAGTCGCCGTCGTTGCCCTGAAAGTTCATAAGGTTCGGATGAGCATCTGTGTAAGGCGTGCCAATCAATCCATGCGGAAGCGACCATGTTGCGCCGGCGTCATAACTCACCCAAGTGCCCACCCATCCGTTGGTGGTTACCGTTGAACCGGTGTTCTGATAACCGACCAAACAAGCGTAAATGCGGTTGGGGTCTGCTTCGGTCACGGCGAGTCGTCCGCCTTGAATGTCGATGTCGCCCATGGAGCTGTCGAACCATCCCGTATTGCTCTGCGAAAAAGTTTGTCCGCCATCGGTGCTTTTGTAGAAGCGCGCAAAACCCGCCGAGCTATCGAAGTGAATGGTGTAAATCGTTTGCGGCTCGCCTGGTTTGAATGCAATGGCTTCGCAGCGGTTGGGAAGAATTTCCGTGAAGGTGTCTCCACCATTTGCGCTTCGAAACAGACCTTGCGAGGTAGCCGCAAACACTACTTCGTTATTGTCAGGCGCAAAGGCAATTTCCCATGCCGAGATATTTTGCGAAACAAACGACGGCTGACCGATGACCTGCCAGGTGAGTCCACCATCGACCGAACGGTACAAATCATTTTCCGCACTCAAGATCACCACCTGGTCATCGCTTGGCTTCACACGCACTGCTGTCACGCTGCCCATGATAAGACCAGGCGTAACGTATTCCCAGTGCTGTCCACCATCGACTGTCTTATAAAGTCCACCGCTTTCAGTTCCGCAATACAACAGCTGCGGATTTTGACTGCTGCGGTCGTGGCAATAAACGTTGCTGTGGCGGAAACCCGGTTCCATGGGCGAACCTTCTCCGTTCACGTGATGCACAGGACCTTCGTAGTGCCAGATGTCGAGTTGCGATCCGCCGCGTTTGCCCGACTGTTGTGCGTTGCGAATCCGCTCTTCCTTCTCACGACGCTCTTCCGCCGTCGGCATCACAATACGACCATCGGGCTGCACATACGGACGCACGCGCGCCACCCAATGTTTGAAGAAATGCGTATCGGCATTTTTCTCGAATATGTGATTAAGGTAATACTTCTGATAAGCCTCCAACACCGCGTAGTAATTCGGGTCCTCGCCGTGTAACAGCTGCACCCACTCCGGCTTGCCTTCAACCGACGTCAGATAAAACTCCGTGTAATGAGATTGCGCGCGAAGGAGCGATGCGCTCAGAAGAAAGACAAGTAAAAAACGCATGGGGTTGTGGTTTGCGCGAAGATAGTAAAAGGTACGAAGGGCGAGGGGCGAATGCAGCCAAGAGAATAGGGAGAGTGGTGAATGCAGAATAACTTGTTTGTAATGACCTAGGGGGAAACCCAATGTTCAAGGTTACAAATTGTGACCTTGAACGATTCCCAAAAACAACGCGGCGCTCTATGGGGCGATTGAAATGGAATGACTGCAAACAGCCCACGATTTAAATCGTGGGGAGAATTGAAATGCACTAAACATTTCCTTTCCCACCGCTGAAGCGGTGGGCTGTTTTAAGCCACTTGGATTAGAATTAACGCCATCCTTATTCCGGATTGGCTTCGCTGATACCGGGTATAATCACGGATTCTCCGCTACCGACAAAGAGCGTATCGCCCGTGGCACTTATATTCAACGACACCGAACCGGCATACAACGCATACGGCACACTCAACATTTGCTGCGTGCCCATATCCACAAAGCCCTGGCCCAGGTCAATTTCTACCTGCATAAACTTCGCGCCTTCACCCCAGTTCACGCTGCCGAGGGCCACGTTTCTTCCGAGTTGCACGGTAAACAATCCCAAGGCAGACGTTGTCACCATTTGCTCTTCCTGCCACACAGCAGCACCCGCCGCAGCACCATTGTGAATGGTAAAACGCGCATTGACCGTAGCATTGCTCAGGGCCTGTCCTGCAGCATCGCGAGCAACGGCCTGGTATGGAATAACTGCAGGAGCTTGCGCAAAAAGTGCGATACCGAAGAATGTGAAAATGGAGAAGAGTAAATAACGCATGGCGATAGGATTTGGGCGAAGATAAGTAAAAGTGGCGAATGGTGAATGACGAACGGTGAATGACGAACGGCGAGTGGAGAATGGAGAGTGGAGAGTGGGGAATGGAGAGCGCCGAGTGACAAATTCTTCACTCGCCACTCGCCATTCGCCACTCGCCACTA
>Ga0315899_10007839_pt1 | contig 11479 bp, 11 predicted proteins | sample LakEriMetagenome_2_FD_203518 | JGI IMG/M metagenome (GOLD analysis project Ga0315899, IMG submission 203518) | Freshwater fungal communities from buoy surface, Lake Erie, Ohio, United States - Buoy 4 MA112 | ecosystem: Environmental > Aquatic > Freshwater > Lake | place: USA: Lake Erie, Ohio... | reverse complement strand
TCGGTCCAACGTGAAACTTCACGAGCGTCTGCACCAAGCCATTGCCAGCGCAGTGGATGCCGCAACGAGCGATTCTCTTTCGTGACACCAAGTCTCCGTGAAGACAATTCACGATTCAATAATCAATAAAGCGGTTGTCACGGTCTGACGATGGCCGACAGCATGGCTTGGAACTTTGCCTGGGTTTCAGCGAGTTCTGCCAACGGCTCACTGTCGGCAACGATTCCGCCGCCCGCGAACAGGCGTGCGCGCGTGCGTGACTGATCGAACTGAGCGCAGCGAATGGTGACCGCAAACGTTCCGTTGCCTTTGGCGTCACACCAACCAACTGCTCCGCCGTAGTTGCCGCGCTCGAGACCTTCGGTGCTTGCGATCAGTTCGAGTGCCTCCTTGCGGGGTGAGCCACCCAACGCGGGAGTGGGGCACAGTGCTCGGGCCAGATCAAGGATGTGAATGTCGGGATTGGACAACTTGCCTTCGACGAGGGTGCCGAGATGTTGGACATTGGCCACAGCCACCACCGAAGGTTCGGGTTCCCAGTCGAGATACGAGCAGTAGGGAAGCAGCGTGTCGTGCACCATGTCGACCACCACCCTGTGTTCGATTTGGTTCTTGGGGCTGGCCAGCAGTTCGGCGGCCAATCGTGAGTCGGTTGATGGGTCGCCTGTTCGCGCCGTTGTGCCGGCAAGTGGATTGCTCCGCACCGTGCCGTTGTCGACCTCGAGCAGAAGCTCCGGTGAGGCCCCCACCAGTCCGTCGACGGCGTATCGGTAGCTCGAACCGAACGAAGCCTTGAGTCGGAGAAGTACGGCATGGATGTCGATCGGCTCTCGAGCGGTGACCTGTATGTCGCGGGCGATCACGGCCTTCGTGATGATGCCGGCGCGCACGGCATCGCGTGCCGAGGTCACCGCACCGAGGTACTTCTCGACCGGGGTGAGAGGCGACACTTCGTACGAGTTGGAGCTGGGCGAGGGCCGATGAATAGGTGCGGTGATTTCGGCGATGGCACGTTGCACAGAAACATCACGTTCGGCGGCCGTGAGCGCGCCGGGCGTGAGAACAGTGAGTGATCCGGTGCCATCGGCCGACTTCGACACGATCACCTGGGGGAGAAAAAAGGTGGTCTCGTCATGTTCGAGAAACGGCAGACACCCGATGAGAATCGGTCGACCGTGGTTGTCTGGCAGGTTCTTCTCGGTTGCGACGCTGTTCAAGAGCGTTCGCGCTTGTTCGGGGTGGCACGTGGCAGTAACGCCTCGGGCGGCGAATCCCACTCCATCGCGAACGAAGAGAAATCCGTCGCCACGGGCGACATCGTTGAGATCAAGATCGTGTTCGAGGGGTACCGAGGTGGCCACCCACTGCATGCTCACGCTTGTCGTGTCCCTGAGAGCAGTTGAGTCAAACCCCCCGAAAGTTGCTCGTGTCGAGCGTCGGGGAAACCAGCAGAACGCAACATCCGGGTGAGGTCTTCGCGTGGCGGGAGGTACGCCACGCTTTTCGGCAGATAACGGTAGGCCGGACCATCGGACAACAGGGCGCCGATACGTGGGACGACCTTGCCGAAGTAGATGTTGTTGCCGAACCTAATCAGCGGATTGTGCGGTACCCCGACATCGAGGAGGGCGATGCGTCCTCCAGGTCGAACAACACGGGCAAGTTCGTCGAAGAACACTTGCAGGTCGACAAGATTCCGCAGTGCGAACCCACAGGTGACTCCGTCCACCGAGGAGTCGGGGAACGGCAGGCGCAGGATGTCTGCTTGTGCCCGCGGCGCGCCGCTGCGATCTGCGCTGAGCATTCCAAAACTGAGATCCAGCGAAAGCGGGACATGCCCCGCCTTGCGCAGATCGATGCACAGATCGCCGGTCCCCGATGCGAGGTCGAGGACCCTGGAACCCACCGGCAAGCCAAGTGTGCGTACCGCTCGCCTGCGCCAGCGGACATCGAGACGGAAAGTCATGATCCGATTGACCATGTCGTAGCGCGGCGCAATGGTGTCGAACATGGCTCGAACAGCCTTGACTTTTTCTTCTCCCTGCGGGAGTTGGCCGTCGGGCATGGACATGAAACTCAGGCTATGTGTTGTGCGGGTTGTCGCCCACTCGAGCGAGCGGTCAGAATGGGAAACGTCCGCTGGCACAGTGCCGCATCGATTGGGGGGTAGGGATGATCGATTTCAGTTTTCCGGCCGAGGTCGAAGAGATTCGCCTCAAAGTACGTTCCTTCATGGACGAGTCAGTTCGCCCGGCATGGGAGTCCATCGATCAGAAAGATCGCTCGCAGGTGGTCAAGACCATTGTGGGGTTGCGCAAGGAGGCCCGCGAAGAGCGTGGTTTGTGGTTGCCCCATATGCCAGCCGAGTGGGGAGGCATGGGCCTCGGACCCACAGCGATGGCCGCTGTGTCAGCCGAAGCAGCCAAAGTCAGCATCGGACCCTTTGTGTTGAATGCCCAGGCACCTGACGAGGGCAATCAACACACCATCCTGCACTGGGGTACGCCGGAGCAGAAGGAAAAGTACCTGCGACCACTGTGCGAAGGCACGGCACGGTCCTGTTTCGCAATGACCGAACCTGAAGTGGCCGGCAGCGATCCCACTCTCATCAAGACCCAGGCGTACAAAGACGGCGATGAATGGGTGATCAATGGCCACAAGTGGTTCATCTCCGGTGCTCGCGGTGCCAAGTTCGCCCTGCTGGTGGCACGCACCGAAGACGACCCCGATCTTCCCCAAGCGGCCAACAGCTGCTTCATCGTCGATCTTCCGAGCGAGGGCTGGAACATCGTTCGTGACGTCCACACCATGTCCGGAGGCCACAATCACTGTGAAATCCTGATCGAGGATCTCCGCGTTCCGGCAGCCAACATGTTGGGTGGCCGCGGGCAGGGACACTTGCTCGGTCAGTATCGCCTCGGGCCGGCGCGTCTCGCGCACTGCATGCGCTGGATCGGTCAGGCCGAAATTGCCCTCGACATGATGGTCAAGCGTTCACTCGAGCGGTATTCGCACGGGTCTTATCTCGCCGAGAAGCAAGGTATCCAGTGGATGATCTCGGACTCGGCGATGGAGTTGTACCAGAGCAAGCTGATGGTGCTGCACGCCGCGTACAAAATCGAGCACGGGATGGATTTCGTCGCCGAAGTGTCGATGGCGAAGCACTTCGTGGCCAACAGTCTGTGGAAGATCATCGACCGGGCGATTCAGGTGCACGGCGCACTCGGCTACTCCACCGACACGCCCCTGGCCAACATGTCCCAGCAGGCCCGCTGGAGTCGCTTTGCCGACGGTGCCGATGAGATCCACCAGATGCGCATCGCACAGCGAACCATCGCCGCTTACAAGGATTTCGGGAGTACGAAGAAGGCAACAGGAGACCTGCCCCTCTAGGGTCTCGCCATGGCCGCCCATCCCGCAAACAGCGACAAAGTCATTTTCGGAGTCTTCATGCCCCAGGGCTGGAAGATGGAGTTGTCGGGTATCGATGGCGCCGAAGCCAAGTGGAACACCGCAGTCGACATCGCTCTGCTTGCCGAAGAACTCGGCTTTCATTCCATTTGGTTGTACGACCACTTTCACAACGTTCCGCGTCCGGCCCACGAAGCTGTGTTCGAGTGCTGGACCACGATGGCCGCCATCTCGCAGCGCACGTCGCGCATCCGTCTCGGACAGATGGTGGGTTGCAACAGTTACCGCAGTCCGGCACTGTTGGCCAAGATCACCTCGACCATCGACGTGATCTCGGGTGGACGCCTCGACTGGGGGATCGGCGCTGGCTGGTACGAAAACGAATATCGCGGTTACGGATTCGAGTTTCCCAAACCGAAGGACCGCATCGGGATGTTGAAGGAGTCGGTGGAGATCGTCAAGTCGATGTGGACGAACGTCGAAACCACCTACGACGGCAAGTACTACAAGTTGGTCCGCGCCAACTGTGACCCCAAACCACTTCAGCAGCCACTCCCACCTGTGTGGATCGGCGGCGGTGGAGAGCAGCTCACGTTGCGGGTGGTGGCCGAGCACGCTGACTGCTCGAACTTCGGTGGCAAGCCCGAAGAGTGGGCGCGCAAACGGGAGATCCTGAAAGGTCACTGCGCCGCTGTCGGTCGAGACGAATCGGAGATTCGCAAGACCTGGTCACCCGAAGTGTTCATTCGCTCCACGGAAAAAGAAGTGCTTGCTCGCGAAAAGGGCGGCCTGTGGGGCGAGCCCGCCGAGAGTTGGCGAGACGGCAATCTCGTGGGCACTCCGGAACAGGTGGCCGAAAAGATCGCCACTTATGTCGCCCTTGGCTGTACCGGTTTCATCCCGTGGTGCGCGGACTACCCCGACACCGAGTCGATGGAGTTGCTCGCCAAAGAAGTGATGCCGAACTTCGCCTGAGGCGTTGCGTCTAGCTGTTTGCGTTTACTTGTAGTAGCGGAAGATGATTTCTGCCACACACGAGGGCTTTGCTGCACCTTCGACTTCGAACACCACTTCCATGGTCACCTGGGCTCCGCCAGCAACGTCTTCGACGTTGGTGAGCGTGGCGCCCGCGCGGAGCTTCGCGCCAACGGGCACCGGAGACATGAAACGAATCTTGTTGGCGCCGTAGTTGACGCCCATGGAGATGCCCGACACGGTGAAGATCTCGGGCAACAGCACCGGACCGAGGGACAGGGTCAGGTAGCCGTGGGCGATGGGGCCACCGAAAGGGCCGCTCTTGGCACGCTCGACGTCGACGTGAATCCACTGATGATCACCGGTGGCTTCGGCGAACTGGTTCACCCGCTCCTGGCTGATGGTCATGTAGTTGCTGTAGCCGAGGTGATTCCCCACCGAAGCCTTGAGTCCGTCGATTCCGTTGATCACTGTTGCCATGTCTTTGAGTCTTTCACTTTCTCTGCAGCCGCGGAAAACTGGCTATTTGTACCAGATCTTCTGGTGTTGGCGACTCTGGGGGTGGAGGATCAATGCGCACAAAGCCACGTCGAAGAGCAGTTCGAGGGTGCTGCCGTCAGAGATCTTGTCGTAGACACCCGCAGGGATGCCCTGATATGCCCACAGCCTGAGGACGAAGGGGGAAAGCGCGGCCACCAGAGCGAGGCGGTAGCCGAGTTTGCGGTCATTGGCCATCAGCCAACCGCCGGCGGCGTAGAGGGCCACCGAGATCACTCCGATCAACACGCCTCCGGTGTACCGAAGGCGGATGACATTGAGATAGCCGCCACCGTCGATGAGGTCGACCAAGGCGAAGAAGCCGTTGAGATACAGCAACCAGGTGGCAATCTGCAGAGTCTGGGGCTGCATGCGGTCGAACCACCGCTTGGGGTTCAACGGGGATGTGGAGCGTGCCATCTGCTTAGTCTGTCAGTTGTGAGCAGATCCGTGCGTCCTTTTCGCTTCAGTGTCATGACCTCGGGAGCACCCGATGCAGCCGAGTGGAAACGGCTCGTGCAACGCATCGACGCAGAGGGTTACGACATGGTGCACGTGCCGCAACACCGAGGCGCAAACGGTTTTGGCCCGCTGGTTGCTCTGGCCACGGTTGCCGAGATGTCCTCACGACTCCGACTCGGAACCCTTGTGCTCGACAATGAATCCGTCCACCCTGCAGTGCTGGCCAAGGATCTGGCCACGCTCGACGTGTTGAGCGGGGGCCGGCTCGAAGTGGGTATTGGTGCCGGATGGTTGCCCGCGGACCACGAGACCATTGGTCAGCCCTGGCCCGCTGCCGGCGAACGAATCGAGCGACTGCAAGAGTCTCTCGACGTGTTGCGTGCCTGCTGGACCACTTCGCCCGCTGAGTACGAGGGCAGTCACTTTCGGCTCTCGGGAATCACCAACGAGCCCCTGCCGGTGCAAAAACCTCACCCACCCATTCTCATCGGAGGAGGCGGGCGCAAGGTACTGACACTGGCGGCACAACAAGCCGACATCGTTTCGTTCGTTCCGAACATGTCGGCCGGCAAAGTGGGAAGGGAATCGGCCGCCAATGCAACCGGCGCAGCCACCGCTGAGAAGTTGCAGTGGGTGAGAGAGGCAGCAGGCGATCGTTTCGACTCGATCGAACTGCACACGAATCTCACCAACGTGTTCGTGACCGACGATCGAATGGCCACCATGGAGAAAGTTGCTCGAGGGTACGGTTTGGCAGATCCGGCAGATGCTCTCGACATTCCTCACGTGGTGATCGGCACGGTTCAACAGTGCGTGGATCAGTTGCACGAACGGCGCGAGATGACAGGAATCAGTCACTACACGGTATTTGCGGCCAACATGGACGCTTTTGCCCCGATACTCGCCATGCTTGTGCCATGAACTGTGCTCTGACACGATCTTCAGTGCGTCCATGACGGTTTCTCGGTCCGGTTTCGTCGCCCTCGTCGGGCGGCCCAATGTGGGGAAGTCCTCACTTGTCAACGCAATGTTGGGCCAGAAGGTCACCATTGTGTCCGACAAACCCCAAACCACGCGTCGACGCATTCACGGCGTTCTCACCACACCCGACGCACAGATTGTCTTCGTCGATACGCCGGGGTTGCACAAGCCGGTGAGTGCACTGGGCCAGAGGGTCAACGCAACCGCATTGGCAAGTGCCGATGAAGTCGACGTGATCTGTCTGGTGGTCGATGCCACGCAGTCGTACGGCAGCGGCGATCAGTGGGTTGTCGACAATGTCGGTACGCGTCGAGAGGGTGTCGCATTCTTTGTGATTCTCAACAAGTGCGACATCGCCGGCAGGGAGAAGATTCTGAAGCAACTCTCGGCGCTCTCGGTGCTGGCGGCCGACGAGTATTTCCCGGTCTCGGCCAAGACCGGAGAGGGTATTCCCGAGCTGATTGCCGCATTGGTGGCTGCCATGCCCGAAGGGCCGCAGTACTACCCGGACGATGATGTCTCTGATACTCCCGAAGAGGAGTGGGTGGCAGAGCTGGTGCGAGAACAGTTGTTGGCGGTGATGAACGACGAGCTGCCCTATTCCATCGCCACCCGAGTCACAGAGTGGGAGTGGCCCAGGGTGCGTTGCGAAATTGTCGTCGAGCGCGACAGCCAAAAGGGCATGGTCATCGGCAAGAAGGGCGCCATCCTGAAGCAGGTGGGAGAGAGAGCCCGCAAGCAGATGAAGCCCGGTGCGTTTCTCGAGCTGCACGTGGTGGTCGACAAGAACTGGCAACAGCGAGCCGATCGCGTTCAGCGCCTCGGCTATTGATTCGTGACGCTCAGTTGGCGTCGTTGTCGAGCAGACTGACGTAATCGTCGTAGGCAACCGGTTGGTTGGCCGGCGCGAGATCTCCACCGCCCCGTGGTACCGCCTGAGGTTTGCCGTCGACGGTGAAGGTGACTTGCCCGATTCCTGGCCGCGATGTGAGCGTGAGAACGATTTGGCCGATGGCAAGCCGTTGGTCGACGGGTGAGATCTCCGTGAGCAGCGACGTGTCGGTGTCGACAACCGCCAAGCCACGACTCACGAGAACCGTGGCCGTGAGTCGTTCGGGAAGTGCCGTGCGGATCACTGATCCTTGCGCATAACGCGGCAGCCCATCCAGGAGTGTGTCGAGAGCCTGTTGTGGTGATGGATCGAGTGGAAGATCGAGAATCGCTGGTGTGAGACGATCATCGAGCACGAAGAACAGTGCAATGCTTTCAGTCGGCTCGGATGGGAAGGTGGAAGGCGGCACAACCGATGTGGTGGTGGTGCTGGTAGACGTCGACGCGGTGAGCCCGAACGGAACGTCGACAACCACCCGTGCGGTCTTCTCCGTTGATGGTCCACAAGATGCTCCGACCAATGCGATGAACAGCGCTGCTGCCATCGTCGTACGACGAGCAGACGCTGTCATCGCAGTCATCGCGACTTCCCCGTGTTGTCTGCATCGAGGTGGCTGTTGGTCGGGAGTTCGACACAAAAGCGCATCCCTCCCAGCGGATTGTCGTCGGCCCACACGGTGCCGCCCAGTGCCTTTGCGTGCTCCACCACGATGGCCAGACCGAGTCCTGTGCCGGTGCCGCGCTTGGCCGCCGAGCCCCGCGCAAATCGATTGAAAACTCGCTGTCTCTCATCTGGGGGCAGGCCGGGGCCGTTGTCCTCAATGCAGAGCGTGTACGTGGCAGCCTTCCCGTGCACCGTGATTCGTGTCGGTCCGTCTGCATGCTCGCGGGCGTTGGTGAGAAAGTTCACCACGATGCGTTCGAAGCGCAATCTGTCGGTAGCGATTTCGCCGTGAACCACACCCGTGGAGATGATGGGGACCTCGCCAAAACCGAAGCGCTGTGCCACTCTGCGGAGGAAGTCGATGAGATCCACCGATTCGAGCCTGATCGTGCTGGCTCCCGAGTCGAGACGCGAGAGTTCGAGGAGATCAATCACCATGCGGTCAAAACGCCGGACCTGCGTGGCAACCACATCGAAGGCCTGTTGATTGCGGTCCGATAGTTCGTCGCGTCGCGCCGCAAGCACTTCGACCGCGGCAGTCAAGGCGGTGATGGGTGACCTCAGTTCGTGGCTGACATCGCTGGCGAAACGCACTTCGCGCTCGATTCGCTCTTGGACGGTGTCGGCCATCTCATTGAAGGTCACTGCGAGTCGGTTGAGGTCGGGATCGTTTTCGGGTTCGAGGCGAGCATCGAGTTGCCCGCTGGCGATGTCACTGGCTGCATCGGCAACCCGGCTGACCGGCCGCAGGAGGCGACGCGACGTGAACCATCCAAGCGCAATGGCAGTTGCTGTGGCCACGATCAAACCAGCCAAGAGGGCGCTCAGGATGAAACCGAGAGTGCGTTCGGTGTCGCGCAATGTGAACACTTCGAAATATTCCGCACCTACAGCAGGCAAAGGTACGCCCACTGCTTGATAGAGAAGGTTGTCGTGGGAAAACCGCTGAACTCCGGCCTTTCCCGTGGAAACCAGCATTTCGAGGTGCGTGGGAAGGTCGTCTTGGGTGAAGCGCAACGGATCGCTGGCGTAATACGCGTCTTGTGGAGTGAGCTTCAGAATCGCGTATCCGCCGTTTTCGGTTCTGATTGTGGTGATCAATCGACCAGCATCGTTGCGTCTGGTCTGGAGATACGTGCGCATCAACTGCGCGTTGCCGAACGCTTGGGAGCGAATTGCGTTTTCTCGCTGTTCGACAAGATTCGACCGGGTGAACGAGTAGGTGGCCACGCCGGCGAGAAGCGAAGTGACCAAGGCGATGAGTCCGAAAGAGAGAAGAGTTCTTGCGCGAAGTCCCAATCGAGCGGGTCGGCGCACGGAGTCCTCGGTGCGTGTCACGGCTCTAGTGTGACATCTCGCCAAGCGATACGGGCGCCCTGTGTTGCTCTTTGCACAAGCTCACTGTGAACCATCTGTGGGCTCACTGCGATTCGACCTTCCCTCCCGGTGAGCCGCCAAAAGGGAGGAAAACGGCTCACCGGGAAGAAACCACCCACCGCATTGTTTCGTTTCTTTGTGACAAAGGCGGCGTGTTTCTGTGCGTTTTGTGTAACAAACTCAGTGACGTCGTGGCTGTGTCGGGCAGAATGACGGTGATGCACCGGCTCTTGTTCATCGAAGACGACGAGAACATTCGTCTGGCGTTGCGTCTTGCGCTCGAAGACGAGGGCTATGAGGTGCGCGAAGCGCCCGACGGGCTCTCGGGAATCGCGGAATTCGGGGAGATGCAGCCTGATCTGGTGTTGCTCGACCTGCGGCTCCCCGATATTTCCGGATTCGATGTGTGCCGACAGATCAGGGCCAAGAGTTTGGTGCCCATCATCATGGTCACGGCCCAAACAGACACTCACGATCTGGTTGCCGGCCTCGAGGCAGGCGCCGACGACTACATCACCAAACCGGTGGTACCCAAAGAGTTGGCCGCTCGCATTCGGGCGGCTCTTCGTCGTGTGCAACTTCACGAGGGGTCGGGGGTGGGGGTACCGGCGCCATCGGTCACCCGTGTTGCCGACGTGGAAATCCGCCGCGATCTGGGTGTGGTCACCAAGGCCGGAATCGAAGTGCAGCTCACCAAGACCGAATATCGATTGCTGTGCGAGTTCGCCGACCATCCCGGCCAGGTTTTGTCGCGCGATCAGCTGTTGGAGCATGTGTGGGGCTACGAGTATCTGGGCGACAGTCGTTTGGTCGATGCCCATGTGCGACGTCTGCGGGTGAAGGTCGAGGACCATCCCGACGAACCCCGGATCATCGTGACGGCACGGGGCATCGGTTACCGCTTGATGCCATGATCAGCCGCGGGTGATGTCGCCCAAGAAGTCGAGCACTTCCGCCTGATTCTTGGTGCGTTTCAGCGGCGGCAGGGCGTTGATGATCGACCATCGGTATCCCTTGGTGGCGAGACGCGGATCGAGCACCGCCACGACGCCACGATCTGTTCTGGATCGGATGAGTCGCCCCGTGGCCTGGGCAAGTGCCGTGATGGCTCGTGGAAGATCGATTTCTGTGAACCCCTTGGCACCGTGGAGGTCTCGCCGGGCCGCGAGGAGAGGGTTGTTGCGGTGGGGGAACGGAATGCGATCGATGATCACGAGGGAAAGTGCGCTGCCGGGAATGTCGACACCCTCGAAGAAACCGGCGGTGGCGAACAGGCAACTCGTCTCGTCGAGTGCAAAGTCACGCAAGAGGCTGGGTCGCTGGTTTTCGTCTTGTGCGAGAATTCTGTAGGGCACTCGGCCCCGCAACGACTCCACTGCCGTGTTCATGGCTCGTCTGCTGGTGAACAGAGCAAGGGTTCGGCCGCCGGCGGCAGAAATGAGTTTTTCCATCTCTTCGTGAACTGCGTCGTCGCGCTGCGCATTGGGGTCCGGAAGGTGCGTTGCGCAGTAGAGAAGGCCTTGCTGCTCGTAATCGAACGGACTGCCGACGTCGAGCATTTCTGCCGTCTCGCCGAGACCGACCCGGCTCGGCATGGCAAGTGGGATGGTGGCGCTGGTGAGAATCACGGCGTGCTCCGGCCAAGCAATCTCTGCAAGCGCGGGTCCCACGTCCAACGGGGCCACCACGAGTTCCGGACGATCGACACTGCCGGTGACGAAGGGAACGTGCGACGCATCGAGGGCAAAGGCCTTGTCGATGTCTTCGGCCAGTCGACCAGCCAAAGTTTGGGCACGCAAAACCTTCTGCTTCACGGAGTCGATCTGCGTTTCGATCTTTCGCATCGCCTCGAGGGCATCGTTCACGACGAGCCGAATGGATGCCATCGCTTCGGCTATGTGTGTGGGCAACGGAATGGCGAGTCGGTCCTCGACATGAGGAGACAGAGCGGCCCGCAAGGCGGTTCCGGTGTCGAACAGACGATCTTGCAGTGCTTGGTCGTCCAGAACCTTCTTCACGGCAGAGGCAAGTGTCGTGGTGCGAGTATGTGACACAGACACTCCGACGGTGGCAGTGAGTGTGTCTTCGAGTTGATGGGCCTCGTCGAAGATCACCACGTCGTGTTCGGGAAGAATTGCACCTCCACTGGCTACGTGGATGCCGTAGAGATGCGTGTTGACC
>Ga0315899_10007834_pt1 | contig 11481 bp, 4 predicted proteins | sample LakEriMetagenome_2_FD_203518 | JGI IMG/M metagenome (GOLD analysis project Ga0315899, IMG submission 203518) | Freshwater fungal communities from buoy surface, Lake Erie, Ohio, United States - Buoy 4 MA112 | ecosystem: Environmental > Aquatic > Freshwater > Lake | place: USA: Lake Erie, Ohio... | reverse complement strand
AACGGTAGGGCCAGCCGTTGACACAAGCCACTCGCTGGTAGCCTCCTGGATCATTGGCGGCGCGCTGCAGAATCGCTCAACGTTCTTGGTGTCGATCGACCATTTCAGAACGGCCAAGAGGTCAAGCGAGTATCCGGACAGACCAAGATAGTGATCGAGCACGATTCCCCAGACGGTCTCCGCATCCAGGAACCCGGTCGCCACTGGCGGATAGCCATTCGGCGGAATCAAATCCATCAGAGTATCTGCCATCCAGCCATGGCGAGTCACACGTGGATCGACGGCTCGAACCTGAAACAGCGCTTTGACAATCTGCCAGCTATCCAACGGAATCAACTTGCGCGGCTTTAATCGAACGAGGATGTCATCACTGATATCGTGATCATCCAAATCCGTAACGAGAACGGTCGTTTTCTCATCGCCCGACTCGCGCAGGGCCAATCGCATCGCAAGCGGCGAGTCGCATTGATGAATCTGGAAGACCTCGCCATTGTCCTCGTAGCTTCTGTTACCAGTCCATTTAGCCTTGGAGCGAATAGCAATACTCTTCGTTCCAGGCAGCTTCTTTCTGATTGCTGCAACCTGAGCTTTGATTTGAGCAAATGTTGGAGATGCGTCTTTCACTGAGTGCCTCCATTTTCTTCCACAATCCAACTCACGTTGAACTTTATCAATTGCTTTCCGGTGTACTTCGTTTCAAGGTCACTGACAATCTTCTTCAACTCGCTGATTGACAAATCTGACCTTTTTTCTGCTTCCAGGACTTTATTAGTAATTGTCGGTTGGATGACCGGCTGTAGTTTTTCACTAGGCGATGGTACTCCTGTTCTTGATGGCGAGGTTGCCGCTTGAGTCAGCAGTCTAGATGCCTTGCTCCTGGCTTCTACGAGCGCCGGTCCGAGAGACATCACGTGCTCATCAGCTTGTAATGTTTCAACTATAAAAGATCTGATCGATTGAGCGACGGACTGGCGTTCGTCGGTAAGTTTTATCGCAGCATCAATGATATCCCAGTCGGTTCTTTCGATTGCTTCCAATAACTTCGACGCCTTGCCTAAGGACTCACCCATGGCGGCTTCGGTTGTTGCGATCTCAGCTGACGCAATTGTTGATACAACTTGACTCGGTTCACTTGCATGTATCTTTTGAACCAATCGGGCGGTCGCTGTGGCTGTTGTCAGTCGCGAACTGCTTGCAGGGTCGACTCCGAGCTTCGATATTCGTTCCTTAAGTCTCTCTTGGAGCATCACACACGACGGACGTACCTCCGAAGACTTCTTCTTCAATGCTGCTGAAAGGTTTGCAACGGTCGTGGCTTTCATGAGCGGCGAGACTGCTTCACCAAATATCTGAGCAGCTCGGCTCACCGCAACGTTCCAATGGGCTTCGTCTGGTAGCTTTTGTTCTTGCAACACATAGTTATCGGCAAGACTGGTCAGCGAGACTTCAACGGGAGCATTGTGAAATACAAACGTGCGGTTGGTCTGCTCGGCATAAGTCAAAATCACTAGGTTCTGTGCATCCTTGGGCAAACCCATCGCTCGCGGTTGATCGATCCATTTACGGAGTTGCCCCACGCTGATGGTACCGGAGGCTTCGGCTGCCTTCCTGTTGAAGTGATTCCGCCAGTGATGCCCTAGGACAAAGTGCGTTGCATCGTGTCCCATCTCGCCCAATTGCAGAGGATTGGCGATATGGCGAACCAACGATCGAATGGTCTTCTCGACAGCGACGCGACCGTCCTGTGACTGAGCCGCTTCGCTCAAAACGGCTTGCACCTTGCGAAGGTTTCCGATCTTGACTTCGGCATCAAAGTTCGGTGCTCCGGGGAACTCACTCATCAAAGCTTGGCTAAGCAAGTGGTTCATTGCGCCACCCAGGTTTGCGGCAACCGGAGGCTGCGGATCAAACCCATCATCTAACGAGACGAACTGTTCATGCTGCTCGAGCTCGTGAGTAGTATCGAGTGAACCCTGCGTAATCGCATCCAGTCCATACGCAGCATCGAGATGGTTCTGCACTCGGGTCCGCAGAACGCTACGCTGATTCTCAAGCAACGACTTTGCCGCTTGCCGATCTTGGGGCGAGAGATGGTTCGAGTACTGACCAAAACGCTCGCCGGTGAGAATGTGTTCAAGGATGACCAGCATCCCGAGATCCTTCAGGGCATCGGCGCTGAAGAACTGGGGAATCCAGCAGATGGTCTTTGCGCCCGAGGAATTCAGAGTCTTGAACTGTTGAAGGCGACTGATATCGTCTTTCGGTCCGTGGCCGGCCTCATCAAATGGGAAGTCGATCACCAACTTCCAGTCTGAATCGCTATTCTCAAACGATGCGTCTGGCAATTCGCGGATGTTCTTGAAGAGAACGGTGCATGAGCGACTGGTGTTCTTCCACGTGAAGTCATAATGCTGTTGGAACTCGTCTTCGCCTGATACGCCCAACTGTTCGAACAGCATCTGTCTAACGCGTCGAATGCGGTTACCTTGGTTGTCTTCGCGCTCGGCTTGCTTGATGATCCCTTCGGTATCAACGCCGGATAGCTGGATTGAAATGGACGGGTTGGTTTCCTCGCCGATACGAATCTCGCCCACACTGGCCGCCCAGTTACGCACACGACGCAAGACTTCTTGACCCTCGCGTCCAGCGATCGGAGTCTTGATCGTGCCGTGGTTGAGGGCCGCTAGGCGTTCTGCGTTCAATCCACGCAGCGTCTCTACTTCGGGAACCAAAGCAGACAGCAACAATGTCTTCACAAGTCGATCGTCATTGCGAAATCCAACACGACGCGGATCGTCAGTTGGCAACTTCTCTAGTTCCTCACGACGGCCATGTGTCTTCTCCAGCATTGGCAACAGCTTCTGGTGATACAGCCGTTTGGCATTGTCGAAATGGATCGCCATCTCTTGGCTGAACGCCTCGTCGCCGTGAGCGATCACATCGAACAGATCACCCACAGGAACAATGTCACCAACGGTAAGCACATCGCGTTGCTCGACCAGCAACTGCATCATCACCCTCAGTGCTGTACGTTCGCGCTGCAAAACGCTCGATACCGCAATGAGAGTTTGCACGAGAGCCGGGCTAAACGGATAGACCTTGCGGAACATCTCCCGGTCGCCTTCGTCGGTTAGCAATGTCGTCATTACCGACTCGCGAATCTTCGCTGTCTGTTCAAACGCAGCGTTTAATTCCTGTCGTGCCGAAGGTGTGTGGCACTTCAGAACACGTCGTTCTGCAATCGCCGGCAGGTTACGGTCTTCCAACGTGATCTTGTGGAATCGCCCTTCCCAGTGCTTGAGAGCGTCTCCAAAATTCAATCGGTCGGCACCTGGTACCGAGTCGCCGATCAGCTCGCTCAAGTCACGTTGACGAGCGATAAAGCTAACGATCGGAATTGGTCGATCGGCCGTTTGAGCTTCGACCAGCTTGGCCAGCTTTTGACCTTCCTGGTGTACAAACTTCAAATCCGCAGCGTGACTGGCTAGCCACAGGATCAATTCGTCAAGAAAGAGAATCAATGCATCGTAGCCGAGATCCTTTGCATGCCGGCTGATAACCGATAGTCCCTTGTCCAAAGAGATGAACGCTTCGCCATGTCCGCCCGCTTGCGTATCGTAAGAACCAAAGAATTTTCCGACGAGCGCACTGATCAACTGCGATCGCTCTTCAGAACCTGGATCGGCATCCGCTGCGCTATTGAAACGCGCGGCATCCCAACCAACGTCCACATCACCAAAGTCACTGTCGGCACTAGCACCTTCGCTCATCGCAGCGAAGAAAGCTTCGTCACCCATGCGTTGACGTAACGCAGACGCGTCCTTGAACAAACCTTCGGCCAGATATACACCGGGGATCGGCGCGTCAGGATGTACTCGTCTGACGAAATCGACGTAGCCACCCAGAATTCCTGACTCCACATCGTGAGCTGCGATCATGTGGTAAGGAACCAGCAGGAACTTCTTACCTTCGATCCACGAGTTGTGTTTCTGAATCACGGATGCGAGTTCGGGAATCCCTCGCGCAGCAGAGTTGCCGGAAAGGATTAGATGCAGGATCGCCATGAAGTGGCTCTTACCGCTACCAAAGCTGCCGTGCAGATAAGTTGCCTTGCTCGTGTGGCCGAGAACTGAACCCTTGATAAAGTTCAATGCATCATCGAACGCCAAGACGAGCTGTGGAGTTGGCACATAGGCAGCAACAGTCGCTTGCGGATCGGTGACCCCTTCGGTTAGTCGCAAAACGAACTGTCCCTTGTCTATGTGCTCGGGAATGTCGATTAGGTCTTTGAGTAGTGTCATATCTTTTGAAGTTTACTTTTTGATTACTTCTTGTATGCCGCACAAGCGACACAGTTACATGATCTTTGTCAATAAGTCTTCGACAGTCTTTAATGAACGTCGGTAAAGTGCAATATCCGCAGCATCTATAGTCTTTGCGTGCGCGTCAGGCCTATCATTGATGAGCTCGCAGTTTTGTCGAAATCGAGTCTTGTCCCCCAGCAACTGACCAAAAAGCCCCCATTCTTTGTCGCATACAAGTTCGACGAGCTCTTTCCAGTAGAGCCCATCAACTATTTCCTCTGCAATCTTTCCTTGGAACTTCTTCCTTCTGTCGCCTTGGAGCATATTGAGAATACGTTCTGCAACTGATCCAGCTGGCATCGACTTTAGGTGATCAGCCCGAATGAAATTAAGAAAGATCGATCGCAAACGCTTTTCGAGAACATTCCGACGTTTTCCAATTACAGCAAGCTCCTCAGCCCACTCATCAATCTCAGATCGTGTGCCAATCTCTGCAATTTCGCCAATTACAACCGATGCCGCAACTTGTTGTTCATCGAGATACAAATCAAATCCATGCTTCATCATTTCCCCGGCAATGTGCGGTGCAGCGTCAAAAGTGAGAAGTCCGTATCGCTGCAAAACAGATACGTTTCTACGATTCGCCTTCTCAAGGTCCCCAGATTGAGTCTGTTTCATGGTGGGCTCAAGTTCTGGATAAACGCGAAATAGGTGCCTTAAAGCAACGTGCGCGAGAGTTGCGCCCTCTGCATGCACAAAGTCATCCAATGTCTTAATTACTTTGCTCTCTTGGATTTGTAACGGACGTGAATCAACGTCAACTTCTCGATGAAGAAATGAGCATGCTTTGCGTACCCAGAATGGCATGTCACCACAGAATTCACTTACTCGCTCAGCAGATCGGTCGTCAAACTGCAATCCTGCAACCCTTCCAATCTTCTTGATCATTGCGACCGAAGCACCTCGTGGTAATGGACTCAGATAATCCTCAGGAACGAAAGCAAGAGCAGCGTTTTCAATACCATCTATCTCCTCTATTGAAAACCACTTGCTGGACACCCCGCCGATAAAGACGGAAAGGCGAGACTCAATTCTCTTTGTCTCTTGATAAATGGATCGCACAGATCTCCAGAATTGATTGAAGTCTGCCTTCCAGTTTCGTGACGTTGGTGACCCAGGAGTGATGTAATCAACCTCGTCGAATATTAACACAATAGGTTTGTCGCAACTTTGAATAATCTTTACCAGGCGGTTTTCGACGTCAGATATCAGCCCGCCTTTATTTTCCTCCACGATACAATAGCCCATGCTGCCCTCTATCGCTTTTTCTAGCGAATGGCAGATGGAAGCGAGAAGTTGAGGTCCTGACTGTTTCCAAATTTGATCCCGAGAGCAATCAATCATCACCGACAAACAATCATGGTTCTGTCGCAAGTCAGCGACGACTCTATTGATGATCGAAGTCTTTCCTATCTTTCGAATCCCAAGGGTTGAACATATCTGGCCAGTTTGTAAACGGCGTGCAAGATCAAGTGCTTCGGTTCTTCGTCCATAGAATTGTGCATCACCAGAGACAGGACCTGTTACATCGAACGGGTCATGAGAAAACATTTCGTGACAAAGAAGTCGTTCGAAATCCTCGCCTTGTGGAAGGTTGCCTTTATAAGTTACCGGGAGCACTGAAATTCCCGCTTCACGGCCCCAATTCTTGAGCTTTCCATCCCCACGATTATCGCAATGAACAACGATCGAGACATTCGCTTCTAGGCGACCATCTGCTGACTGAATTACGTTCTTCAGTGCACCAATCGTTCTTGCCTGAACGTCCGTGAATGACGTGAAAAGCACGAGCAATTCACGTTCGATGGAAAGCGCATTTGACAGGCGTCTAGACGGTTTCAGAAAGAGAACCTCATACTGCCCCTTCTCAAAAGTAAGCTGATCTCTGCTGGAGACAGCCCCCAACCCACTAATGCACCTTACAAAATCATCAACCATTTTAGTAAGTGCTCGTACAACTTCAATTCTTGCCATTTGCTTGAATGCCCCAATTCGGTATTGTTCTTGTTTGAATTGTTGAAAGCAATTTGGAATTGCTTCAGCTTGATATGCGTAGTTAAGTGTTTTGGTCTTTTACTGTCTGCTCCCTACTTTTCTTCGATGATTTCACGCTGGCCGCCTTTTTCGCCACCTTCTTCGGAGGCACCCAGGCTTTGATTTCGGCGAGGGTTTTGCCGAGGTTGCGGGCTTCCTCGTTTACGAATCCATCGAAGTAGTCGCCCATGCGGAGGCCGTCGAAGTTGGCGTTGGGTTCGTTGTGCCATTGCTTGAGCCAGGTGAGGAGCTCAATCAGGCTAGCGAGCAAGGGGATGAGCCGGGGATCGTCGCTGCCGCCGAACTCGGTTTGCGCGCGGACGTAGTAAGCGCTGATGGCTTGGGCTTGTTGCAGGTGATCGTAACCAGCCCAGCAGATGACGAGCGTTCCGTCGGGGCCTTCGCAATGCGGAAAGCTGATCCAGCGTTCTTGTGGCACATCCAACTTGCCACGCAGTGCCCAATATCGGCCTCCACCGGCTGAGATAAAGTCGGCGCTGGTGTATTTGGGTGGAACAGGAATCGTACCGACTGACTCGCCGGCGTCTTCACGGCGTTGCAAATCCCAGGTCTTCTCCCACTCGGATCGCTTGCGAAGTCCGGAGTCTTTGTAGCGGAGAATAGGTAGGTGAGGGACACTTTCGGCAAGGACAAGTTCTTCTACGAGCGCCTGGACATCGAACGCAGGATCACCGCGGTAAAGTTCGCCAATCTCCATAAACTGCCGATCTCGCCGGGCCAAATCTGAGAGCTGCGAGACAGACACAGTCACACCTACAGAAATCGTGGGGACAATGTCCCCACACACTTCCGACTTCAATGCAATTCTTCCGTCGAAGTCGAAGTATGCTTCTATGCGAAGAAGTAGCCAGTTTACACAAGCGACTTCAAGTTCATTGGCATTTGCCGCGTGATTATATTTGCCCTGACGTCCAATCCAACGTCGCTTATAATGCGAATCCTCCACAACCCGCAACGATTGATTCTCGGCAATAGCTTCAACTCTTTTCCGCCAAACAGCGGCAACGGAAATCGGCCAACTGTCCGGCACATCCGTAGGAACGTTAAAACCCTCTTGATTTTCCTGACGAGCAATGCAGAACGGACGTTCACCTGGCTCGATCTCATGAGTGGCCAAATCTTCATCACTTAGTAAGAGCTCGCGGCCGACTAGTCCATACGCGACATAGATGAAGTAATCGAGTTCTTCTTGGAGCGCTATCATCCTTCTCTTTGCATGCTCACGTTCTTCCTTGTATAAATTGATCAGCGTAAAAACTGACTCCCCCCTCGAAAATGCGTCTCGGATAGCTTGATAGCTGTCTCGCTTCTTGATTTGCTGCGCGAGAGTATCTATCCATTTGCCGATTCGAAGGAGTTGGTGCCTTAAACTCGCCTCGTTCCAGTTTGGGGGTAGAGGCATTTGAGACATCTGCGTTCCCATAAACTCGTGGGGAACCTTTGAGATTGCCTCAATCCGAACACCGTCACCAGCAGTCAATTGTTTAGGTTGACTTACTTGCTTTAGCCAGAAACAGGCACATGAGCTGTTCAGAAATGCGAGAAGTTGGTAGTAATCATCTTCCGTGGCATCCTTGGATAGCTTTACCATAGGCGCTGATTGCTTGAAAACCTTTCCACCACGATCAAGTGCAAAGTGGTTATGCGTCGCAACAAATGCGAATGTGATACACAATGGCGTTAGGTTTCGTTCAACCGGGATCTGGTGATATTCCCAGAAAGGCCTGCCGCATTCTCGATACGTTTTTTTGCTGAAGTCAAGACGATTTTCCAAAATCGTCCTAACCGGCCACAACCAGTTCTCAACTTGATCTCGACTGCACAGCGCCACGGATTCTGAATAGGGGAATAAGACTTCCGTATCCCATCCCAGCGTCCAGTCACGAACGTGATCACCTTCCACCAGAGGGCGTCTTTGTTCGCCCGCAAGTAAGCGAATTCTGTTTGTCTCTCGCATCACTCCAAAGGCATCATCTTCGCCTAGAATTGCCCCTGGGCCGATTGATTCCGTCACGTCTTTTAGTCGAAGTGTAGATTCTTTTTCAAGGTGTTGCTTAACATCTCCAACGCCACCACCGCCAATAGACCAAGGGTGTTTATGAAATATCTGGCGATCTGAATCGTTCGAGCTTACAAAATCATTTTGTTGCCCCGGATGATCCACGATGGCAAGAATCGACGACCACACTTTACCGTGGGCTGGGCTTTCGGGTGTGCAAGGCTCGCCGCGTATCCCCAGGACAGTCCGTAGCCTAGTGCTGACGCTGGCTCGGTTGCGTCCGAACAGAATCGTCGTCGGGGTACCGTGTCCAGGTATGAATGCTCCACTCGAATCGATAACGTGTGTTAGCTCCACACTTGGAAAAAAAGATTCAATCAGCTTTTTTCCGAACTCACGTTTCATGAAAGAATTTGCGGTGATTTGGCCCGTGAACCCTCCGCGTACCGCAAGCTGATATATCTGCTGCATGAACGGCACGGCGAGCGAGTATTTCATATGACAGGCCGAGAATCGCTTCCGGTACCAATCATTGAGTCTGCGATCTTTGGGGACTATATACGGTGGATTAGCAACGACACAGTGATAGCTACCGGTCTTTAGTAAAGAGCGTACCGTTTGCAAATCTTCGCCGGGATATGCGTGAGAATATAATTCTTCATCAGTCGCACCGTCCGCGTAGTCCCAAAGTTGTTGTCCGGATGAAGTACGATTCTCTCCATGTAGTAACGAATCACCGCAGGCAACGTTAATACGAAATGCCGGTGCATTCACCAAGCGTCCAGTTTCACTAGTTTTCATAGCAATTAGCAGCAATCGAAACTTAGCTATTGCGACCGCAAATGGATTGACATCAATACCGTGGATGCTATCGAGAGCTTTCTGTGTGAGCTCACGGATATTGATACCTGGCTCCCTACGTTGCCAATGACCAAGCAAACGGGGAAATGCACCAAGTAAGAAGTGACCGGAGCCACAAGCTGGATCGATCATTTTGAAGCAGGTTGAACTTTGTGGATAATCGGGCGACGGCTTTGGAACCAAGCCGAATTCTTGTATTGCGGGTTCAAGTGTTCGATCAAGTATGAACTCTTCGACGAAGTCGGGAGTTTGCAACAGCGCAAACTTCTTGCGCGCAGCTTCGGATAAATCCTGGTAGAGGTCGCCTAAGAAACGGGTATCCCAGGTCGGATCGGTGAAGTCATGAATGAGTTCGCCGCTACTCGCATCGATCTTCTGAAAGAAATTCAACAGTTCGCCGGCCGCGTCACCAGACAGCCATTTTGGCAAATCGTGGACGGCGTTGTGCTCGCCGAAGATGTCACGCGTTCCAGGTAACTTCGCAAGTTCACCAAAGATCGAGAGCAGGTACTCGCGATCGGTGTGCTGGGGATGCGAGCGGAAGTACAACTCGTGTTCGTCGCGTGCACGTGCTAGACGTTCGCCTGGGCCAGCGATCTTGGGTGGATCGATGAGCGAATTGTCTTCCAGGAAACGAACGAACACACAAGACAAAACCCAGGCCGCAGCGGCTTGTGTGATCGTATCGGTCCGCCAGTCTTCGTAGTTCTGCGCCGTGCGTTCCGCCTTGGCCGCCTTCTCATACTCCGCATGCAGCGCAACCGGAACCTCAGGAACCTCAGTCGATTCACTGCGTTCCAATAGGTCCGCTTCGATCCGTTGCAGGAACTTCTGAAGGTCGGCAAGTAAGGCTTGTCGATTGATCATGGATGGCTTTCAGCAATCAGCGGTCAGCTTTCAGCTTTTGAATAAAGCCTGAAAGCATCCGCTTAATTTCACAGGTGGATTCGTTTAGTTGGGTGTGTTTCGATTCGGAGATATAGTTCAAGTCCTTGGAAAGCAGTAAGTGATATTCAAGCTCACTTGCTGAACCCATGGCGATCTCCAGGAATCTTCGTAATTCATTGTCACTGTTGCGACCGCAGCCCTTGGCTATGTTCGCAGGAATGGATGCACACGCGCGACGGATCTGGCTAGTCAAACCAAATAGTTCGTCACGAGGATACTCTTTGGTCGCAACATAGATCGCGAGCGTTAGCTCATGACTCTTTCGCCAAACTTGCAGGTCGTGGAAGGATTTCATGGATGCCCTCCGGGCCCGCTGATCGCTGATTGCTGACGGCCTCCAGCTCGATGAATGTTGGCTAACCATGTATCTGGAATCTTCGTTTTTTGACCTGGGCTAATGATCGGCACAGGTTTACCGTCAATGAATGCTTGGATGTCGCCTGGAATCAGAATCCAGCAGGAATGCAATCCCTTGCTTCGTCCAATCTCATCACGGATCTTCTCAAGCAATCCCAACTGCTCATAACGCGCGAGTAACCCCGGATAAATCATTAAGATTGAACGTCTGCATGCTTCCTGCTGATCGCTGACCGCTGACCGCTGACCGCTCAAGACCTGCTTCTCGACGATTGGCATGGCTCGGTTGACTAAGACCATGAACTTCTTCCATGGTTCCGAGCCAGGCTTTGCGTCAGCGTTTACGAGCGCATCCCACTTGGCATTGGCTTTGGAGGCAACGTCGCGGAGGGTATCGACAATCAGCCCCTCGATATCGACCACTTCGATGGAGAAACGATTCTGCAACTCGCTGACCGCTCGTTGGTAACACTTTGGATTGACGATCAGTGCGAGGAATGAACCTTCCTTGATGCCACGTTCGAGTCGCTCTTCGAATTGTCGAGCATCCGCGATCTCGGGCGTGATCTCTTGAGTTGCTTGATTGTTTGCCACTGAACCCAAGGAAGTCGCTACACGCGAGATCGATTCGCTGCCACTGGTGATTGAAACGACATCGCGAATACGCGCGACGTAACAACCGCCTCCCTTTCCGCCCGAGTCCCATTGGAAATCGAAGCCTGCAGCTTGTAGCAAGTCGTCCAGCGCTGGCCGATCAGGAACCGGAGCGGCCTCGGGGTAGCGACCGCTCACACGATCGCGAATCTGGGCGACCGTTAGCGTTGAGACGCCATAGATTGCACCTTGCGATAGTTTCAGCGCACGGGCCGCGTCCATGCCGCGTGGATAGAGTTCTTG
>Ga0315899_10007833_pt1 | contig 11483 bp, 11 predicted proteins | sample LakEriMetagenome_2_FD_203518 | JGI IMG/M metagenome (GOLD analysis project Ga0315899, IMG submission 203518) | Freshwater fungal communities from buoy surface, Lake Erie, Ohio, United States - Buoy 4 MA112 | ecosystem: Environmental > Aquatic > Freshwater > Lake | place: USA: Lake Erie, Ohio... | reverse complement strand
CTCCTTTAGAGACGATCTTGGCCTTCTGCCATGATGATATCTATATTCATGATTGGAATCTGGGCTACACACTTGATCTCGGCCTGAGGGAATTCGACCTGATTGGACCAATCGGCTGTCAGCAGGCACGCAAAGATCAACCGGGATGGGCCTCAACGCTTGATCAACAAGGCAAGCATATCTTTCTGAGCCATAGCCAGATCAAGCCAAGCGGCAGCATTAATCATTGCGATTATGTTCGAATTATTCCTGAATACTTTCATCCTATCGGCGTTCGCTGTGCCCTGCTCGATGGCTGTTTCCTAGCCGTGCGCTTAGAAACATTTGCAACGCATCCATCACTTCGCTTCGACAATCAGTTTCGCTTTCACTGCTATGACACAGATTTGTGCCGACAAGCACTGAGACTGGATTTACGCATCGGCAGCTGGCCCTTGCTGATTAGCCACCAGAGTGGTGGCAGTTTTGATAACAGCTGGGAAGAAGCCGCCAAGTGCTTCCAGCAGAAGTGGGCCATATGAACTCGGCGACTGCCCAGCGTGTGCAGCTGATATCCTAAATTTTTCCGCTAAGCGATTATACTGAAAACACTACTACATCGGCACCGGATGACGGCTCTTGATGGATCCGCCGCTTGGCACGCCCTCAGCGCCAACCCGGCTCTGCGCTGGAGTGGCAAAGGCGAGGGCGCCGAGGCCTCAGCGCAGGGTCGCCTGAACAAGCGGCACATCGTGGTGCCAAACACCTCGTTTTCACTTGACCTCACCACGAAAAGCCGGGTCTACGCTGCAGGTTCGTGCTTCGCCAGAAATATTGAAGATGTCTTGATTGAATCCGGCGTTGAGGTGCTTTCAAAATACACAGAGGTTGCCCTGTCTGCAAAGACAGGCCGGAGGCCCAATGCGTTTCTCAATCGCTACAACACAGGGGCTTTGGCCCAGGAATTCATCACAGCTTTTCAGGCTGATGCTCGAGATCCATCCTTGCTGGTGCAACTGGCTGGCGACAAAGCCATTGATCTCAGCCTTTGCCAGCTCCCAGCCCAGCCCTTGGAGGTCGTAAGGCGCCTACGCACGGAAACCAGTGCCAGCTTCAAGCGAGCCGCAGAAGCAGACCTGCTGATTTTTACACTCGGCGTGAATGAAGTCTGGCGAGATCGCCAGACTGGCGCCTGGCTAAACATCACACCACCCCGCCAGCTCGTAACAGCAATACCAGATCGTTTCATCGTGCACGAGCTTTCTCCAGAGCAGAACTTCAACAACATCCAGAAGGCAATTAATCTAGCCAGGCAGGCCCGCGGGGCCAAGATCCCAGTCGTTCTTACGGTAAGCCCCGTGCCTCTTGAAGCCACTTTCTTCGGCGATTGCGTGATCAGCCAAACATTCAAGGGCAAGAGCATCCTTCGAGTCGCTGCAGCGATGGCGAGCGAGCAGATCGACAACGTCTTTTACTTTCCCAGCTACGAAGCTGCAATGGTTTCAGCCGACACCCTGACCTGGGACAATGACTATCGTCATCCCACATCACTCTTTGTTGCCGAAGTTGTTGGAGATTTTCTGGCCAGGCAGGGCCTAGGAAAGACACAGACCACTCAGGGGATCACACGGGACATTGATGAAGACAGTAGCAGCGATATCAGCGCCCTCAAGCATCATCTCAAGCAGCTAAACATGGAAATATCTCGCTTGAATCATCGCCTGCAACAAACCAGCTCGAGATCTCCCTCCTGAGAATCACCAGTGCTCCCCCAGCACCTCAGGAATCACGAGATAACCATGCTGGCGGGCAATCGCCGCCAACAGGCGCCCATCTGAGGTTTCGCTTTTATCGTGCCAGCCACCCAAGGCCAGCCAGATCTCGCGGGTGGTCACCAATTGCATCGCATCGATCATGAAGGGCTGCGGCGGCCACCCCGGCAGGATCAGCTGCTGCTCAATCTCTTTCCCCGGCTGGCGCACATGTCCCGCGCCGCCGAACGCATTCACACAGCCCATCAGGCGGATGGCATAGATCAGCACCTGGGGGTTGATTCGATGCAGCACAACCGAGCCATTGCGGCCACGGCCCTTGAGACGTTTTTCCTGCCGCTGGCTGTAGGCTTGCAGAGTGGCTAAGGCCTCAGGATAGATCACATTATCGGCATTCAGGTGCAGCAAGTAGCGTCCGCTGGCCTTGTTGATTCCTGCATCCCGCAACGAATGGCCCCAGTCGTTATGGCGTTGTGGTGTGCAGTGAAAGCGGAAGCGGGAATCCTGGGCACACAGACTCTGCAGCCGCTTCTGCACCACCGCCGGGGCCGGCCCATCGTGGAACCACAGCACCTCAAAGTCGCGCCAGCTGGAACGCCGCAGACTCTCTAGGCAGGCTTCGCGCCGCGTCTCACTCACGGCACCGGCATAGTCGGGCACAATCACCGAGAAGAAGGGGATGCCGGTGTGAACCACGGAGCAGGCTGTTGAGCTACCCCAGCCAACCACAGCCACCGCGCCCTCTGCCTGCACGAGGCCCTCTGACCGCTGCGCTGCTCCTGCTCGCACTCTGGGCCGTGATGGTGCTTCAGGCGGCCTCACCATGGGCGATGCCTGGGACACGCCGATGCAGGCCCTGATCCAGGCGCGCAATCCCTGTGAGCAGCAGGACCTCACCTGCCTGGTCACCTTCCTGTGCCTCACCGCCCACAACGACAGCGTCAAGCTGATGCCTTCGCTGCTGGAGCTGCTGCACACCAGCTTGTTGGGGCGCTGGACCATCACCGCCAGCCGCCTGCTCGGCCTCGGCTGCTGGACTCTGGTGTTCACCCTGTTGGTGCTCGCCCACCAGCGGCTGCAGCTCCGGGCCGGCGTGGCCAGCCGCGCCCTGCCGCTGCTCTGGCTGTTCCTGTTCAGCCTGGGGGCAGGCCTGGAGCGCTTCGCCACAGCCTTCGCCATTCATCGCGCCCTTCCAGCCCTCTGCAGCGTGGCGGCCGCTGGTCTGCTCTGGGTTCCTCTGCCGCCGGGCCTGGCCCGGCATCGGCTGCCCCTCCTGGCCCTGGCCTGCCTGCTCTCCCTCTTCTCCTTCGCCAATGGCGGCTGGCTGTTTCCGCTGGTGGCGTTCAGCCTCGCGCTGCAGCGCAACCGGCAGTGGCAGGTGATCGCGGCCGTGGGAATGGTCAGCCTGGCGCCTTACCTAGCCCTATTCAAGTGGAAACACGTCGCCGCCATGCAGGCCAGCGTGGATCCCTCCGCCAACAGCGGCCTGAGCTTCCTCCTGCAGTTCAGCCTCTGGCCGCTGCAGCAGACGCTCGGCGCCGTGCACCCCGCTGATGGTTTGGTCGCACTACCTCTGGCTCTTCTGCTCGGCTGGGGCCTGGTGCGCCAGAGCGCAGAGCCCACAGGCCTACCCACCAGCGCAGAGCCCTGGCAACCACCCAGCCCGCTCGGCTTCTACGGATTTCTGCTGCTCACCTACCTGCCGGTGCCTCTGTTGATCACCTTGCAGCGCGGCTACAGCGCCATGCAGCCCCGCTACTTCATCGAAAGTGCCCTGTTCAGCGGCGCCGTTGCGGGGCTTGTGGTGGTGCTGCTGCAGTGGCCAGCCCTGCGCCGGGGGCGCTCCTGGCTGGCGGGTACCACCGTGGCCCTGCTGGCCCTCAACAGTGCCCGACTCCTGCGCCTTCAGATCAGCGGTGCTCCCCTGGCGGGGCCCCAGGGGCTCACCTGCCTGCAGACCAGTGCAGGGCCAATCACACCAGCCACCATTCGCCGCTGCGGGGTGGACCGGGAATTTGTGAAGTGGCAGGTGCGGCGAGACCCCGCCTGGCGTACGGCTTATGCGAAGGGATTGAACGCGGTGTTGCGGCCAGACGAGCTCAGGCCAACTCGCCAGAGGTGATCTGCTGCAGTTGGCGACGGTTCAGGTCGTCTCCCAGATAGATGGCCTCCAGCGCGCCCTTGGCATAAATCCCGATCCCCTCGTAGGCCACGCCCTGGAGCGTGGTGGCCACACGCTCAAAGCGCAGCCGGCGCGTGCGCACGCCCTCAATCACCACGCGATCGCGGCGATCGAGCTCCTCGATCAGATCGGCACGCTGACCATCACCATTATTGCCGGCCGAACCCAGGAGGGGGTTGACAACCCATTGATCGCTGCGGATGCGAATCCGATCCCGTGAACCATCAGCGCAATCACGGAACAGATTGCTACCGAAGCCACCGATCAACGCATCACGCCCGAGGCCACCATCAAGAGCATCGTCACCATCGCCGCCGCCGATGATGTCATCACCGTCGTCTCCGAAGAGATCATCAGCGCCGGCCAGACCACGTAACTGATCCGCGCCAGCGAGGCCTCGGATGCGGTCATCCAGGAAGCTACCGATCACATCGTCGTCGGAGTCGCTGCAGATCTCCTGGCTATCGTCAATCGAGCCATCCCCGCGCAGCTTAATGGGAGCTCCATTCACGAGGACATAATCATCGTCATCGACGGAACCATCACCACGCAGTTTCACCGGCAGTCCATCGATCAGCACGATGTCGTCGGCAGAGTCGTCCGTGGCTTGATCGGTTGACGCCTGACTGTCATCGCGGCTGTCGATCCCATCCTCCTGGCTATCACGACTGCGGTCGTCCGAACCCTGGCTCATGAAATCCTCCCTACCCTGTGATCCCTGAACCGTAGCCCTGACGGGCCTCAGAGGGTACTCACCGCCAACGGCTGATCGGCCAGCGCACCGCGGATGGCCAACAGCTGCTCCAGCAACGGTTCCAAGCGGTGCAGAGGAACCATGTTCGGCCCATCGCTGAGGGCGTTGGTGGGATCCGGATGCACCTCCAGAAACAGACCATCCACCCCCACCGCCATCGCAGCCCGCGCCAACGGCGCCACAAACTCCCGCTGACCGCCGCTGCTGCTGCCTTGCCCGCCCGGCTGCTGCACCGAGTGGGTGGCATCAAAGATCACTGGGCAGCCCAGCGCCTGCAGCTGCGGTAGGCCGCGGTAATCCACCACCAGGGTGTTGTACCCAAAGCTGCTGCCGCGCTCCGTGAGCCAGAGGTGATCCACCCCCGCCTCCCGCAGCTTCTTCACCACCTGGGCCATATCCCAGGGGGCCAGGAACTGCCCCTTCTTCACATTGATCGTCTTGTCGGTGCCGCGCACGGCCTCGGCCGCCGCCAGCAGCAGATCGGTCTGCCGGCAGAGAAACGCCGGGATCTGCAGCACATCCACCACCTCAGCCACCGGCGCCGCCTGCTGGCTCTCGTGGATGTCGGTGAGCACCGGCAGGCCCAGCCGCTGCTTCACCTCCGCCAGCACCGCCAGGCCCTCCTCCACTCCCGGCCCGCGGAACGAGCCGCCGGAGCTGCGATTGGCCTTGTCAAAACTGGCCTTGAACACATAAGTGATGCCCAGGCGATCGGTGATCGCCTTTACCCGCTCTGCCACCTCCAGCGCCAGATCCCGGCTCTCGATCACGCAGGGTCCGGCGATCAGGGTGAAGGTCATGGCGCGGCGAAGGAGCTGGCGGGGCTTGCGGTGAATCCTGGCGCATCCGGCCGCAGGCTCCGCAACCAGGGCTCCAACGGCTGGCAGCGCACCACGCCGCACCAAGGCTTCCGCCAGCCCCAGCCCGCCGCCATTTCCGCTGCCGAAATGGCGATAGCAGGGTAATTTCGCGGTTGTTCTGCAGGCTCACTCCATGCCCAGCTGCGGCGTGTGCCAGCTGCACAACAATCCGGAGGCCCGTAGCCGCTACGAGATCGGCCGAGGGCCCCTCTGGATCCTGCGCCACCATCCCGATCCGGCGCCACTGCCAGGCTGGCTGCTGCTGGATGCCCGCCGCCACCTCGGCGGCCCGATCGACTTCCTGCCCAACGAAGCCGCTGCCTGGGGAGCCGCGGTGCAGCAGGCCTCGCAGCTGGTGCAAACGCTCAGTGGTTGTGATCGGGTGTACGCGATCGCCTTCGGGGAGGGGGCGCGCCACCTGCATCTGCACCTCATCCCCCGCTTCGGCAGCGAGCCGGCCAGCGAAGCCTGGGCCGTGGCAGATCTCTACCGGGCCATGGTGGCCGGCAACCGAGCGGCCGCCGCACCGCAGCAGGTGGCGGATCTGGTGCAGCGGGGCCGGGCCCTCTGGACCGGCCTACGCTCGCTTGCATGACTCAGCCCATCCCCATCTTCATCGGTGTGGATCCGCGCGAGCGGGCCGCCACCAACGTGCTGATCGACAGCCTCACGCAGAACAGCAGCACGCCACTGGCGATCACACCCATGCTCACCCCCCAGCTCGAAAAGCAGGGGCTGTACTGGCGCGAGCGCGACCCCAAGCAGGCCACCGCTTTTTCTTTCAGCCGCTTCCTGGTGCCACAGCTGATGGGCTATCAGGGCTGGGCGATCTTCATGGACTGCGACATGCTCGCCCGCGGCGACATCGCCGAGCTTTGGGGCCTGCGCGATGAGCAGTACGCCGTGATGTGCGTGCAGCACGTGCATGAGCCCAACGAAACCGTGAAATTCCTGGGTGAGCCGCAGACGCCCTACCCCAAGAAGAACTGGAGCTCGCTGATGCTGTTCAACTGCAACCGCTGCACCGCCCTCACCCCCGATTACATCAACAGCGCCACAGGCCTGGAGCTGCACCGCTTCCACTGGCTGGCTGGCGACCACGAGATCGGTGCCGTGCCGGAGACCTGGAACCATCTGGTGGCCGTGCAGGATCCCGCTAAGGCCGCACACTCAACCCTGCTGCACTGGACCCTCGGCGGCCCTTGGTTCCGCGAGCAGCGCACCATGGGCGAGGGCCTGGCCGCCGAATGGTTCGCCGCCCGCGACGACGCCTTCCGGCTCTGGGATTGACAGCAACTCCAGCATGACGACCTCTTCCACCACCCCGCTCGCAACCGTGGTGGCCGTGCCGGCCCGCCTGGAATCGAGCCGGCTGCCCAACAAGGTGATGGCCGATATCGGCGGCTTGCCGATGCTGCAGCGGGTGCTGCAGGGCTGCGCCCAGGCCCGCACCCCGCAGGCGGTGGTGCTCTGCACCGACAGCAATCCACTGGCCGACCTGGCCCGTGGCTGGGGCTTCCAGGCCCTGCTCACCAGCCCCAGCTGCGACTCCGGCAGTGAGCGGATCGCTTCGGTGGCCGAGGCGCTGATCGAGCTGGCCGGCGGCACGGCTCAAACAACCCTGATCATCAATGTGCAGGGCGATCAGCCGTTCATCGATGCCGCCGTGATCGATGCCATGGCCGCCGAGTTCAGCCGCCGTACCCCCACGCCGGAGGTGCTCACCCCCGTGTACCGCATGGGCGCGGACAAGGTGCACAACCCCAACGTGGTGAAGACCCTCCTATCAGCCGATGGCCGGGCCCTTTACTTCTCCCGTTCCGCGGTGCCGCATGTGCGGGGCGTGGATCCGGAGCAGTGGCATCAGCACGCCCCGTACTGGGGCCATGTGGGCATCTACGGCTACCGGGCCGATGTGCTGCAGCGCTGGAACGCCCTGCCCCACTCGCCCCTGGAGCACACCGAAAAACTCGAGCAGCTGCGCCTGATCGAAGCCGGCATCGGCATCGGCACCTTCCCAGTGGAAGGCGAATCTCTTTCGGTGGATACCGCCGAGCAGCTGGAGCAGGCCCGCGCCATCGCCGCGGCCATCGCGATCGCAGCCAACCGCAGCTAACGGATCGCAGGGCTAACGAAATCACAGAAGCGTTGTATCGTTGAGTGATCGCATCGGCCGCATCGCCGCGTCATGGCTCAGCCCATCCCCGTGTTCATCGGCTACGACCCCCACGAGCGAGCCGCTGTGAACGTGCTGGCCGACAGCCTTGTGCAGCACAGCAGCCGCCCCCTGGCGATCACGCCGATCGTGGCTCGTCAGCTGGATGGCGTGCTGTCCCGCCCGCGCAACCCAAACCAGAGCACCGAGTTCTCCTTCTCGCGCTTCCTGGTGCCCTGGCTGATGGATTACCAAGGCTGGGCCATCTTCATGGACTGCGACATGCTCGCCCGCGGCGACATCACCGAGCTGTGGCACCAACGCGACGAGCGCTACGCCGTGATGGTGGTGAAGCACGATCACGTGCCGCGCGAGAGCGTGAAGTTCCTGGGCGCGCGCCAAACCCGCTACACGCGCAAGAACTGGAGTTCGCTGATGCTGTTCAACTGCAGCCGCTGCACCGCTCTGAGCCCCGACTACATCAACAGCGCCAGCGGCCTGCAGCTGCACCGCTTGGAGTGGCTACCAGACGAGCGTTCCATCGGCTCCCTCCCCATGGGTCGCTGGAACCACCTGATCGATGTGCAACCGCCCGCCACCGCACCGGCAGCCGACGGCGGGCCAGCCCTGGTCCACTGGACCCTCGGCGGACCCTGGTTCAGGGACTACCGCTTCGGCGGCGGTGTGCTGGCCGCTGAGTGGCTGGCCGCCCGCGACGAAGCCTTCCGCCTCTGGGATTGACCTGGCCCGTCAGTCATTTCGGTCACGCCAACCCTCACGGCTCAGCTGGGCCCAGTGACCCTTGGCCCGCAGCAGCCGCTCCGCCAGCTCCCGCACCGCCCCCTGCCCGCCGGGACGCAGCAATACCGCATCAGCGCGCTGCCGCAGTGGCCCAGCCGCATCGGCCGTGGCCACCAGCAAGCCCACCTCCCCCTGCACCGCCAGATCGTTGAGGTCGTCGCCCACGAACAGCAGGCTGCTGGCGCTCACAGCCAACCGGCGGCGCAGATCAGCCAGTGCCACCGGTTTGTCCTTAGCGCCCACCAGGCAGTGGCGAATGCCCAGATGGCGGGCGCGCACCTCAGTGGCGCCGCCACGGCCGCCACTGAGAAACACCACCTCCACGCCCGCGTGCTGCAGCAGACGGATCCCCAACCCATCGCGCACATCGAAGCGCTTGGTGAGCTCGCCATTGGGGCCGTACCAGAGCCCACCGTCAGTGAGCACGCCATCCACATCCAGAACCACCACCTCGAGATCCGCGAGCCGCTGGCGGTGCTGCCACCAGCGCAGGCGCCAGCCCAGTCGTTGCATCCGTGTCGACAAAGCCATGGATGCAGCCCCTACGCGGCCTCCGCCTTGGCCAGCCCCGCCTGCACCAGATCATGCAGCCGCAGCAGCCCGAGCATCCGCTGCTGTGCATCCACCACCGGCAGCACGGCGATCGCTTTGCGCCGGTTGCGCTCCATCCGCTCGATCGCCTCGATCGCCAGGGTGGAGCCCTGCACCGTGATCGGATCGGCCGTCATCAGATCGGCAGCCGTGAGCCGACTCCACTCCCCCGGGCCATGGCTCTGCAATGCCCGCCGCAGATCCCCATCGGTGATCAGCCCATGGATCCGGGCCGGCTCGTCCTGGCGAGCCACCCAGCAGGCCCCCACACCATCAGCGGTGAGATGGGCGATCACCTCCGGCAGGGCGGTGCTGGCTGCCAGGGGCACCAGCCGCGTCACCGGCACCATCAGGTCCGCCGCCGTGAGCGTGAGCTGCTTGCCCAGGGCACCTGCTGGATGGTTGAGAGCGAAATCCTCCGGCGACACACCCCGCCGCTCCATCCACACCGCCGCCAGGGCATCGCCGATCGCCATGGCCACCGCCGTGCTGGCCGTGGGAGCCAGGTTCAGCGGGCACACCTCCCGATCCACCGAGCCATCCAGCACCACATCACAGCCCCGCGCCAGGGTTGAGGCGACGCGACCCACCAAAGCGATCCGCGCGGTTCCCCTGCGTTTGAGATGGGGCAGAATCTGCAACAGCTCTTCGGTTTCGCCGCTGTTGGACAGCAGCAGAGCCAGATCATCGGGCGCCACAACCCCGAGATCGCCGTGCAGCGCGTCCAGCGGGTTGAGGTAGATCGCCATCAACCCAATTGAGGAGAACGTGGCGGCGATCTTGCGGGCGACGATGCCACTCTTGCCCACACCGGTGATCACCAGCTTGCCGCGGCGAGACGCACAGCCATCCAGCAGCTGCAGGACCGCCTCCACCTGATCAGCAGGCTGACGCCTGGCAGCGGCGGCGATCGCAGCCGCCTCCTCCTCTAGGCAACGGGTGAGGGCTGACATCGCGGAGGCGTTGAATCGGAAGACTGTATGGCCCGTGCCTGAGGAGTTTGAAAGAGGCCTTGGCTCAGCGCCCCGCGCCCTTCAGCACCGTCTTGATCGTCTTCACCAGGATCAGCAGATCGAGGGCGGTGCCCCAGTGGCGCAGGTAGTAGAGGTCGTAGCTGAGCTTGAGCTCGGCCTCCTCCACGCTGGCCGCATAGGGGGCACACACCTGCGCCCAGCCGCTCAGACCCGGCGGCATCCAATGGCGCTTGCGGTAGTGGGGGATCTCCTCCTCCAACTGGGCCTCCAGTTCGGGGCGCTCCGGACGCGGGCCGATCAGGCTCATCTCGCCGCGCAGCACATTCAGCAGTTGCGGCAGCTCATCCAGCCGCGTGGGCCGCAGCAGCCGGCCGATGCGGGTGATGCGCTGATCGCCGGGCACCGTCCAGCAGGCCTGGCCGGAAGCGGGGCTGTGCAGCATCGTGCGCAGCTTGAAGAGCTGGAAGGGGCGCCCCATCCAGCCAGAGCGCTCCTGCACGTAGAACACCGGCCCGCCATCCTCAAGCCGGATCAGCAGCGCCACCAGCAGCATCAGCGGTGCCGCCGCGCTGAGCAGCACCAGCGCCACCATCACATCAGCCACGCGCTTGAGCTTGCGCTGGAAGCTGAACTCATCACTCCAGGGCAGATCGGCGTAATCGAGCCACTCCTGCGGCAGCAGCGCCGGTGGCAGGCGCTCCAGCTGAGTTCCCGCCAGCTGCTCAAGCGTGGTGAGCGACACACCCCTCCGCTGCATCAACTCCAGCTGCCGTTGCTGTTCCTGATCCAGCCGCAGGTCTGGGGCGAGGGTGAGCTGGCGCAGGCGGCTGCGGCGCAGGCGCTCGTGGCCCAGCGCATTGGGGCTGATCAGGTTCGGCCGGCGGGCATTGGGGCTGCGCAGCCACTCCCGCGCGATCAGACGCGCCTGGGTGCCGGAGGCCATCAGCGGCAGCGGATCTGCCGTGCCCGGTGCCACCCCACTCAGCCGCAGGCCCATCCGCACCGCCAGGCACCAGAGGCTCTGCACCAGCAGCAGCGTCAGCAAATTGCCCCGCTCCAGCAGGGTGATGCGCTCCGGAGCATTCAGCAGCCAGCCCAACAACACCAGCGCCAGGGCCGAACCGCTGGCCGTGAGCGCAAGCCGTTGCAGCAGCAGACGCAGGCGCAGGCCAGGCCAGCGCAGCACGGTGTAATTACCGAGCAACCAGCCCACCAGCAGGTAGATCCAGCCCAGCTGCAGCAGCCAGGCCGGCTGGCTCTGCAATTGCGCCAACGGCCGCAGCAGATCGGCGATTGCCACAACAACAGGCAGCCCAGCCAGATCCAGCAGCGCACAGAAGACGAGCTGTTGTCGCGGCCGGCGCCAGGGCAAAGGCCAATCCTTTAAGTGTTGAGACCTTAATGCGATTGCAACA
>Ga0315899_10007832_pt1 | contig 11484 bp, 7 predicted proteins | sample LakEriMetagenome_2_FD_203518 | JGI IMG/M metagenome (GOLD analysis project Ga0315899, IMG submission 203518) | Freshwater fungal communities from buoy surface, Lake Erie, Ohio, United States - Buoy 4 MA112 | ecosystem: Environmental > Aquatic > Freshwater > Lake | place: USA: Lake Erie, Ohio... | reverse complement strand
TCATACACAATATCGCTCCAGATTTCATCGGAAAGAATAATTAGGTTGTACCGAATAGCCAATTCGCCCAGCTGTGTCAGTTCTTGTTGGGTAAAGACTTTTCCGGTTGGATTCATCGGATTACATAAACAGATCATTCGGGTGCGATCAGTAATCAACGACTCGAGATGATGAATATCAATGGGGGCATGTCCGGGTAAGGGCATTCGAACCGGAATGGCTGCTGCTTCTTCTACACTGTAGGCAAACAAAAAATCCACGGGATCAAACACAATGACCTCATCGCCTGGCTTCAACAAAGATTTACAAATCAGGTAAATGGCTGAGGCGGCGCTATCAGTGGGTAATATATGAGCCGGAGAAACAGAAACCGATCGCTCGTAATGAAAATAATTGGAAACCGCCTCCCGAAATGCAATCGTACCCTTGGATGGTCCGTAATGAAAATGACCGTTCATCGCAAACGCCGAAACAGCTTCGCGGATGGCCATCGCAACCGGAAAATCAGGATCAGCCGCGGTGAGCGGTATGACGCCTGCTTCCACCTCTGCCCAACGCAGATTGAATGAATGCGTGCGAAGCATAGAAAGGTCGATATGATTGCCGTTGAACAAGGGTGTCACGATTTGTTAACACATAGTTAGCGCATATCGTATGGTTCATCGACACAAAACCCTTGATAAATAAGGAATTTAGGTATTCATACGTAGTGGGAATACCTAGATTCCCATAGCTGATAACGGCAGCTGAGGAGTCAGAATGTATGAAATCGACACAACAATTTTGTATTTCTGCACGGATTATGGTTGTATAATCGATTGGAGCACGGATTGCTGCACCTTGACAGGATATTTTTTTCGGAGCGCCGCAACCCAGGTTTTTTCAAGTTCCCCTTGATAGTCGTTGATGACCAGTCCGCGAGCATCATCAAAGCCGCGAATATCACCCTTAGGATAAAATCGGATATACTGTACAAAACTGGCGGTACCATCAACATTTTTTTGAATGGCTGAAAAATCACCGGGATTGGCATTAGGCGTTTCCACGATTTGAGTCAATTCAAACCGGCTGCTGTCGCCCTGTATTTCACCTTGTTTTTGTTCGATGATGGTCATCCAGTGTTTGCCGGATTTCATGGCACGCATCGCATCGCTGGCCGACGATTCAGAAATCGCATTCATCAGAATCACATCCGCGCTGGCATCCCAGCGGTATTGTTCACGATGGGCATTGTAATACGTGCGTAGCGCAGCCGTATCGGATGCTGCTACCGACCAGATTGTTCGTTCCATGATATCGAACAACATATTGCCTTCAATGAACTCCTGCAGCTGAGCGGCAAATTCAGTATTATAGTCTTCGAGATGACTGCGGTAATAATCCATCGCCTTTCGACGCAGAAACTGATCCCATAATTGATTCGCTGATTCGTTATTGTAGGATTCCGGGTTGGAGCGGATATCACTCACAAAGCGGATCCAGTCGGCTCCCTTGATCGCTCCTTTTTTAAAAGTCAACACCTTGGTGTTGTTGAGTTGATGATCGAGCAGATTGACAGAAGCAGGATCCTTGAGAATAGAATCAGCCATACGAATACAAGCGGCACGCACCGATGCTGCAGCCGGCTTCATGCCGATGCGGGTAATCACTTCATTGGCAAATCGGTCTCTGGCGGGCACCAGCCGGTTGTCTTGTAATAGCTTTTGTTTTAGGTCAAATCGTAAACCCTCGTCGGAGGTGGAAGCTGGTGTGGGTGTGACTGAAATCCGCTTGATGATATGCCAGCCAAAGGCGGTTTTGAATGGCCTTGAATATCCGCCATCCATAGAAATAGCCATTACCGGTTGTTCAAAAGACGGGTCATATTTTCCGGTCCCGAACTCGGGCAGTTCCCCGCCATTGAGGTACGTCAGTTTATCGTCGCTATATGTTTTGACCAACGCCGAAAAATCGGCCCCGTTGATGAGTAGCCTGTACACCGAGTCGGCTAGTGAAGCGGCGCGATCTTTTGTTTTATCATCGGCATCAGCGGGCGCACTGAAAAGCAGTTGAGCGACTTTCCATTTCCCGGCAGACGGCCTTTTGGCCACCAGCTGAAAAAGATGCCAGGCTTTTGGCGCACGATATGGCGCAGAAACAGCTCCTTCGCTCAATCCGTATACAATATTTTCATAGACATAGGGTAACGTGAATACAGTTACAAACCCCATATCCGTTTTTCGCACACCGGCCGGTAGTTCATTTGGCGCTTGAATACCACTAACCAGTAATTCATATGCCTGTTTTATGGTTTGATAACGGGACAGTGTATCCGCCGGCGATAATCCGTCTTCTACTGGGATGCTGTAACGGATCAAATGCAGATCCTGCTGACTTCTCTCTGCGGCCTGTTTCAGTAATTGCTCAAACGTAGCGGCATCGTGGAGGTAATTTTCTTCGACCTGGCGGCGAAAGTTTTCCAGGTCGGCTTTTAACTGTTCCGTAGTGTCTAACCCCTGTGAGCGGGCCTCCAACACTTTAAGTTTAAAGTTGGCATACAGTTCCACATAGTCGCGAACAGACTGACTACGGTCAGTTTCCGCACTCCTGTTTTTATTGTATGCCCGCAGGAATTCGTCTTTGCCGATTGCTTGCTTCCCCACGGTGATGAGGGTTTGGGCACTGAGATGATGAGTCAGGAGAATCCAAAAAGCAAGGAACGAATACAATTTCATAACACGGCGTTTTGGTAAGGGAAATCAATGCGGGTAAGCGTATCTATTGTTCTTTTCGCCAGCGGGTTTCGAGCAACTCGTTGATTTGCGTGATGCCCAGTTTTTTTCCAACGATTTTTTTGTCTTTGTCCAACAGAACGATGGTAGGCGTTTGTATTACATCATACAATTGGCGGAAGCTTGGCCGTTTTTCCTGGATGACCTGATCTTCCATAGCCTTGGTTTCATACACATTGATCCAGTCTTTCAGATTATGCTCAATGAGGTATTTACGCCACTCATTCTCTTTGGTATTATCGGAAAGCACCGAATAGATTTTAACGCCCCGGCGTTTCCAACTCGCTCGATAAATGGAATCAATGCGTGGGATTTCCTCTTTACAATGACCGCAGGTTGGATCCCAGAAAACGACCAGTATGTGTGATGCTTTCTCTTCCAGCAATGGGCGCAACTTTCCTTCGGTAGTCAACATGTCCAACGGCGGTGCCGGAGACCCAATCAGGTTACTCATGACCATATAGGCGCGGTCGGTAACGGTTTTCATTTGCTTTTCATTCAGCCAGGGAGAAAGACCTTGGCTGTGATACTTTTCAAAAAGATGCACATAAATCGCATCATGTCCCATGATCTTGGGATTGAGGTACTCGTCGGTAAACCAATTCAGCATGAACTTGAAAACCTCGTTGTTATTTCGGGCAAACAATAAACGATAGTCAATATCCTGGATGAGGGTATCCGGTACCTGTGGAAGTATATCACGGTAGTAACGTTCAAATTTCGGAATAAAGAAAGGCGTACGGATTACGCGCTCATCCATAAACGTTACACCATCCCAGTAATGCTTTCGGTAATAAAGATAATTATTGAGTGTATCCTGCCGTGTTTTCGGATTTTTGATCAGTATCTCGGGCTCATACATGGTTTTAAGCATCAGCGCCATCATTGATTTAGGTTGATTTTCGATGATGTCATTCCTGTAGGCGATCAATTCTTTGTTAGCTTTATCAAAATTTGACTGATGTCGCAGTGAATCTTCGCGGTTCGTTGAGAGTGTATATGCGGTACGTTCCTGGCTGAGAATGGCGCCCTTTACGGAAACAAAACGTTGATAGTCTTGAAACAACTGGTTCTCCGGAGATCCAACCACCAGCACATTCGATAAATCCGAACTGTCTGCCACGATGTTGACTACCTGTTCTTTATCGATAAAGAAATCAAACAGGTATCGCTTGCCGGGAAACACAATCGAGTAAATACCTCCGGGCAATGATTTACCGCCATCAAAAACCACCACCTCATCTTCGCCCATGACCGACGAATCGGCGATATTGAGGTTCTTTCCGAAATGAAAACAGAGATAGGCCACGCCGGATGTATATCCCTTCAATCGGGCCGTCACCCGAAAACCGCTGTCTATCTCCGGCAACACATTTGGGTTGAATGACTTGGATGCCTGTTGGGGTTTAGCATTCTTCCCCTGATTATCGCCTTTCTGAGAAAAGGCCAACGTGGAAAGCAGTAAAAGACCGTAAAAAAGTAAAAAACGCTTCATGGCGGATTGTTAGGGTTTCAAATGTATCAAAATCAATCGTCAAAACGACGTTTCGTATTAGGGCTCTGGCAAAATTACAAATCATTAACAATCCGTTCTCCGATACAAAGCATGTACTTTTGACCAGTGAAAAAACGAAAAAAGCCCCTGGTGCTGGAAAACGTCCTTCTCACTGATTACGCGGCAGAGGGAAAAGCCCTGTTTCGACAGGATGGTAAAGTGATTTTTGTCAGCGGCGGTATACCCGGCGACCGCGTGGATATATTATTGTTTAAGAATAAGAAAGACTGGGCCGAAGGTCGTGTTCTCAACCTGCTGGAACCTGCTCCCGATCGGGTTGAACCTTTTTGTGTCCATTTCGGAACCTGTGGTGGATGCAAATGGCAAATGTTGCCTTATGAAAAACAACTGGCCTTCAAACAACAGGAAGCTGTTGACAATCTCGAACGAATCGGTAAAATACAAGTACCCAAATGGTTACCGATTGCCGGCGCCAGCCCAATCAGACACTACCGGAACAAACTGGAATTTACTGCGTGTAACCGGCGATACCGAACCGAAGCGGAGATTCGCACGAATCAGCCAATCACTGCAGAAAATGCGCTCGGGTTTCATGCACCCCGGATTTTTGATAAGGCCATTGATATAACCGAGTGTCATCTGATGGATCCAATCAACGACCGTATCCGACTGGCCGTTCGGCGTTTTGCCGAAACACACCAAGTTGCCTATTACGACATCAAGGCGCATACCGGCTGGCTGAGAAATGTCATCATACGAAACAGCTCGCTGGGCGAATGGATGGTGAATATTTGTATTCATCAAGAAGATCAGGCGTTGCAAAAAGGCCTCTGTGACTATCTCTTGGCAGACGTGCCGGCCATCACCACCTTGTTATTTACCATAAACCCGAAATGGAATGACAGCATATACGACCTGAATCCGGTTGTGTTTTACGGACCGGGTTTCATCACCGAAAAGCTGGGTCAGCTTGAGTTTATCATCAGCCCAAAATCCTTTTTTCAAACTAACAGCCGTCAAGCCGAAACATTATATACCATTACACGCGATTTCTGCCAGCTCACCGGTGATGAAATTGTTTACGACCTGTATTGTGGTACCGGAAGTATTGGACTGTTTGTTAGCGACCGAGCGAAAAAAGTAATTGGCGTGGATGTGGTAGAAGATGCGATTGTAGATGCGAAGAAAAATGCTGTCAACAACCACATTGATCATGCCCATTTTTTTGCAGGTGATGTGATTAAAGTATGCACTGATTCTTTTTTTGAAACACACGGAAAACCAGATCTGATTATCACTGATCCGCCGCGGGCAGGTATGCATGAGACCCTGGTTCGTAAACTGCTGGAAATGGAGGCGCCACGTATTGTATATGTCAGTTGCAATACGGCCACCCAAGCTCGTGACCTGCAGTTGCTGGCCGAAAAATACCAGGTGGTGAAAGCACAGGCGGTAGATATGTTTCCCCACACCCACCACATTGAATGCGTTGTGCTGCTCGAACGAAACACAGATTGATTTTCAAAAAAAACCGCCCGATAACGGGCGGCCTGGAAATGGGTTGGAATGCTTATAAAACCGTAAGCTTTTCCACCGTGGTTTTTCCGGTTGTTCGATTTTGCACTCGTATGAGATAATTACCGGTTTCTAAGCCTGTCAACGACAGGTACCGATTACGGTAATTATTGAATTGACGTATGCGCGAGCCTGTTTGATTAAAAAGCGTAATGTCTATGAGGTGGCCAGTCGCAGCATCAATGAAGACCTGTACTTGCCCGTTGCTGGGATTCGGGTACACGACAACTGATTCAGGCAGCGCTGTAATAGATTTCACGGTACTGAAACTGTATTTTCCATCTTTTTCGATTATCCGCAACCGATACGAAGAAGCCAGTTTAGATGGAAGCTCATCATTGAACTGATAACCAGATCCATTAACCGCATTCATGGGCTTTACTGATCCGATTGACAAAAAGCCATTTCCGCTGTTGCGTTCAATCTGGAATTGCGCTAATTCACTTTCGTGTTCTGTTTTCCAGGTCAATGATACAATTCCGTTTTTTCGGGCTGCGGTGAATGCGGAGAGCTGAACAGGCACCGGTCCGCCCTCAGAAAAACAGACCACCACTTGTGCCATATCGGTTTGACCGATTGTAGTTTCAGTCATCAGGTAGGTGAAGGTGAAAACAGATTGAAGAGGGTCCGTACGGGTAATGGTAAACGTTCCATCGGGATTGAGTACGAGGGTGGCACCACCGGGAGTGGTAGACCCGTTGGCAATGGGTGCGCTGATCACGGAGTAAACAACATTTGCACCGCTGAAGGAAAGGTCGTTATTGGAAACGTTACCGTTGACAACCAGATCGCCATTTGTTGCATCGCAGTAACTATCATTGATCGCATCAATGACATCAGGGGAAGTAGCAGGACAGGCATAAAAATTATCAAATACATATTTTGTACCGGGCTGATTGCAATTTCCTGAACCGCTTTTGGGTTTGAATGAGATGCGTAACCGATAAACAGTTCCGGTTGGAATGGCGGCTGGCATGGCAAATGTTGTGCTCACCCGAGGATTATTGTTCGGACCATTGGGAGGCAAAAGCAAATCAGTAATCGCAGGAATAATCGTGTTGCCAACCTGAAAATCAATATCCATAGACGTAGGGCAGGCGTAATTAGACCAGGAATTACAGCTCAGATTGGAGTTGAATCTGAAAATATCAAACGCTACATTCAACGAATGACCATCTGAAACAAGAGTAGGCGTCAAAAACGATCCCGGGTTATTACCCCCTACACCAGGTGTAATAATGCCCGTATCAGGGGCACATCCATTAGCCGGGTTGTTGTAGCCCCCCCAATTAATACCCGAACTAAATGTCCAAGCAGGATCCAAGACGGAAAAAGTAGCCGGTGTGCATGTTGTGTTTTGAGCCATTGAACCCAAATAACTCAAAAGAAAAAACAAGAAAATGTGTACCTTTTTCATATTTGTATTATTAAAAATGTTTTCATCTCCCCTTCAATGTGAAAAGGATTAGGCGGCCAGCCATAGGTAGTCAGGATTAATAAAAGTATATGTTCACTGTAAGCCCAATTCTTACAAAAAATAGTACCAATAGATGCACAGGATAGTGCTTGTTATACCGGCATTAGATAGGATGGGGTGGATAGGAAAGAGTTGTAAAGGTAATCACCCAAAATCTGATTTCAAAGCAATTTGTAAAAAAATATTCGTCGACTTTCAGAAAAGTAAATTCATACAGAATAGATTACTATTGATTTATGTTTTATATTTTTTATTTATTTGAAAATAAATACCAGGCGCACAACTATTTTATTAAACGTTTACAAGATCGATTAAGTCAATCAAATACCTTTATTAAAAAATGTATGTGCCGTTTTTTTTCATTCGGGCTTTTGTTTTTTTCGGGGATTTTTTTCTGCCAAAAATCGATGGCACATACCCCCACTTGGACCGACGGCATCGCTTGTATTATTTACTCTCACTGCACGTCTTGCCATAATCCAAACGGCATTGCGCCATTTTCATTGACCCGCTATGAAGATGTGTTTGCCAACCGGTTTTCCATCGCCGCCTCTATTCAAGCCGGTAGCATGCCCCCTTTCCCACCCTCGCAGGAAAAACAAAAATACGCGCATGCCAATACCCTGACACAGCATGAGAAAGACGAAATCATACAATGGGTAAATAATTTTGCCCCGTTGGGTGATGCCAACAACATACCGGCGCCCCCTGTATATAATACGAGATACTCGCTCACCACACCTGATCTGGTTTTACGTATACCAAATTATACCGTGAATACAACCAATGATCAATACCGAATGTTTGTGTTGCCCCTGAACAACAACAACCAGCAATTCATCCAGAAAATTGAAGTTGTACCCGGCAACCGCAAAATTGTACATCATGCTCTGGTTTTCCAGGATAGCTCTTCTCTTCCTTTGCAACTGGACAACAATGATCCGTTACCCGGGTATAGTGCATTCGGGGGAACCGGATCTCCTACGTCAAAATTAATAACCGGTTATACTCCCGGACAGGGTGTGTTTTCATACCCGCCGGGGTTTGGCGCTTCCGTGTTGCCCCGATCCTATATCGTTCTGCAAATTCATTATCCGGGGGGCATCAGCAACCAAGTGGACAGTACGCAAGTTCGCATACAGTTTGGACCCAATACCCTTAGAAATGTATCTACCGCCGCCGCACTAAACCACAATACATCACTTACCAACGGGCCGCTTTTTATACCGGCCAACACAATAAAAACATTTTACAGTCAACTAACGGTTCCGTTTAACCGAACAGTAACCGGATTAATGCCCCACATGCATTTGTTGGGAAAGAAAATAAAAGCCTATTGCGTTAAACCGAGTGGCGACACCATCCATCTTGTAGACATTCCTGAATGGGATTTCCACTGGCAGGGATTTTATCAGTTTCAAAAACCGATTCTGATACCCGCCGGCAGTGTATTGTATGGAGAAGCCACGTACGACAATACGTCTGCGAATATTCACAATCCGAATGTCCCACCACAGGATGTACGTCAGGGTGAAGGAACCGACGACGAAATGATGCTGATCTATTTCAATATTTCTACTTACCAGCCGGGTGACACCTCTATCATCATTGATACGAGTAACCATCTAACACATTACAATGATTGCTCGAATGAGGGAAGCCCCATTCCGACTTCAACCGTAAACATTTATCCGAATCCGTCTGATGGATATTTCATCATTGACGGCCTCAGTAATCCGTTTGATATAGTACTCTCTACTGCGTCCGGCCAGGAGGCACTCGTTCAAAAAAACCTGAATGGCCGGTCAACCGTACAAACTGGCTCGCTGGCAACTGGTACCTACTACCTTGAAATTCGAACAACGAACAACCAAGTCTATTACAAAGTTATTATGGTGAAATAGCTGCCGTAAAAGCGCTGTTGTCAGCATCAATATCTTGTTAAAAACAGACTACAGTGCTGATTGCTTTTTATTGTCCGTTAATTTAGGTTGATTCAATAGACAACGTCTGTCAATCACCTCAATGATGATAAAAAAAGTATTGCATTTTGTTTTGTTCGCCCTGCTGGCCTTGCTGGCATGCCTGATCATCTTCATGTTCTATCCTGAAAATAAACTACCAAAAGAAATCAAAATACAGGTGGGTTCAAATAGTAGCAATGTTTCAGCGTCTATTGATAGTATCCTCATTAATAAATCAAGCCGAAGGATGATGGTTTTCCAAAAAGGGATTGTATTGAAAACATATACCGTGTCTTTGGGTGGAAATCCCATTGGTCACAAAGAAAAACGGGGCGATAATCGAACCCCGGAAGGTCTATACCATATTGCCAACAAGACAACCCACACAGCCTTCCATAAAACCCTGATACTTTCATATCCAAATAAAGTTGATAGAGCCGCAGCCAGAAAAAAAGGCGTTGATCCAGGGTCCGGCATTGAAATTCACGGACTGGCAAAGCGTTGGGTGCGGTTTGGTAAGTTACATCGGTTATCCGATTGGACAAGAGGATGTATCGCTGTTACAAACGAAGAAATAGACGAGATTTATGAATATGTAGAAAAAAGGTGCCCTGTTCTGATCACTCCGTAAGTTTTAGCCATTGGCTATCATAGCATTCGTTCTGTCCTTCTTGTTTGGTAAAAGGAATGAACCGCTGTTTTCACCATGGTTGATTTTAATGGGATAGATACGCACATCCATCACTTAGCTACCTGAACGCATGGGCTAATATCCGCGAACAGAAAGGAAATACTGCGGCATTGTTTTCGTTTTCTTAGCCAACTTTGATTTGATTGACTCAAACAATCCTTCGTGCTTAGCGCAACATACCCTCCTGCAGTGGTTTTTCCAAAAGATATCGGTAGATGAAACGTGTTTTTAGATTTTGAAAATGCAACCCTTTGTTTCCGCCCCAACCATGCCGGCCGCCACTGTATGTCATGAATTCGAATTCTTTCTTGGCATCCTGTAGTGCACTGGCTATGCGAATACTATTCTGCATATGCACATTTTCGTCCACAATACCATGGACCAGTTGCAGCATGCCTTTATAGTTTTTCACATGCGTCAACACACTGCTCGACCGATAGCCATCGGGATTGTCGGTTGGCGTGCCCATGTATCGCTCCGTATAATGAGAGTCGTATAAAGCCCAGTCAATCACGCTTCCTCCCGCCATGGCATGGGTAAATACACCGGCACCATAAGTAAGCGCATAACAGCTAAGATAGCCGCCATAGCTAAATCCGGTGATACAGATTTTTGCAGGATCTGCCTGGCCGTTTTCAATAAGCCACTTGACCATCGTTGCATAGTCTTTCATTTCCCAGTAACCAAGATTATGATACATGTAATTGACGCCGGCTTTTCCAAAATGCCCACTGGCCCGGTGATCCATCGCTACCTGAATCAACCCTTCGCGGGCATACCATTGCTGGCTTCCGGAAAGTGACCAGCTATCCCATACACGACCGGCATTGGGTCCGCCGTAAATGGAGACAAGCACCGGATATTTTTTTCCTTTTTCCATATTGATTGGCCAGGTCACTTTCATCGGTAACGAAAAGAGCCCGTCGTCACTGGGTACACGGATCAGTTGTGTGCGGGCTAGTTCCGTTTGGTCAAATGAGTCGCCTTTTGAATCACCCAGTTCCCGGATAATTTTTCCGTTTGTTTGCAGCAGCGACATCTTATCTGGCGTTTCAGCGTTTCCATACGTGGTGATAAAATAGCGGGCGTTGGGTGAGAGCAGGATTGTACTATGATGATAGTCGCCAAAGGTGAGCCGTTGTTGTTTTTTGCCGGAAAACGAAGCACGGTAAAAATCGGTTCGGGCAGTGTTTTCCTTTCTGGCCAGAAAATAAACCCATTTGTTTTTTTCATCGACATACTCCACATCGGTGACGATGGTGTTTCCGGTATTGATGGCATTTTTCAGCCGGCCATTCATATCATAGAGATACAACTGATCATACCCGTTTGCGTCACTGCGGTAGATAAACCCGGTGCCATTGCTTAGAAAGCGGATACGGTTTCCCTCATCATCGAGGTTGATCCAGGTCTTCTGTTCTTCGTTCATGAATAGGGCTTTAGACCCGTTGGCCGGATTGACCGACCAGATGTTCAGCTGGTTTTGTTTA
>Ga0315899_10007831_pt1 | contig 11484 bp, 5 predicted proteins | sample LakEriMetagenome_2_FD_203518 | JGI IMG/M metagenome (GOLD analysis project Ga0315899, IMG submission 203518) | Freshwater fungal communities from buoy surface, Lake Erie, Ohio, United States - Buoy 4 MA112 | ecosystem: Environmental > Aquatic > Freshwater > Lake | place: USA: Lake Erie, Ohio... | reverse complement strand
GAGTTATCCGAGGTGGGTAAAGTACGGCGAGCGAAGGTTGGAATGCGGGTCGAACCGATGACGCAGGAGCAAGCCAGAGAGTTGAAGTTACCGGTACGAGGTGGTGTAACGGTACTACGGATCAATCCGGACAGTCCGGCATTCAAAGCAGGCTTGCAGATCGACGACGTGATACTTGAGATTGCCTCCCAGCGAGTCTTTACCCCTGAGGATTTCCGCAGCATTGTCGAGCAACTGCCGGCCGACAAACCCTACCCTCTGACCCTCATGCGTGGCTTGGAGAAGATCTCCCTCGAAATTACTCCCGTCATCGCCGATTGAGTGGCTTCGATTCCCTCGTCAGCTAGCTTCTGAATCTTTGATTTTGGATTGCTCGACCGCTTGCTCTTCGATGTGCATCCATGACAGATCTGGTTTAGCGTCACTTGAGACGCTCAAGGAACGTCCTTTCCATCGCTTCTGAAAGCGTGCGAGGAACAGCGTCATCGATAACAGGAAAAAGCAACCGATGACAGCGAGCGCCAAGGGCCGGAAGGATTGCGCAAAGGTTTTCGCATTCCCAGGGATGGCTGATTGAACTTCTAGTGGATTCAAAACACCGATAAAGAGTGGTGCCATACTGGGCTTATCATTGGGTTTCGACGAAGCCGGGTAAAAACCATGCAGTTTATAGAAAGCCCCAATAAACTCGATTGGCTTACCAACCAACTTCTTTTCGTTGCCGTCTGCAAACGGTGGTGGTAGTCTGTCGGTCAATAAGACTTGAAGCCAAAATGGGCTGGAGTCACGACTGCACCATATTTGGAAAATGTCACTGTTCGATTCCTTATCAATCCTACGCACAACTTGCTTTTGGTAGACCAGTTCTCCGCGATGATCCCCGGGATGCAGGTAAAGCGGTTTCAAATCGCTTCGAGAACGATAATCGGTTCTTAATTCTTCGATGGACTTATCCTTGAAGAAACTATGCAGAATCCAATAGCCTGGCATTTCACGTTTTCGCAGTTCCATCGTCTTGTCGGTAACGATGGTAAAGAGTTCATCAAGCTCAGGACTCGATTCTTTGATGTTAAAAACTTCAGCACCGCCAGTTGCCTCCGCAGGATCTGCATTTTGCCCGTAGCTGAAGTTACCGAGCATGCAGACAACGGCCATGCAAAGAGGGGCAAGACGCAGTATGACTATGGTTATGGAGAATGGCATACTAGCGGGATTGCTTGATGTTGATGGACTTTAGGTAATCGCCATTGGGAAGCTTTTGCTTCGTCAAGGTATCGACGACTCGTATCATCCAGTCGTAATTGAGGTTTGAATCAATATTCAGATCTACGCCTTCGAAGCCAGGGACTTGTAGCACGCGTACGAGTTCGGTCTCAAAGGCTGCTAGCAGTTTGTTAGCATCGTCATTCTTGATCACTTGATCACCGAGCGTGATCGTCGTCAGGCCCCCTTCAGCATCTCCGGAAACTTGGATCGAGAGGGGGAAGCCGAAGCTATCGAGTTCGGATTTCTCTGCCGAATCGGAGACCCCGGCGCCTGATTGGATAACCGACTTCGTCGCCGGCATGAACATGGTTATCTGGGTTTCAACGTCGGAAGGATTGAATGTCAAAATAAAGAAGGCTAGGAGTTGAAAGGCCATGTCAAGCATAGCCGCCACGTTGAGTTCGACCTCATCGCCGGCTGTTTTCCCAAATTGTCTACGTCTCACCAACCTGGAGTACTTTCGCATGTTTCCTTCATCTATTTCCCTGAACGAACCACGAGAAAATCGAAACGCTCGAATCCTTTATCTCGGCAAATATCTGTAAGCTCGAGCACCTGCTTGACCTTGATGGTCTTGTCGGCTCGTATCACCACTCGGGTTGGCAGTTTGCTACCCCGGGGAATGCTTTTGCTTGTGGCGATCAACGACGCTTCAACACCGATGAATCCGAGTGGATTGGGTTGATGTTCGCCGCGAACCCAAAGTTCACCGTTGGCTCTTATGTTCAAGACGAGCACTTCGTTATCTGCGGGTTCTTCGACGGGCATTGCCGAACCGAGGACTGGCAGAGCGAGATCGCGATCGACCATCGCGGCTTTGAAATTGATTACAAGCATGAAGAAGGTGATCAATTGGAAAACCATGTCGAGGACGGGAACCAAATTTGGTTCAGCTTTGTCAGCGGATCCTGGAATTGAGCCTGACATACTTTTAGACCTGAGGCGGTTGTTTAGTTTTCAGCCTAGAAGCAAAAGCGCGAAGTTCGTCTTCCGCGTTTGCAGCTAATTTCGAGATAACTGCTGCGATTTTGTTGCGGAAGTACGAGTAGAAGAAGATCGCCGGCACGGAGAGCAGCACACCTTCGAATGTCAGCACGAGTGCTTCGGAAATCCCTTCTGCAATTTTCGCAGCTTCAAGGCTTGTTCCGGAAATCGCGATTGCCGCGAAACTCGAGATCATTCCTTTGAGGGTTCCGAGCAGACCGATCATTGGGCCGAGGGTTCCCAGGACCGCGAGATTGCTGATGGATCGTTCCATACCCCCAGCCACGTCATCGATGGTTCGATAAAGCTTTTCTCGGGCATCTTCAAATCCGTATTTCAGATCGGCGATACCGGCCAAGAGGACCTTGCTGTACGCCGAGTCGTCAGCTTGGAGGACATCGATCGCTTCTTTTGTTTTGTTCTCGGCGAGGAGGGAATTGACCGCTTCGCAGACTTCCGGAGGTCGGACTACCGATTCACGAATTTCCAGGATCGAGCGGATCAGCAGCGAGACGAAGTAAATCGAAAGCAGGAGGATGAAGACACCGATCCATCCGGAGACTTTTAGGAGCCAGAACAGTGCGTTGACTTGTTGAGGTTCGGCATCGGCACCTGCTTCTTGAGCGTTGACGCAGTTCGTCAGGATCAAGAAGAAGAGTGCGGCTTTGAAGACCAAGAAGCATGATTTCTCGACGCCAATATAATCGTGGTATTGCGTGAAAATCGTTCGAAGAACGGGCTTCATGACATCCTCGCGTTGAAAATGAATCGGAATAAAAACCTTTCGTGCCAACTGTTCCAACTTGGCGGTTCATTGTGACCATCTGGATGCTCTAGAGCATTGAACTGGCTGTAAGGATTTTCCCTTATTGAGTGTCGGGATTATCGCTCGTCTGTCGCGAGTTGTGCGCTGCGTAGGGCTGGGGTTAGCAGGGCTGGGGGCAGTAGTGTTGGGGTGGATTTGGAGAGAATCGCCATTTGCTTGCGGCGATCAGCCTTTATTCCGCGAGCCGTTATGCCGCGAGCTGCATCGCGCCGTTGGTGCATTCATCTCGAATGCTCCTAACGCATCGAGTCGCTTGAAAGCTCCCGATAGGCTGGTAATTGAAGCTCGGCATTTGTAGAAACGAAAACAGGTAGCTGCAGAGCACGCTACCTGTTTTGGAAGATTGATTTTGGACGATCGGTGAACGACTAGGGATTAGTTATCCAAACGATCTGGAGCGGTTCCTGTTCCGACAAAGTCGGTCAGGTCGTTAACGCTTGCGAAGAACCAGTCTTGGTTCAACCCACCGGTCAATGAATCGGCATCGGTATCGGCAAACACCGTATCGGTGATCGCATCAGCCGGATTGCTGTTGAGGAAATACGCCCCATTGTTGCGAGTCCCAGTTCCGTTGCCCCAGATGTTGGCGGTGCGTTGAGCGAAAGTCCTCGCGGAAGTCCATTCAGAGTGAATCGCCTTTAGAGCATCCCAGTTGGTGTCGTATGCAGTGCGACCAGAGACAAGCAAATCATCCCCGTTAGCACTTTGCAACAGGTCAGCACCGGTACCTCCGATGAGCAGATCGCGTTGGCTGCCACCCACCAACGTGTCGTTACCTGCTAAGCCGACAAGCACCGCCGCTTTCGATGTAGAACCACGAAGCGTGTCGTTGCCACTTCCACCTGTTACCATTTGAATGTTACTGGTCACTCCGGCTACCGCAGTCGAATTGGCCGCAGTGGCAACAGATAAATTAACCGCAACACCCGTTGTCCACTGTGCGTAACTCAGCGAATTAAAGCCGGTTCCCGTTCCACCATTAAGCAAGCCACTGAGTGATCCTGCTGGCAAAATCTCGAACGCATCGTCTCCGGTACCTCCCGTCAATCCGTCGACCCCACTAAAGGCGATGGTTGCGACACTTGGGATCGATAGTGTTCCGCCGTTTGCGGCATTAACGGTCCAAGTAGCTACTCCACTGGCCAAGGACGGACCAGTCAATGTGTCAGAACCAATGCCACCGACAATCGTGGATACGTTTGCATAAGCGACAGAATTGACAACGATTTGCCCCAGGTTATTCACGGCCCAAGCGGTTGTTGTGTTATTCACACGGGTCACCTTCGAGCCAGCTACACCGTTGCCGGTAATAGTTTCCAAACCAACATAACTGCCAACGATCCCCGGAACGGTGCTCGCCGTTGCATCAACACGGAAATCCAATGCAGCGGTTTTCGATGACAAATCCAAGGTATCGACGACGCCTGCTGCTGTACCTCCTGTGAGTACCTTTGACACGCTACCAGTGCTGCTTATCACAAAGTTATCGACGGAGGTTCCACCGGTGAGGCTTTCGAAACCTCTAAACTGAACGGTACCTGTGGCAGCACTCGTCAACGATCCTGCATCTGCCGCATTAATCGTCCAGTTCGTATCGCTATTTGCTCCAATCAGGACGTCGACAATCGCGGCCGCTGAACCACCGATGACAACCTCCAAGCCACCGATACCCCCTGTGGAGGTAGCCGAATTAGCCTGCAAGTTCACAGTGTGTGCAGTAGTTTTCGCGGACAGGTTCAAAGTGTCGCTACCAGCACCACCCAAGATCGGGCCAGTGGTTTTCCCGAGTGCAGATAACACGAATTGGTCGTCACCGGCCCCGCCAACCAGCGACTCGGTTGCAACGAACGAAAAGCCGCTGTTCAATTGTCCAGCATCTGTGCCGGTGATATTCCAAACGTTTGAAGCCGATGCAGCTTCAAATCGATCGCTACCTGCACCACCATCGAACGTGCCGGCGACTCCGGACGTAAGTGGAGTAACAGTTACCAAAGCGTCGTTACCAAGCCCGCCGAGCACTTTAATCGATTCGATTCGTGGGAAACGTAGTTTGCCGCTGTTGACGAAAATCTGCCCACCTTCCAACTGGAATGAATCATCCACTCCCCTGCCTACGACATCCAAACTGTCTGTACCACCCAGACCATCGATCATTAGCATACCTGGCAGTGTTCCGTTGAAAACAGAGACACCATTGCGAGTTACAGCCCAAGAGTGAGTGGTACCATCGCCAGTATAGTTAGCGACAAAAACATCGTTGCCAACCGTACCGAACAACGGGAATCCTTCGTCAACATCGATCACACGAATCGTGAGAATCTTTTCTTTAAAAAGATCGCTTTGATCGGTCGATCGGACGCGAATGGAGTAACTGTTTTTAGTTTCGTAATCAAAGCTGTTGACTGCACGCAACTGATTGCCCTCGATGGTAAACGCCGCGTTATCGGTGCTTCCAAGTCCCTCCACTAGCGTATACGTAAACGTATCACCTGTGTTTGGATCGATCGAAGAGAGATTTCCAACCACAACGTTATCACCTGCATTCTCTTCGATCGAAGATGGAGAGAGCAGGATGTCAGACGGTCTGTTAAACCCGATGGTGACGTGAATTGTCACAGGTACGGTACTGCTAAGTTGGCCATCACTGATGGTTGCAGTCAACGAGTAGGTAGGTTGCAGGTCGTAATTCATAACCGCAGTCGGTGACAAAGTGATTTGTCCGGACGACGGATCCATCACAAACTGATCGGCACCAGGTCCACTCAACGAGTAGCTAAGCGAGGCTCCGGCGTCTTGATCGCTACCCGAGACGGTTCCAATGAACACACCGGTGTTTCGGCTTGCAGCTCGTGTCGTTTCGCCAGTCTCGATATTCTTAACGAAAATATCCGCGACGCCATTCGTGTCGTTAGGAATGAGATTTGTCGCCGTAGATGCGAAAGCTACATAGACACCACTTGCTCCTATGATTGCTTCTGTTGAAGCATCGTTTGCTTGCGAGCCTGCACTATCCGTCGAGACCCTCGTGAGCAGCCCTGTTACCAAGTCTTTAACGAAGATATCAGACTTAGCGTTCGTGTCGCCAGGAACAAAATTCGTTGCAAAACTTACGAACGAGACATAGCGACCATCACCACTGATATTCGCATAGTTGGAAATTCCGTCACCTTGCCCACCGGTGCTACTGGTGGAGGCTCGGACGGTCGTTCCCGTTACCATATCCTTGACGAAGACATCCCAGCTGTTGTTGGTGTCACCAACGACAAGGTTGTTAGCGGTGCTCGGGAAGCTGACATACCTTCCATCGTAACTGATGGTTGGATACCAAACCGCATTGTTACCTTGCTGTCCGGATGAGCTCGTATTGACCCGGACTATTTCACCTGTGGACAAATTCTTCCGATAAACATCTTCGAAATTGTTGTCAGGCCCAGGAACGAGGTTGGACGCATAACTACGGAAGACCACATAATTCCCATCACCGCTGATGATCGGTTCAAATGAGTGGTTGTTTCCTTGCGCTCCGTTTTCAGCAACGGAAACACGGGTCAGAGTACCCACTACTAAGTCTTTGACGAATACGTCACCAAAGTTATTTGTGTCTCCTTCCACAAGGTTGGTCGCATCGCTTCGGAACACAATATAACGACCATCGTCGCTGATACTTGGGCTATACGACCTTCCATTGGCTTCTTCCCCAGAAGAGCTTGTCGACACGCGCGTAAGGGTTCCGAGAACGAGATCTCGGATGAAGATATCCCCAACACTACTCGTATCTTCAGGGACCAAGTTCGATGCATAGCTTTCGAACACCACGTAGCGACCATCAGGGGTTAATGTTGGATTGAACGAATCCCCGTTCGAGCGACCACCCGTGCTCGTGTTCGAAGCTTCAATGAAAGCTCCGCTTCGGGTGTTTTTAACAAAGACATCCATGTCGAAATCGACATCGACGAAATTGGTAGCGTAGCTTACGAAACTAACAAGTCTACCATCTCGGCTAATGCTGGGCTTCCATTGCCCGTTGTTTGGTTGCAAGCTGGGTCGGTGCTGACTACCGTTTTCAACTTCGAACTCGTACTCAGGAGCATTGAATACGGGTACATCGTTTACGTTGGTGACGTTGATGTTTAAAGCCTTCTCGACCGACAAACCACCTTGATCCGTGGTTTTGACCCGGATCGTGTAGCTTGATTTCGTCTCGTAGTCGAAGCTTGGTGCTGCGCGAAGGGTCGAACCGCTGATTCGGAACATCGCGTTATCACTATCGCCCGTCCCAGCTACGAATGTGTACGTGAAAGTGTTTCCAACGTCGGCATCAACAGTTCGGAGGGTACCGACCGTCGCGTTGGCAACGGCATTCTCTGGGATGGAGTTTGGCGCCAGCGCGATATCGGTTGGGCCATCATTAATGGCGTTGACCGTATGGCTCAATGTCACCGCTGAGGCAGAGTAACGGGTTGTACCACCTTTCTCGGAAATATTCAGTACTGGGAGTAAGGGAACTGGTCCTGAGCTATCATCAATGAGCAAGGCTGTTATCGTCGGAGCGGGTCCATTGAAATTCGCGGCTGGAAGGAATCGGAGCAAATGTCCTGCAGGAATCAGTGTCGCGGCGGATTGTCCGGTGACACTGGCTAAGGTTGTCCAGCCAGCGCCGGAGGAATACTGCCATTGGCCCTTGGCAGCATTGGCCGTATAGAGAATCACTGCAATACCTGCGAGTGAGTTTGCGGATGAACCGCCGGCAACGTTGTCCTTTGAGTCATCAAAATTAGCGATGAACAACGAAGTAACGGTTGCTCCGGGCGGATTGGCGTTGTCTTCGTTGATAGGAGCGAGTCGCGCGACACCGGTTGCGACGGGGGCGTCATTGACGGGATTAACCGTATGGTTCAAGGGCACCGTTGAAGCCGAATAAGGGGTTGCACCTCCCTTCTCTGGGATATTCACTCCGGTCATGAAGTTAATTGGGCCGGAACTATCGTCGATGAGCAATGCTGTAATGGTCGGAGCGGCTCCGTTGAAATTCGCGACTGGGAGGAATCGGAGCGAATGCCCCACTGGAATCAGCGTTGCGGCGGATTGTCCGGTGACATTCCCTAAATTTGTCCAGCCAGCGCCGGAGGAGTACTGCCATTGACCCTTGGATGCATCGGCCGTATACAACGTCACGGCGATGCCTGCTAGTGCATTCGCCGAAGACCCGCCGGGCACACTGTCAGCCGCGTCACTGAAATTGGCGGCGAACAACGTCGCAACAGTTGCTCCTGGGGGAGCTGCATTGTCTTCGTTAATGGCAGCTAATGACGCACCATTGGTTGCGACAGGCGCGTCATTGACAGGATTGACCGTATGGTTCAAGGCCACCGCTGCATCAGAATAACGGGTTGAACCGCCCTTCGCTGCAATATTCACTCCAGGGAGGAATGAAATTGGACCGGCACTATCATCGATGAGCAAAGCTGTGATTGTCGGAGCGGCTCCGTTGAAATTCGCGGCGGGCAGGAATCGGAGCGAATGCCCCACTGGAATCAGCGTCGCGGCGGCTTGTCCGGTGACACTTGCTAACGTTGCCCAACCAGCGCCGGAGGAGTACTGCCATTGGCCCTTGGATGCATCGGCCGTGTACAACGTAACAGCGATGCCTGCGATTGCATTCGCAGAAGACCCGCCGAGAACAATGTCAGCCGCGTCACTGAAATTGGCGGCGAACAATGTCGCAACCGTTGCTCCGGGGGGATTTGCATTGTCTTCGTTGATGGCAGCTAATGACGCACCATTGGTTGCGCCAGGCGCATCATTGACAGGATTGACCGTATGGTTCAAGGGCACCGTCGCATCAGAATAACGGGTTGTACCACCTTTCCCGGAGATATTCACGCCGGTGGCGAAGGAGACAGCCCCTTGGCTATCATCGATGAGCAACGCTGTGATCGTCGGAGCGGCTCCGTTGAAATTCGCGGCTGGCAGGAATCGAAGCGAATGCCCCACTGGAATCAGCGTTGCGGCGGCTTGTCCGGTGACATTCCCTAAATTGGTCCAGCCAGCACCGGAAGAATACTGCCACTGGCCCTTGGATGCATCGGCCGTGTACGACGTCACGGCAATGCCTGCGAATGCATTTGCCGAAGACCCGCCGGTAACACTGTCCGCGCCGTCACTGAAATTGCCTGAGAACAATGTCGCAACCGTTGCTCCGGGAGGATTTGCATTGTCTTCGTTGATGGTAGCTAATGACGCACCATTAGTTGCGACGGGCGCGTCATTGACACCAGTCACAACAATCGGAATCAAACCACTTACTACTGATTCTGCCCCATAGGATGCACGAATTGTTATGTAAAATGTCCCATTAGTGTTAATTTCAAATTCACTTCTCATCACCTGCCCGGTGCTATTGATCCAAAACCTCCCACCCGCGCTATCATCTAGCGAATATGTGTAAGGCAGAGAGCCCCCGACAAACGCCGTAATCCCTGTATAAGTCCCCGGAAGCGAATCTTCTGAAATCTCGTTCGCAGCACCATCTCCGTCCACCAAAGAGTTATGAGTCCATACAAGCCCATCGGCGAAAAAATTCATGGGGTGGTAAAATATCGAATGTCCTGGAAGCACCGGATCTCCGTTCGAGTATTTCTCCAACTCCTGAAATAGTTTAAATTGAAGACCGACGTCAACAATTGAACTCACGCCTCCCCAATCCGGAGGAATCACTTGTGCACCTTGCGTCCACGAAGGTGTATTAGTTGTAGAAGTCCAGAGTACTCCTTGCTTGGCACTATTGATCGCGTCAGCCATGATAACACTACCTCTTCCAACGACATACGTAGCGTTACGATCAAGGACAGCGTAAACTGAAAATTGATCGCCTTTTAACGCACGGTATGTTTTACTCACCTGAATTGTGCCTGGTTCGTAGGGTGTTTTCAGCGCTAGCATCTTCGCCCCCGATAAAGGTGATGGACTATTCTCATCGCCGTCGCTTGACACCAATGCCGCAGAACTATTTCGCATCGACATGTCGAACCCAGGGATACGGTAGGGGATCTTCTCGACCGACCACCCTTGAGACAGTAGATCGGTTCCCTCGAAACCAATAAGCTCATTAATCGCGAAAACCGTCCGCACCTCAAGCGTTTCGAATTGCGGCATCCGACTCGATCGCTTTTTCGACACCTTACACAACTGCTTTCCCGAGTTAGGTAAAAGCCCACGATACGCTTGTAACAATCGATCCTGCAGAGCCTTCTTAGTGGCGTCAAATCTCATCGCTAATACCTCAAGAAAACAATCTAATTCAAAGACTTCGGAAACTGCAAAAAGAACCGACTTACTCATGTCGCGCAGCGACAACTCATACACCTAGGAACACAAATCCAGTGAGAAGCGAAATCTATTTGCGAACTTTTTCCGGCTTTGATTATTCGCAACGCAACCTGGATTCGCATTTCTTGTGCCACGCCGACTAAGGCGTGCCACCGAATTGAATCACCAATGGTAAAATCCGGCTCCACCTCTAAAGACGAATTCCAAACGAACTTAATGGCAAGATTTTCTAAAGTTTTCTCAAATTGCTTTTTCGACCATCAACTAAATCAACCCGGCTAATTCCAAATCCCTGCGTCGAGTTGATCACCAGTGCAAAGCGCGTTGCTGAGAATCAAACTTTTATTCCTAAAAAGAGTGTGAAGTACTCCCGCTGAGTTAATCGCTTAACTCAACCCGCGTTTTAGTTATCCAAACGATCTGGAGCGGTTCCTGTTCCGACAAAGTCGGTCAGGTCGTTAACGCTTGCGAAGAACCAGTCTTGGTTCAACCCACCGGTCAATGAATCGGCATCGGTATCTGCAAACACCGTATCGGTGATCGCATCAGCCGGATTGCTGTTGAGGAAATACGCCCCATTGTTGCGAGTCCCGGTTCCATTGCCCCAGATGTTCGAGGTGCGTTGAGCGAAAGTCCTCGCGGAAGTCCATTCAGAGTGAATCGCCTTTAGAGCATCCCAGTTGGTGTCGTATGCAGTGCGACCAGAGACAAGCAAATCATCCCCGTTAGCACTTTGCAACAGGTCAGCACCGGTACCTCCGATGAGCAGATCGCGTTGGCTGCCACCCACCAACGTGTCGTTACCTGCTAAGCCGACAAGCACCGCCGCTTTCGATGTAGAACCACGAAGCGTGTCGTTGCCACTTCCACCTGTTACCATTTGAATGTTACTGGTCACTCCGGCTACCGCAGTCGAATTGGCCGCAGTGGCAACAGATAAATTAACCGCAACACCCGTTGTCCACTGTGCGTAACTCAGCGAATTAAAGCCGGTTCCCGTTCCACCATTAAGCAAGCCACTGAGTGATCCTGCTGGCAAAATCTCGAACGCATCGTCTCCGGTACCTCCCGTCAATCCG
>Ga0315899_10007829_pt1 | contig 11485 bp, 5 predicted proteins | sample LakEriMetagenome_2_FD_203518 | JGI IMG/M metagenome (GOLD analysis project Ga0315899, IMG submission 203518) | Freshwater fungal communities from buoy surface, Lake Erie, Ohio, United States - Buoy 4 MA112 | ecosystem: Environmental > Aquatic > Freshwater > Lake | place: USA: Lake Erie, Ohio... | reverse complement strand
AGCTTTCAAGCCTATGTGCTCCCGGGCATTAAGGACCCAGTGCCTGCTTGGGGCCCTGAGCGACCACACCCTGAATTTCGAAAGTCGCACTCCTTCAAGATTGAAAACGCGCAGTTCCTCGCGGTGGCCGCCTGGTGGCCTCGCTCTGAGTCTGGCTACACCTGGTTTTCGTATGTGTATAAATGGCAAACGCGGGGCATGACCCACGTGGCCGATACTACCACAGCAAAGGGAGTTGGCTTTGAGCTCTTTCAGGTCCTTCCGACTGACGGCGCGGTCGACGTGCGGTCAGCACACGTTCAAGCCGGGCCAGAAGACTGCAATTACACCACCCTGCTTCTGTTCGTGAATCATGGCCTTCACGATGGTCACTATAGGCTTCACCATGGCGGGTCGTACGTGACAGTTCTCCAGTACTCACGGTCCCTCCGCAATGCGTTCACAGGGGACCACGGTGCGTTTTTTGAGATCCAGACCCTTCCCGGCAATGGCTCAGCTGTGATAGAGACATTTCACGCGATTGACAAGAACTATATTGTAATTGGCGCCCATTTTAACAGGAGCGTTTCAAACACGCACGGCGTCATTGAAAATCGCACGTGGGGGGTGTTCAGATGGGAAGACGGGCGATATAAGGTGCATCAGGATCTGAGCATGTTCTCGACGGGCAAGGCGTATGATGGCCCTGCACTGGAAGTCACGTCCTTGAAATTCTTTGAATGGCAGAACGAAAGCTACTTGGCAATCGGCCAGGGTTCGTGCTGGCCGGGAGTAGCGCATGAATGTCTGTGCACTGCTCCGCCGGGGAAGTCTTGCGGGAGCTCCGAGCAGGCACCTGCGTCCATAATGTTGCACTGGGATAAAATGCGCAGCATGTTTGGGGAAATGAGAGCAGTGCTGAGCACAAGGTACGAGCACGACAAACACTATCATAATCATCACGAACATGCGATGCGTCTGAACGCAGGCGCAGTCACAAATATCGAGTTTGCAGCAATCGATGGAATAGGTTTTCTGCTCTTCGCAAGCCATAACAAAGGTATTTCCTGCTTCGAGTGGGATTTTGAGCACATCGTTGGTATGCGTCAAGTGCGAGGAATCACAGTTGATCCCTCCGAGACAACTACCTACGCCGTGTATTCCGGCGACAGCGCCCTAGTCGCCGTCATGCTCGAAAACAGCCTTGATGAGCTCAGCATCACCCCGGCAGTAAAGCTAAAGTATCTGAAAACGTGGAGCCAGCAGCCGATATCGATGAGCCGCACTTCGAACACCACGTGGCAGCATGTTAAAGGAATTGCAGGGGCTAGAGCTGTCAGTGTAACAAAGGCGGAAGGATGCAACGGTATGGAAGCTTGCAATGTTGTGGTGTGGGCAGGCCCACCCCTAGACGAGGCCATCTGCTCTTCTGAGCCGCTCTATCCCGTGTGGGAAGAGACTCTCTCGTCCGTTTTTTCGACAGCTCTTCCGTGTCAAAAGGTGTCTTTTGAAATCAAGGAGCTCAGCTCCACCAACACAAACCTCTTCGCCATCCCTCCATCCATTTCGCATGATGGCACTCTGTCCTTTCTCACTGCACCTACTGAGTATGGCGAAAGCAGGCTCTCAGTGCGAATTGAAGATGACGGCCTATACCAGGGCTGGATTGCCGCCTTCGATGATCAAAAGATCACTGCAGTGGGTCCAAACGGCGATGCATTCACTTACAAGAATATCGAAGCCGGGCAAAACAGATCGCAGGCACAGGTTTTCACCATTCGTGTCCTTCCCGTCAACACACAACCCAGATTCAATCCTGTGCTCATCCGCCTTTTTCAGCTCATGGAAGGTTCGGAGAAGACTGAGACGGTAGTGTTTGCCCACAACGTGAGCACGGGCTCTCACAACGAGATTCAGCAGCTGAATTTCACGTGGAGCTGGGCGCTGCGCTTTCTTGCCGGGTGGGATGCAAGGACGGCCGCTTCGGATTCGACACAAGCCATTGTTGACGTTGAAGAACAGAAACGCACTGACGTGTTTGTAAAGTGCGAGGAGCAGGTTAACACTCAGCGCGTCTTCGCTTCTCCGGACCGCCTGTATGATATGAAACGGTGCTTGACGGAATGCAATCTCGACCCGGACTGCCGGTATGTCATCATGGAAAACTCATTTTTACCCTGTTCGTTAGCCCCCAAATGTACCGTCGTCTCGTCCCACCCACAATTGTCTGGAGTGTTCGAAAATCCTAGGGGGCTGGTGTCGATTTCTCCAGGTTTGAGAGCCGAAGCCGAGACCGGGCTGTTTACCATGTCTTTCGACGCTAGGCTCAAAGGTCTGCTAGAGATGTATGTTGAACTGTCTGACGATGGTGAGAATTCCAGGATCCTTCGGGATGGGAAGGGTAGTGTCTGTTTGTCAGAAACACGTACGGTTGTCCTAACCGTGCAGCCAGTCAATCAGGCTCCCAATTTCGCCACACCTGCATTTCTAAATGTAACCAGGCGCAATTCTCTTGATATCGTGAACCGAGAGGCAGGGTTTGTCACGGAAATCTCGGCCGGGTTCTTCGAGTGTCAGTGCGGGCAGGAGTCTCCCTGCGGCGACATTATTGCATCGGAAAAGGCGCCTGGACGCTGCCAAAACATCACTTTCAGCCTCTTTTCCGTTGAGACTCTAAATAACGGCACGCGTCCCGATTATCGGGCTGGATTTAGCGCATCTGATATGGAAATGTTGTTCATGGACTTCCACATCGATTCTCTCTCTGGAGACTTGTCATTTACGACGACTCCTCACTGGACCGGCACGTATCGGGTCCAGATCGAGGCGGTAGACAATGGCGCACTTGTTCTTGGCGACAGCTCGTTCAGAGGACAAAATTCGACGATAAAGTCCTTTATTCTGGACATACCTGTGGAGAATGAACTCCCCAGTTTTGATAGGCTGGATCGCCTTGTGCGCAATGAAACTTCGATCGAAGGCTTGGTGCAAAGGCACGCTTACTTCTCAAATGTGTCCGCTGGTTCTGGGAACACGGATCTGGACATGTTGTTTGGAGTGGAGTTCCAGATCATTTCTATGCTGTGCTTGAACTCGCGTGTGACTCAAACGTTGGCGCTCCGCAACATTTCGTGCTCCGCCATCTTTTCTCAGCTGCCGTCGTTTGATGCTCAAGGTTTTGTCTCCTTTGTGCTGCACCCGCTCGCCAATGGTCATGTCTACATCACGGTCAGACCTGTCAATAGAGGACCAGAGCCCGCTGCAGGCTTCCAAGAAGTCCCGGCAGAGATCGTGATTCGAGACGCAAACGCGGCCCCGGCGTGCTCAGTGGTAAACGAGGTTGTCGTGTTGGCCGACTCGGGCCCAGTTTTAGTCCCGCATTTTCTCGTCAATTGGAGTGCTGGAAACAAGGAAGAATGGCAGAACCTCATCGTCCAGGTAACTCCGCTGTCCGCCGAACGCAGCGTGTTTGTGGGATCAGAAGGCCCCACAGTAGACAGCAGCGGCACGTTGCTCTTCGAAACCGCTCGTGGAGTCCACGGAACCGTGTCCCTGTCAGTAATTTGTCTCGATGACGGAGGTACACAAAATGGTGGAAGCGATATGTCGCCGGCGAAGTCGACTACCTTGCGTATCTTGCCCCGCCCTGTTGTAGACTGCGTGACACCTGCCATTTTTCCGATGACATCAAACGGCTCTGCCGTGCTCACCATCGTCGGGAGGCATTTCGGGAGTCACGCAAGCCGAGGGTACTTTTCTGCGGACAACTCTGTGTACGAAGATCATATTCAAGTGCTGCTCGATGGTGTCCGATGTCGGACCACGAGGTATGTGTCTGACACCGAATTGTTGTGTCTGGGAATTGAAGCTGGTCAAGGAGTGCATGATGTGCAAGTTCGAGTCGCAGACCCTTTCTTCCTTAACCGAATGCAGAACAACAAGAGCGCCACCGTGTGTTCCTCCGCTGGCCTGGTCAATGAGGGGAGATTGCGAGGCGGAGTGCTGCGACCGTTGTTTCTTGCAGGCGGCGTAAATTTCCTTGCTGTTGGGTATCATTCTCTCGCGCCCCCTCCGCCGCCAGAGCCGCAGCCTCTGTTTAATGGATCAGAGGCCCCGCCAGCATTGAGCAACGCCTTTCTCGCAAGGGCTCGATCGTGTGAGCTTCTGGTGCGCAGCGCGTGCATCAACGGTTCGCTCCTTGCTCAAGACTTGCGATGGCGAGATTCATCCGCCTCCTTTGCCCGCAACTGTAGTGTGCAATCATCCCTCCCACCTGGCCAGCTATCAAAGATCTTCAATATTCTGTCCCCGCACCTCTTATGGGAGGCCATTTTCAACAGCTCTAAGGACCACACTGTGTATCTGCCCACAGAAAGTAATCAAATTGTTATCTGCGACGCAAGCAACTGCTCGTGCACGTCAGCAGGAGTACCTGTTACCCTGTCGCCGTGGGCACTGGACTGCGGCTGTGCGTGCACGGCGTCATGGAGATCTTCCGAGCAGGTTGACACAACTGAGCAATCTCTAGACTTAGCTGCTGACCTCTCAAACTATTTCGCCCATTTCAACGGCACCGGCTACTTCGACGCCAATGGATTGCGTGTGAGCCCTCATAACATTACGAGACAGAGTCTGATTGACATCATGAATTGCTCATTCTACATTGCCCCCCCGCCTATTCAAAGTCCATCCATCAATGCATCAGCACCGACTAGCCCCGCATCCCGATCACAGCCGATCGTGGAGATCTCGCAAGTCGATATACAACTCGATGGCCCTGTCAGGGCGCTGGCGACGGCAATGGGCCGCGTGTTTGTCGGAGGCGGATTTCAAAGGGCACGGGGTGCGGGTTACAAAAATCCCTATGTTTTGAATCATGTCTTTGAGTATTCGCACGTCGACTGCACTGGGGCTCGCGGAGGTGGCGGGATTCGTACAGACGGGGATGGCAGAGGCCAACAAAGCCGGAGGGGCACTGGGTATCTGACGCCCCACCTGGAATCGTTGGGCGGTGGAACGGATGGGTCTGTGTATGCCATGGCGTACTATCAGAATCTCATTGTCGTCGGCGGCAGTTTTCAACACGTGTACCCTTCAAGAGACGATCCCCTTCTGGGGGCCCTCGCAGCCTGGAACCCGGAGGCAGCCGAATGGTCGCTCATCGGTCGAACCCCGCTACGCGACGCAACGGTGTTGGAAGTCAAGGTCAATCGCAACGCTCTATATGTTGCGGGGCGGTTCAGGATCGTTGGGGGGGTTGATGTCAAGAATATTGCTGTCCATCGGGGAGCCGCGGCTTCCGCGGGCGGTTGGAGTGGGATGTCGACTGGGCTGCATGGAGGTCATGCTGTTTGCATGGCGTTTGTGGGTAACGAGGTGATTGTCGGTGGCGATTTCGTCAAGGCTGGCGAGACGCTGGTCAACAACATTGCGCGATGGGATGGCAGTCAGTGGCAACGCATGGCTGACAAGGATTGTGCAAAGCAGTGCGAACTGGCTGACGGTCCCGACAGGTTTTTGTGCCAGAAGCACAATTGCGAGCTGGACGGCATGGTGACAGTTCTTGCCAGTCATGGAGCTGCTGTTTACGCGGCAGGCCTCTTTCGCCAGGCCGGCGCGCGTCCTGCCCTCGGACTCGCGCAATATTTCGGGTCTCCTTTTTTCTCTGTTGCCTTCTTTGTTGATTATCTCTCACCCGCTTTTGCAAGCTCCATGTCGCGATAATGTTTTTGAAACGTCGCGATCATGTATTCCCCCGGCGACTGTTTGCATGTTTTTGGAATGTGCGGGACCATTGACATGCTCTGACGCAATCGTGCTCGACCGTTGACAGCGGCTCCTGGCAAGCGCTTCCCCCTCTGCAAGGCAGCGTATTTAGCCTTGCCTTCATCGACTTCGAAGATGGAACCAGCAAGGACGGTGGACGTCGGTATCAAGACAGCATGCGAGCCCAGCCTTGCCTCGTTGCAGGAGGACAGTTCGGGGAGCTGCAGACCAAGGTCGTGCGACTTTGCTTGCAAACGCTCGACAAGATTCTCGCTAACAACACAACCTCTACCCTAGACGCTGGCAGAATCTCAACCTGCTCAAACACATTCCAGACGCCATTCGGGGCTTTTTCGGATGCGTGGGAGCCTGTGTTGATGCCAGAAAACACGTATGCTGATGCACAGGAGGCCCTCGTAGTGTCCTCTTTGTTTGAGTCCACTAGACCAGACATCTGAATTGTCGATTTTGACAAGGCAATCATGTATTCAGAGGCCAGAAGGTGGGTATGATAGACTTCAAATAAATAGCATGCTTCCGAGCATGTACCATGTTGGCACATTTGCACTCCCTTGAGCTTGCTGGTAGTTGGCCATCTGACAACCCTCCTACCCCGCTATATGTAGGGTGAGAGAGTGAGAATGACAGAGATGCTGCACCGTGACTTGGCGCACACCGCAGTGATAGCGTTCCAGCGCATAAACTCTCTCGAAGTGCTCCCAATGGATGCAGTTTTTTAGTTGCATGCCTGTGTGATTTCCTATTTACGCAATGCGCCGTAACGAAGCTTTTGATCCCCGAGGAGGAGGAGTGTGCGAAAACTCGGAAGAGGAGGACGTATTCAATGCCGGAGCGTTGACTTCTGCTGTATGTGCGTATGTGTGTTGGTTCTACACGCACGTCCAGTGAAAATTAATGTCTTGTCCTCGATGATCATGCAGCAGTTACACATATACACGCACTTGCACTTCCATGTGTATGCGCGCGCGCGCACACACACACACACACACACAGCACACACACAAGCACGCTCGCGAGAGCGCTCGTGACACAATGACGGTATAAAAAACAAAAGACCTTGTATACACGCCACAAAACACATCATTCCAATCATAGCACCTGCGGAACGGCTAATGCAATCACATGCCTGACAATTGCACTCTGGACTTGACACCGAGCTTCGACAGCTGCGGACAACATAAAACTCAGCACCGCCCTCTCTTTTGTTTTTACACCAGCAACATGCTCTCTTTTGCTTCAGCGTTGCGGATGAACAGCTTTTTTGGCAACGTGTCAAATAAATTCACACAAATCGGCCTGTGCCAACGTGTGAAGGCGCACTGTGTTTCACCTCAAATGCGTCTTGAAATTGGGGACTGGGAAAATATTCCACCTGTGCCATACGCCAGCGTCGTCAGCACGTGCATTTGTGCGCGTGGTGTGTGTGAGTGGGCAACTGCACCTCAAAGAGGAGATAAGCGTCATCCCCCTCCTTGCCCGGCTGCGGCTGCCGCAAAACGCCAGATGTCGGTTGACAGTTACTGAAGTACCCCTGTTTTTGTGTATGTGCGTTCATGCGCGAGCGAGGGAGAGTAAGAGCGATCAGGCAGATCTGTGTGTGTGTGTGTGCGCGCGCGTGCTTGAGGACGCGTACACGCGAGAACATGTGTTTACATACATGCGTGTGTATGTGTGTGTGTTTACGCGCCGTATGTATGAGTATTGATATGGGTGTACACGCCTGGAAGACCGAACCGTTACGCCACTCGATCTGCGCTTGCACGTGCTCAGCCATGCTGTCCTGCAACGATTACAAAGTGTGATCGCCCCTCAGTCTCTCTGTCTCTTTTTCTCTCCGTCTATTTTTCTCTGTCTCTTTTTCTCTCCGCCCCTTCCCCCCTGATCACCCCCCAACCTCAACCTATAACAGGTTTGTGGGTCAAGATAAGGATGCAGTACTTCCCTCCACAATAGATGACAATAGACACACGTGAGCCTTCAAAGTATTCTACATCCCACACCCCACGGTCTCCTTCTGATGTGTCCTGCACTCCATACCCCGCGTCCCATGCCCTACGCCCTGCTATGACGCCACCCCCCCAAAAAAGACCTATCGCACACATCTGGTCATGCACACACACACACACACAACACACGCACGCACACACACAAAGGTGCGTGGACAACGTGCGAACCTCGGGATGGTCAAGCCCAAGGATAGCTGTGAAGAGGCCACAGACCCAGTGCCCCACGTATACCTTATCATTGACAATCCACTGTTTACATAATCACACACACTCACACACACACTCACACGCACGCAAGCACGCACGCACACACACACACACACACACAATGGTCATGGTCACACACACACTATGCATCATCACGTCTGCACACCTTGGAAGTATTACAAGTATTATAAGTATTATGTGCTTGTGCTCGTAATCATATATATTAGAACCATCTACCATGTCAGTTGCCATCCAGATACACAGACACAAACACTCTCACTCTCTCACTCTTCTTTCTTGTGCTCGCTTTCTTTGTCTCACCTGCCCTTTACCATGCCAATTGCCATCAAGCCAGGATCCTCGAAATACAATGGCAGGGCTATACCACACTTCGTGGTCGCCCTGCAGCAGTGGTACTGGCTGGTTGTGGCACTTGCAACGATGTTCCTGGTTTTTCGGCATCTTCTTGGTCTGCGAAAGGCGAACATCTTTTGAATGCGGTTGACTTGTATCTATTTCCACTCCATTGAGCTTGACTCGACTCGTGCGGACAAGAAGAAGGGGGGGTTGAGGGCCTGCCACTGTGCTTATGTCTGTGTCGATGGCTACATGCGTCTCCGGCATCAAACCGGGCGACAGTATGGGAGCGTTGCCGCGGAAGGTGACTGAAAGCTTTCGTCCTGATGCTGTTGTTATGATGCCTGTCAAGGGACAACCAAGGCGGAAGAGGCCACGGAAGGTGTGGCCAGCAGTTTTCCACGAAAACTCACCTTCGCCGGACATAAACCCGTTTGCCCAGCTGCCAGAGTATCCGTTGTCCCCTCCTTGCCAAACACCAGTACCGTGCCGGCAGCCGTTTCTGTAAGCTCCCGTATAGTTCATACGTTCTGAACCATCTGGCGCAAAGACGGGAACGATGTGCTTCCCATTCAGCGTTTGGCATGCTGCGCCATGACATTGACACACAAGCGTCGACATCCCTTGCGCTGAGATTTCTGGGGGGCCATAAGGAATAGACACGCCTGAGTACGCCGCAGGATATTCGCTTCCGACTGCAAGCCCCGGCAATGGATGCGATGGCTGGAGGCCTTGCACGCGCTCGTCCAGTGGCGAGCAAAATTTCCGGGGACTGACGCAGGGTCTTCCACGGCCAGCGGCGCCGGCGACCGGGGAGGTGGATCGATCGTTTGTCGGGGAGATGGCAGAGACTGAGAGTGGTTCAAGATTTGGGTCCAGGATTCCCAAAGTTCCAGGGAAGGTAACGTGCAGCTGCCTGCCGTTGGTCTTGCACAAAATGCCTCGCAGGGGTTTGCCGTTAGCAAAAGTGCCCTGGAAGATGTCGCCCTCAGCAAACCAGAATGTGCCCTCGCCGCAGAAGTAGTTCGAGTCCCACTCGCCCTCGTAGCTTCCTCCCGGGCTCTTCCAGATACCATGCCCACAGCGAACCCCTTGCTGCCAATCGCCTTCAAAGGTCACACCTTCGTCGGACTCGTGCACCAGGTGCCACCCGCATAAAAGGCTCCGTGAGATCCCGTGGCATGTGCAGCACGCGCTGGCAGAAACCGGCGACAGACGAGAGGCCGCCACTGTGCTCGCTTGTGATAATTCCCGGGCCACGGGCGAGACTACTGCATTGGCAGTATCGGGCTTGTCTGCAGCTGGCTGCTCCGTACGCACAAGCAATGCGACAAGGTTGGCTGGAAGCACCGAAGGACCGTGTGAGCCATCTCCTGGAGTCACTTGCGCGCATTTGGTCTTTGGAGGCGTGATTGGACCAAAGAGGTTGATCGAGTCTTCAGATTGGGCCGACCAACTCCTAGACTCAAGCAGCTGGGAATCTGTGGGGAAAAGATCAGCTTCCAAGATTCCCTGGAGGCCGCTGAAAGTCACTTGCAGCACGTGCCCTTGCGTGCTGATGAGCACCCCATTCAGCGGACAGCCCGCATGAAAGTAGCCCTCGAAGCGCTCGCCGCTAGCAAAATTGAAAACGCCCTTGCCATCGAAGAGGCCGTCTTTCCACTCTCCCTCGTAGTTGCCGTTGACTTTCGACTGCCACATGCCAACGCCCTGCAATTGACCCTCCTGAAACATTCCGGTGAAGACATCATTATCGTTTGTGACTACGCGATGCTGCCCACACAGTATCCCTCGTGGCATTCCGTGGCACGCGCACCGTTCTTCATCGCTGTGGGCTGGCCCATGGGCCCCTGCAGAAAAATCGGTGAGACCGTTATGCTCGAGGGTCTCCGGCCTTGCCTTCCCCGTGTCAGTGCCTCGTGATGGCAGCCCCTGATACTTGGCCGCGACCGACCGCGATGCCGGCTCCGCACCGCGTCGACCTCTGGGGGATTGCATGGCCATGGGTGAGACGCTTCTAACTTGCCTGCCAGAGGCCATCGGCGAGCCGCTCTTGATCTCGACAGGATGAAGCCTCCCGTCTTGAGCCTCAGGGCTTTGCGCGTATCTTGCAGGCTCCGTGTCACGTCGACCTCTGGGGGATTGCATGGCCATGGGCGATCCGCTTGTAACTGTGCCGGCACGTCTGCCCCTCGGGGACTGCGGCGGCGAGTTCTGCTCATGGCGAAGCCCGCTTTGACGCATATCTTGCCCAGACCTCACAAAGCCATCGCCTGTGTGTGTGTGTGTGTGTGTGTGTGTGTGTGTGTGTGTGTGTGTGTGTGTGTGTGTGTGTTTGTGCGTGTGTTTGTGCGTGTACGTGTGTGTGTGTGTCTTGCCTCTCAGACCCATATCACCTGTCGCTTTGTTTTTTGATTCAAAGCTCTGCCTCCGGCGATGTTGATCCTCCTCGGCCGATCGCTTGAATTGCTTGTGTATATTCGTCACATGGGTCAAGAGTTTCACATGCTCGAGCTCTTGCATGTCCTCGATTTCCTTTTATATACAATATACATATACATATACATAAATGTGTGTGTGCGTGTCACGGTGTGTGTGTGTGTGTGTGTGTGTGTGTGTGTGTGCGCGCGCGCGCACGCGCGCGCATATGTGTTTTGTGTACCTTGGATTGCTCCGACCTCCCATTTAGACTGCTGCCAGCGCCACCCGCTCGTGTTGGAGACTCCAATAGCGCGTTTTCCGGGCTCGTATCCTTTTCCGGCGTCGGCACTGGTGGGCTGCGCTTGAGACCGCCAAAAATCTTCTTGAAAAGCCCCTGGCGGCCATTAGTTGGGGAGGCTGGCTGTGACTGCGATGAGGACTGAGGGGTCTTGATGGTCTCGCTCTGAGGGGTCTTTAGGGTCGACTGTGACTGATTCATGGTTGGCTGAGAATGAGATTTGACCAATCGTAGGCCCTTGCTTGGATTGTCGCGGGTGATATGGACCCCTGGTTGTGATTGAGACTTGGCAAGTATCAACTTGTTGTCGGTGCCTGCATTCGAAGGCACCAGACTGACAAAGTTCTCGTTGGCAGTTCGTGACGGAAGCACGTGCATAATCTCGGTTACTTGGTCTTCAACTGCTTGGTTCGGGAGAGAGAGAGAGAGA
>Ga0315899_10007828_pt1 | contig 11486 bp, 8 predicted proteins | sample LakEriMetagenome_2_FD_203518 | JGI IMG/M metagenome (GOLD analysis project Ga0315899, IMG submission 203518) | Freshwater fungal communities from buoy surface, Lake Erie, Ohio, United States - Buoy 4 MA112 | ecosystem: Environmental > Aquatic > Freshwater > Lake | place: USA: Lake Erie, Ohio... | reverse complement strand
ACCCTGCCAAGAACTCGATGTCGCGCAGCATGGTCCCATACGTCGTCAACACCACGTCATACGAGTCAAACGGCGTGGCATCTTTGGCACGGCCTTGGTCGATGTGCGTCAACAACGTCAAGCTCGGGGCAAACGTCGCGGCTTCGCGCAGCCAGTTATAGACCAAAGAACGTGGCAGCACAATCAAAATCGCCCGTGCCCCTGGTGTCCGTTCGCGCAACGAGAGAATGAACGCCAGCGTTTGAATGGTTTTGCCGACACCCATATCGTCTGCCAAACACCCGCCAAAGCCATACCGATTGAGAAAATGGAGCCAATCATAGCCGGCTTTTTGGTACGAACGCAATGTGCCGCGGAATCCCTCGGGCAGTGGTTGATCCTCGATGTGCTCAAAAAGTCTGAGTTGCTCGCGGCGCTCTTCGAACCTCGCATCGACCTGCGCGCGCTGGGCCTCTTGGACCAATTGATCGACAATCGCCGTCTGCGCTGCCGCAAACCGCAAGCGACCGTCGCTTTCGGTCCCCATTGCCAACAACGGCGCTAATCGATGCGCGAGTTCGTTCGGCACAAATCCAATCGTTCCATCTGGCAGCAAGATATAGCGCTCGCGGCGCAACACCGCGCGCCGCACGACGGCCACATCGACCGACAAATCGCCGAAGTTGACCACCGCCGATACATCAAACCAGTCGATGTGCGATTGCACGGTAACGGCGAGTTCGGGGATGTCCGTTCGCATCTGGACCGATGTCAACGCATCTTCGCCACGGATCTGCAGCCCATGTGAGGCCAAAACGCCGACGACGCGCATAAGGAAATCACGGACGGGGATGGTTTTTCGCAGGCGGAACGAGCCATCCTCGGACATGCGCAATCCCTGTTGCTCGAGGAGTGCAACACAGTCGCGTTCGCTGTCAACGAGCCGGGTAACTCGCACCAAATGGAGTTCTTCGCTGCCATGCAAGACTGCTTCGGCAGGGTAGTGCTGGTCAAACGGCAATTCATAATTGTCATAGACAAACGCCAACCGCACCACTACTCCCGCGTCGTGTTCGGCAACGGTGATGTTGCCAATAGGTTCGTCATGTACCTCATCCCAACGCACGGCAGAGCCACACAATGGCACCCGCTGAGCAAGCTCGAGGAGCCGCTGATCAAAGCGTTCACGGTCTTCGGCACGTACCCGCAGTGCAGGCGTTTGTAGCAGGTGATCGACCAGGGTGGTACGTTCGCCGATGCATACCAGCGTGGCGCCGGTCCACAGCCAATGCGGGCTAAACGGCAACAGCGTCCGATTTGCCTGATCGACGACGATGCTCCGATGTGCACTGTACACGATGCTCTGCAAGAGGAGTTCTGCGCCGTCTTCGTCACAGGACAATTGCAATTCGCCTGGCTCGCCATAGACGTGCACCGGATGTCCAAAAGATAATCCGTCGCGTGCAACAAAGACCGTCTGGTCCACAAGCAGTGCCAAAGCGCCGGCATAGAGCCAAGCCCGTTGGCCGGGCTGTGCCAAGCTGAGCGACTGCTCACACAGCATCGCAGCTGCCTGCAGCACGGACAGCGGGCTATTGGGATACCCCGCCGGGGTCGGCGGAGCTCGCAACGGGCGCACATCCGCACCCGTCCAATCGGCACGCCCTGCCCGCGGGGTCACACTCGCCGGGATAACGGCCCAGCCAGCGTCACCGACACCCAGCGGATGGCTGGGTACCAAAAAGAAGCACACCACAGCGGCAGTCGGCGTCGCAGTGGTGCTGCGTGGACGGTCTGAAAGGCTGAACAACGTCTCCCACGGTTGCGGCGGATTGCTGGTCATGTGCGTGTACAGCGCGCGCACTGCGGCCACACGATGCACACACGGCCCATCATCACGATGCGCACAATCACACAGTGTCGTCACGCGGCCCGCAATCAAGAGGGCTGTCACGCGGCGCACAGCGGTGCCGTCGACGACCACCACGACCGCACTGGCAGGCTCGACCTGCTCCAGGGTCACTCCACCGCTGGCCAGCACGGCAGTCGCCCGGCGCATCAGCGCCGGTTCGACCGCCTGCAAGAATCCATTGAGGAGCTCTGGGGTTATCAACTGCAACCGTCCAATGGTCATGCCTTTTGTCCCTTGGCAATCCCATAGTGGTCCTGCAATGAACGCACCGACAAGCTGCGTTGCTGCAACTCGCGGATACCGGCCACCGTCGCTGCTGCGCCGGTCAACGTCGTCACCAACATCACACCGTAGCGAATCGCTGCGGCACGCAATGCTTGACCATCGTTATAGGCCATCGATCCCAATGGTGTGCTGATAACCAGCTGCACCATCCCCCTGGCAATCAGGTCTGCCGTGTGCGGCGAACCGTCCGAGATTTTGTTGACGGTCGTGCAGGCAATCCCCACACCGTACAACATCTCTGCCGTGCCGCTGGTTGCATACAGGACGAATCCCAGGTTGGTCAAATCCTTGGCGATTTTGACGATTGCATTCTTGTCGTTGTTGTTGACCGTCAGCAATGCACCGCCTTTGGTGGGGATCTTTTGATTGGCACCCATTTCGGCTTTGGCAAATGCCAGCCCGAAGTTGGATGCGTGCCCCATGACCTCGCCCGTCGAGCGCATCTCGGGGCTGAGCATGATGGTGGCGCCGGGGAACTTGTCGAACGGCAACACGGCTTCCTTTACAAAGAATCCGTCGACCTTGGGCTCTTCGGTGAAGTTGAGCTCCTTGAGCGTTTTGCCTGCCGCGACCTGGGCTGCAATGCTGGCCAATGGGTATCCCGTTGCTTTTGCAATAAACGGCACGGTGCGTGATGAGCGCGGGTTCACCTCGATGACATAGACCACGTCGTCTTTGATGGCGAACTGGACATTCATCAAGCCCTTGACGTTCAGGGCAACACCAATCCGGCGCGTGACATCACGTATGATTTCGAGATGGTATGACGTAATCTTGTACGGTGGCAGCACCATGGCAGAGTCACCCGAGTGCACGCCGGCTTCTTCGACGTGTTCCATGATGCCGGCAATCACCACCTGTGTCCCATCCCCAATTGCATCGACATCGACTTCGAAGGCATCTTCGAGGTATTTGTCGATCAACACCGGTGCACCGGCACTCACCACCGTCGCTTCGGCGATGTACTTCTCGAACGACGCATCGTCATACGCAATAGCCATAGCCCGCCCGCCGAGCACGTAGCTGGGGCGAACCAACACGGGGTAGCCAATGCGGTGCGCAATCGTGCGGGCATCGGCCAGATTGTTGGCCATGCCGTTGGGCGGCATTTCGATGTCCATGCTGTTGAGCAATGCACCGAAGCGGCCACGCTCTTCGGCCAAGTCGATTGCATCCGGCGATGTCCCCCAAATGGGTACGCCGTTTGCTTCGAGGCCGTGCGCCAGGTTGAGTGGGGTCTGACCACCAAACTGCACCAACGCAGGTACACTGCGCACTGCAGGACCGAAATCCGCACCTGCTTCGCGGTCGTAGATGTTGAGCACATCTTCGAGGGTCAGTGGCTCGAAGTAGAGGCGGTCTGCAGTGTCGTAGTCGGTCGAGACCGTCTCGGGGTTGCAGTTGATCATGATGGTCTCGATATTGAGGTCGCGCAGTGCCATACAGGCGTGCACACAGCAATAGTCGAACTCGATACCCTGCCCGATACGGTTGGGGCCACCACCGATAATCATCGCCTTGGGCTTGTTGCTGACGTTGGCCTCGTCGCTGCCGGGTTGGCGACTGTACGTGCTATAGAAGTACGGGGTCGACGCCTCGAACTCGGCCGCACAGGTGTCGATCTTGCGATAGACGGGGACGATTTTGGCCTTTTTGCGGTGCGTACGGACTGCAGAAATCGTCGGTTTATCTGACAACGTATAGGCTAATTGCGCGTCCGAGAAGCCGTATTCTTTGGCAGTAAACAACAGCTCATTCGGCAACGATGTCAGACTATAGCCTGCGAGTTCCTTCTCGAGGGCGACGATGTCTTGGAACTGTTCGACGAACCACGGGTCGAAACCCGTCCGCTCGCAGATGGACTCGAGCGACGCCCCAGCCCGGATTTCGTCACACACGCGGAAGATGCGGCGTGGGGTCGGGATGCGGATATCGTCGTTGCCCACCATTTTGACCTGATTGCTCCCCACAAAGCCCGTCGCGCCTATTTCGAGGCCACGCATGGCTTTCTGGAACGCCTCGGCAAAGGTGCCACCAATGGCCATCACTTCGCCCACCGACTTCATCTGTGGACCGAGGATGGGATCGACGCCGGGGAACTTCTCGAAAGCCCAGCGTGGCAACTTCACCACCACGTAGTCGAGACTTGGCTCGAATGACGCTGGGGTCAACTTGGTGATGTCGTTGGGGATTTCGTCGAGGGTGTAGCCGACCGCCAACAACGCGGCGATTTTGGCAATGGGGAAGCCCGTCGCTTTGGAGGCCAATGCCGACGAGCGGCTGACGCGCGGGTTCATTTCGATGACCAACGGAGTGCCGGTCTTGGGGTCGACGGCAAACTGAATGTTGGACCCGCCGGTTTCGACGCCGATACGGCGAATCACCATTTTGCCCATTTCGCGCAGGCGCTGGAGCTCACGATCGGTCAGGGTCATGGCCGGAGCCACGGTCATCGAGTCACCGGTGTGGACGCCCATGGCGTCGATGTTTTCGATGGTACACACGACCACGAAGTTGTCGACACGGTCACGCATGACCTCGAGCTCGTATTCCTTCCAGCCGATGACCGACTGTTCGATGAGTACTTGGGTCACCGGCGAGGCACGGAGCCCACGCTCCGAAATTTCGCGCAGTTGGGCCTCGTCGTAGCCGATACCACCGCCGCTCCCTCCGAGGGTGAACGACGGACGGATGAGTACGGGATAACCGATTTTTTCGGCCACAGCGACAGCCTGATCGACCGTTGTGACGGTCTCGCCCAAAGGCACGCCCAAGCCGATTTCGAGCATGGCCTGTTTGAACAGTTCACGATCCTCGGCCAAGGCAATTGCTTCGGGCTGTGCACCCAAGAGCTTGACGTTGTACTTGGTCAACATCCCCAGTTCGTGGAGCTTCATGGCCAGATTGAGCGCGGTCTGCCCACCGACCGTGGGCAGGATGGCGTCGGGTTTTTCTTTGATGATGATCTGTTCGACCGCCTCGGGGGTGAGTGGTTCGATGTAGGTCGCATCGGCAAACTGAGGGTCGGTCATGATGGTGGCCGGGTTGGAGTTCACCAAAATGACCCGGTACCCCTCGCGGCGGAGCACTTTACAGGCTTGTGCGCCAGAGTAGTCGACTTCGCAGGCTTGGCCGATAACAATCGGGCCCGAGCCAATAATGAGAATGCTGTGTATGTCGGTACGCTTTGGCATCGCGGCGTCTTACCCTTCCATCAACTGTACGAAACGGTCGAACAAGTACGAGGCATCATGGGGACCGGGGGCGGCTTCGGGGTGATATTGCACGCTGAACGCCTTGAGCCCCGGTGCTTCGAGCCCCTCGACACAGTTATCGTTCAAGTTGACGTGGGTCACACCCGACCCTGCCGGCAACGAATCGGCTTGGACCGCAAACCCGTGGTTGTGCGACGAAATTTCGACCTTGCCGTACGCCTTGACCGGCTGGTTGGCACCGTGATGACCGAAGCTCAGCTTGTAGGTCGTGCCACCCAACGCCAACCCAAGGATTTGATGCCCGAGACAGATGCCGAACAACGGCACTTTGCCGAGCAACGCCTTGGTATTGGCGATGCCATAGGTCACCATGGCGGGGTCGCCAGGGCCGTTAGACAAAAAGACACCATCGGGCTTCATCGCGAGCACATCAGCTGCAGGCGTCGTGGCAGGCACGACGGTGACGGTGATGTTGCGTTCAGCCAAGAGGCGCAAAATATGTTGTTTGATGCCGAAGTCGTAGGCGACCACATGGAGCGTGCGACTGGCTTTGGTGCCGCGTGATCCCAAACCCCACTCGCCGACGCCGGTGTTCCACGTGTAGGACTGGGCGCAGGTCACCTGTGGCACAAGGTCGAGGCCCTCCATGGTGGGGACACTCCGGGCCATAGCGACCAAGGTGTCGCTGTCGAGCACGGTCGACGAAACAACGCCGCGCATCGCACCTGCCGAGCGGATGTGACGGACCAACGCACGTGTGTCGATGCCGGTGATACCGACAATGCCCTGTGCGCGCATCTCGTCATCGAGCGACGAATCAGCTCGGTAGTTGCTGACGCGTGGGCTTGCTGCACGCACCACAAAGCCTGACAACCAGTATTTGCGGCTTTCGTTGTCGGCGTCATTGACGCCGGTGTTGCCGATGTGCGGTGCGGTCATGACGACGATTTGATTGAAGTACGAAGGATCGGACAATACTTCTTGGTAGCCAGTCATTGCCGTGTTGAATACCACTTCACCGGTGCGTTGACCGATGGCGCCGAATGCACTGCCGGCCCAAATGGTGCCGTCTTCGAGTGCGAGCACGGCTGGTGTGCGTAGGAACCCTGCCTGCATGCCTTACTGTCCCTCCCCACTGACGTCGGAACGTCGCGTGGCAAATTCGATCACGACTGCTACTTCATCACACCGTGCCTGTAACGGGCACAACACACAATCTCGCCAGACCTTCTCGGGGAATCGTTCGTGTTCGGTCACGACGAACCCTTGGCGCTCAAAAAAACTCACCGCGCGCGTCAGTGCAAACACCGTTGGATAGCCGCGCTGTTGGGCTTCACTGACCAGCGCTTGGACAATCACGCCGCCGACGCCGTAGCGCCGGTATTCGGGCAACACCGCGAGCGAACGGACCTCAACGAGGGCTGGCCCCATCTCGAGCAGCGACCCAATCCCGACGACGCGACCATCGACCTCTGCTACCATCCAGTTCCCCATCGACGCCACGATATTCTCGCGCGAGCGTGGCAACAGATGCCCGAGTGCGACGTTTTCGTCGACAACAATGGTTATTGCATCGACATCGGCGATTGTCGCCAACCGCATGTGCACGGCAGTCGGTGCAGGGGGAGCAATCGGCACGTCACGTATGGTGGTCATGCGCGACCTCCCGTCATGATAATCGTCCCTGCACGGTCACCGCGTGCCAGCTGTTCGAGCCCAGCCATGTCGACAATCCGCGCTTGCGCTGCTCCGGAATCCAGCACGGCCAACGCTGCCTTGACTTTGGGGATCATCCCGCCGTAGATTGCACCACTGGCAATTGCTGCCTCGATAGCCGGGGCATCGAGCTGCGCAACCACCGCACCGTCCAACTTGACACCAGGGACGTTCGTCACAAACGTAACTTCGACCGCACCGGCACTCCGGTCTTGGGCTAATGCGGCAGCGATTGCTCCCGCGGCATCGTCGGCATTGACATTATAACTGCCATCGTCCCCCAATGAGATGGGCGCAACAACGGGGACCACATCGGCATCGAGTGCCTGCCAAAGCACTGCAGTGCGCACGGCTATGGGTTGCCCAACGCGACCGAGGTCGCCTTCGGGGTGGACCAGTTTGCGGACACGGATCAATCCACGGTCGACACCCGACATCCCAGCGGCGTCGACCCCGGCAAGCCCGAGTGCGACCACCAGGCGGGTATTGACTGCACCGGCGAGGACCATTTCGGCGGCAGCCATGGCAGTCTCATCGCTGACGCGCAAGCCGGCCACAAACCGCGGTTCACCGCCCAGCGCCTGCTGGATTTGGCCTATTTCTTTGCCCCCGCCGTGCACAATGACCGGCTTGGGTTGCATCGCAGCAATGGATGTGACCAATCGTTGCACAAAGGCCGGGTCGTCGATGTCGTTCCCACCTATTTTGATGACACGGAGTGTGGTCAATGCGACGCCTTTCTAGCCCTGTTTGGTCAGGTCTGAACCCTTCAATGTATACGTATACCAAGTCTCACGGCTGGTAGGGAGTGCGTCATAGAGCTTTTGCGCGGTGTGATTATCGAGTGCAGTCTGCCAATACACGCCGGGGTAACCTTCGCTCAATGCCCAATTCGTGCAATGCAGGATCAACTGCCGGCCCACGCCCGCGCCGCGCTGGTCGGGTGCCACATACAAATCATTGAGCAGACAGCGCTTTGCCGCCGACACCGATGACAATGTCCGATATGCAGTCACAAACCCAATCGCTTTGCCGGTATGGGTCGTCGCCATCCACTGTGCACCGAGCGCGGGGGTCGTCACCAATGCGCCGAAGTGGGCGCGATTGCGTTCGGTGTCTGGCGTAGCGTGATAAAACGTCTGGTAGTCGGCGATCAATGGCAACACCATATCGAGGTTGGCCATCGTCACCGGAATAATCGAAACCGTCACCGCAATCCCTCCGTCTCGTCGAATCCACACATCACATTCATACATTGGATGGCCTGCGTCGCTGCACCTTTGGCCAAGTTATCGACACTCGACATGATGGTCACCCAGCCGGGTTGCGTCAGGGTGATCGACAACGCGCACATGTTGGTATTGGTCGTGTGTGCCATGGCCGCCAGCATCCCTGCCGGCAATACGCGCACAAACGGCTCGTCGGCGTAGCGCGCCACGTACAAGGCGCGGATTGCGTCTTCGCTCAGGGACGGATCTACCCGCACATAGATGGAACTCAACATGCCACGGACGACCGGTACGAGGTGCGGGTGAAACAACACCGTCGGGGTCAATCCACCGCTGTGTTTGGCGAGTTCTTGCTCGATTTCACCGACATGGCGATGGATATGCCCGATGTTGTATGGGGTGACCGTATCGTGTGTCTCGGCGAACAATGTATTGAGTTTTGCGGCACGGCCTGCACCCGAAATGCCGGATTTGGCATCGACAATAATCGTGCCATCGGTGACCACCCCAGCATCCAGCAACGGCATGGTTCCCAAGATGACAGAAGTCGGGTAGCACCCTGGTGCCGCCACCAGTCGTGCCGAGCGGATGGCATCGCGATTGCGCTCAGGCATCCCATACGGTACAGGCAGCATGTCGGGGTACCCGTGTGCGTGCCCATACCAGGCCGCATAGCGCTCGGGGGTGTCAAGCCGAAAGTCCGCCGAAAAATCAACGACTCGCGCGCCAGCCGCCAATGCCCGCACTGCGACTTTGGCGGCCGCACCGTGGGGGAGGGCCAGCAATACCACGTCCACCTGATCGAATGGAGCGTCGTCGACCGATGTCAATGCAATATCGAGTGGTCCGGGGTATACCTCGGCCAACGATTTGCCTGCTTGCTGCTCTGACGTCGCAAACACCACGGTCACACCTCGATGTCGGTTCAACCAACGCAGTGCTTCGTAGCCCGCATATCCGGTCACACCACAGATCCCCACTCGCACCATTGTGTCGTCCTTTCGCCTTTGCACAGAAAAATCCCCCCGGGCGCATATAGCTCCCGAGGGGTGATATTCAGTATTGGGGACGTTCACGCCTCACCCAATGCGAATCACCGACTCGGGTCCTGTTCGGACTCGTCGTCGGTCTGCTCGTCGCATCATAGGGGTAGCGCTGGTCGGTTTGTTCATGGTGTGTATAGTAATCCGAAAATCTCGCACTGTCAATGTGCCTACCAGGTGAAAAAGCGCGTGCCCGAAATCTGCCCGTCTATTGCAGATATTTCGCCCAAGTGGTATTGGGAATGGCCGTACAAAAACTTCATCACATATTCGGCTTTGGTCATGCTGAGCATGTATTCTATTGTCCCCGTGCCGTCATCAGACGCCAGATCTGCGTAGGTCGTTAATGCAGCACGGACTTCGGCTTCGGTGAACGAAACGCCAAAATCCCAATCAGCCATATATGCATATGCCTTGGTGGATTGGGCGGTGACGGCGTTACCATAGGCTGCGAGAGCATTGATATCGATGGCTGCACTCAGTGCCAGCACGTCGTCGGCAGTCATACCCATGCCATCACCAAGGTAGGGGATGTTCATGCGTGCATTGAAGTTTTGCGTCGTCAAAACCTGCTGTTCTGGCACCACAAAGCGCCCAATACAGGCATCTTCACAGCGATAGCTATGCCAAATACTCCAGACCATGGTGTTCATCTCGGGATGTGGCCGAGTCCGCAAGCGGACGGGGTCCGTATTGGCGAGGATTGCCTGCAGCTCTTCGTGTGTCCGTGTGTGCGTTGCATGCAGGGCAGCAAAAAATGTAGCATGTTGTGTCATGGAATGTTCGCTTTCTGAGAAGGGGTTCTCCGCCTACCAGGTAAAGTATCGGGTCCCGCCGAGTGCGCTGTCGATGGCAGCGATTTCGCCGAGATGATATTGAGAATGACCGACCATGTGCTTGATGAGCCAGTCACCCTTTTTCATTGTACTGAGAAAACCCACCACGTTGTCGGTGTTTGTAGCATCACCATAGGCATCGGCTTCGACAATTGGCCGGATATGCGCAGCCGTGAACGGCACCGAAAAGTCCCATCCGCTGATCTGCGTCAGCGCCCACGCCCCCTGCGCCTCGACCCCCGCGGCATAGGCAGCTAACTGCCCGATGTCGATGCGTTCACTCAACGCTGTTACATCGGCACTCTGCATCCCAAAGCCATCGTCACGGTATGGTACAGCGAGCGAGGCACGGAAGCCGCCCGTGTCGAACACTTGCTCGACCGGCACCACAAAGCGTGCTATGTTTTCGTCTTCGACACGGAGCATGTGCCATATGCACCACACCATCGAGTTCATCGACGGGAGTGGTCGTTGCCGCATCCGCTCTGCCGATATGCCCGCAAATAATCCTCGGATGTCTGCATGCACGGCAGCGTGCGATGTCGCCAATCCCGACACAAGGGATGTAGGTGGATGGCTGTATGTCATTCTGTTCCTCTGTATTCGGCTCGGCTGTAGTATACCCAAAAGCTTGCTACACTGAGATGGTGCGTGCTCCAGTGTGATAATCTGATATATTCATTCAATAAGTATTGATTCTGAGTGAGGTTGCTCTTGATAGATCGTCGAGGCATGATTCGCATCGTAGGAATGGGTGCGTTGGGTGCAGTACTTTCCGCGTGTGGCGGCGAACGCACCGAGACAGCGGCTACAGGGAGTCTCGATGGGAGCTCGGGGACGCCGCCTGTGCGCAGCGAGGCACTCTCGTGTGCTGTCGCATCGTCATTAGAAAAAATCATGCCGATTTTTTCACGACTCTTTGTCGAAAACTACTCGCTCCCAAGCCCGACGTTCCAAGCGGCAGCGTCAGGAACGCTAGCTACCCAGATTGCCGAGGGCGCGCCGTTCGACCTTTTTCTTGCGGCCGACTCGGTTGCGATGCGACCGCTGATCGACGCTAAACTCGTGATGCAGGCAGATATACATCCGGTCGTGAAGACCGACATTGTCATCGTTGCACGGACCAATCGCGGGATCGTGACGCTCGATGATATCCGTACCAACGGGACAAAAATCGTGGTTGGAGATGCGCAGGTACCCATTGGCAGGTACACGCAGCTGCTCCTCAAAGCCATATCGAAGCGCACCGGCGATCGCACCTTCACTGACGC
>Ga0315899_10007827_pt1 | contig 11486 bp, 5 predicted proteins | sample LakEriMetagenome_2_FD_203518 | JGI IMG/M metagenome (GOLD analysis project Ga0315899, IMG submission 203518) | Freshwater fungal communities from buoy surface, Lake Erie, Ohio, United States - Buoy 4 MA112 | ecosystem: Environmental > Aquatic > Freshwater > Lake | place: USA: Lake Erie, Ohio... | reverse complement strand
AGGTTTCGCTCGCCCGCCTCTGTCTCTTTGGCTCTGCTGCTCCTGCTTGGCCTGGCTGGCTGTGGCTCAGGGGGCGGAGCGAAAAAAGACGGGGGGACAGACTTGCTCCTGGTGAGCTACGCGGTGACCAAAAACGCCTACGACAAGATTCTTCCGGCCTTCATCGCCGATTGGAAGGCCCGCACCGGCCAAACCCTCACGATTCGCACCAGCTACGGGGGCTCGGCCAGCCAAACCCGAGCCATCATCGACGGGCTCGAGGCCGATGTGGCCAACCTGGCCTTGGCGGGCGACATCGACAAGCTGCAAAAGATGGGCCTCATCGATGCGGGCTGGGAGAAAGAGCTGCCTTACAACAGCAATGTGACCAACTCGGTGGTGGCCCTGATCACCCGGCCTGGCAATCCGAAGGGCATCCGCACCTGGAGTGATTTGGCCCGCCCTGATGTGCAGGTGATCACCGCCAATCCCAAAACGTCTGGCGGGGCCCGCTGGAATTTCCTGGCCCTCTGGGGCTCGGTGAGCCCGGGGTCTGGCAACGAGGCCCAGGCGCGCGAATTTGTGACGAAGGTGTATCGCAACGTCGACAATCTGCCAAGGGATGCCCGCGAAGCCAGCGATGCTTTTCTCAAGCGCAATCAAGGAGATGTGTTACTGAATTACGAAAACGAAGCCATCCTTGCCAAGCGCAAAGGAGAGCTCACCTCCCCCTTCCTGGTGCCGGATCCCAACATCCGCATCGAAGCACCGGTGGCCGTGGTGGATCGCAATGTCGATCGCCATGGCACGCGCAAGGCGGCCGAAGCCCTGGCGGCCTATCTGCAAAGTGCGCCAGCCCAAGCCATCTTCGCCGAGGAAGGATTCCGGCCGGTGCTGCCCCAGGTGTGGAAGAAGGTGGAGGGGCAGTTCACCCCGGTGAAAACTCTGGTCGGCGTGGCGGCGTTCGGCGGGTGGCCCCAGGTGGATCGCACCTTTTTTGCCACGGGCAGCGGGCTCTGGGATCAACTCTTTCGCGAGAGCCGCTGACAGCGCCCGGGAAAAGCAGCGCACGTTCCCATCGGTGAGGCGAGCGCCCTCCGGGTTATGGGCTGGGCGACGGGGGGGCGGGCACCGGCCGACGCTCATCCCCCGCCGCATTGCCGCAGAGGTCGAGCACGATCTGCTGGCCCACGGAGCGAGGGGCTGGGATGCTCCAGGCTTCCCAAGTTTCCTTCACCCGCCAGTTGTGCCGCAGGGTGGAGCAATCCACGGCGATGGCTGTCGCCTGCGCGCGCGTTTCACCCACATCCTTGGCCGCTGCCTGCACCAGGGTGTAGCGCACCCCATCGGGCAGCCGTTTCCAACCACCCCAATCCACCACTGTGTCCCCGTAGTAGCGCCAACGGCCACGGCTGGGTGACTCCGTTCGCTCTGGAGACAAGGGGGTTTCTGCGACCAGGGGAGGACGGGGCGCGGCGCTGGTGGTGGCTGGAGCGATCTCGGGGGCAGGGGTTGGGGTTGGGGTTTTCACTGCGGGGGTTGGAGCTTTGGCTGCAGGGGCAGACGGGGCAGCCTTCCCTGCAGGGGCTGAACCTTTGGCTGCGGGGGTGGAATGGCCCGCGGAGGAGGGGAGACGCAGGGTGCTGCCCACCTTGAGGTTGTTGGGTTGGATGCCGGGATTGGCTTTTTGCAGGGCGGCCGCGGTGGTGTGCTGGGCCTTGGCGATCGATTCGAGCGTGTCGCCACTCTTCACCGTCACCACCCCCTTGCGAGGCGGGACGGGCAGACGCAGGGTTTGGCCCACCTGCAGCAAATCGGCATCTTTGAGGCTGTTCACTCGCTTGAGTTCAGCCACCGATACCCCGTAGCGCTGTGCAATCCCCTCCAGGGTGTCGCCGCTTTTCACCGTGACCGTGCGTGGTGGAGCCGGGCTGGCTTGACCAAAGGTGGAACCTGGAGCAACCAGGCTGGTGGCCACCATCGCAGCGAACACAGCGATGCAGGCGGGCTGAAGGACCGCCCGGGGCAACGGCTGGGACACTCGCCGGAAGAGAGGAGACAGAGAAAACGCCTTCAACACACTCATCTCCGCACGCGTTGCGCAACCTTAACCCGCAAGGATTTCAGAGGGGAGCTTCGATGCAACGCTGATACAAGTCTCAATTCATCACCACAGCCGGCCAGCAATTGCTCCAGCAAATCAATCATCAAGGAAGCACATCTGCTGCAACAAACCAGCCGCAAACCGGCTTGTGGAAAGCCAGATTAGGGGCTGTTTCACTCTAAACCTGTTCGCGGCGGTGTTGAGGCAAAAGCCTGACTAACTTGACCGTCCATGGCAACGCAACCAGACCCATTCCCCCCAACGAAAACCATGGGTAGGCAAGAGGAATAGGAGCCTGAGGAGAGGCAGCCAGCGACCAACGACAACCTGTCAACTCCCGCACCAAAGCCCACCCTCCCGCCAAAAGCCGTGTTCCAGCCGTGACGAAGAGCCGCTCTGCCCATCCCCGCCAGGCGCCGCCAAAAGACATCGATCGGGAGGCGCTGCTGCTGGCCGCCCGCGAGAATCCAGACGCCCTCCTGCAGCGTCTCAACAGCAGCCCTGATGGGCTGAGCGGGCTGCAATCGCGGCTGCGGCTGGAGCACGTCGGTGCCAATGCCATCGCCCACGAAAAACCCGTGGCCTGGCCCAAGCAACTGCTGCGCACCTTTGCCAACCCCCTGGTGCTCTTGCTGGCCGCCCTGGCTGGCCTCTCCAGCCTGACAGGCGACACCAAAGCGGCATCGATCATCGCGACGATGATTGTGTTCAGCGTGGCGCTGCGCTTCTCCCAGGAGGTGCGCTCCATCCAAGCCGCCACAGCCCTGCGCCGGCTGGTGCACACCACGGCCACGGTGAAACGCCACGATGCCCACCGCGACATCACTCCGGCCCTGGCAGCGGATCTGGGCCTGGAGCTGGGGGCCGAGGCACCCGGCGTCCAGGAGGTGCCGCTGGAGCAGATCGTGCCCGGCGATGTGGTGCTGCTGAGCGCTGGCGACATGATCCCAGCGGACGGGCGCATTCTGGAAGCGAAAGATCTGTTTGTGTCCCAGGGGGCCCTCAGCGGCGAATCCCTGCCCGTGGAGAAGCACGCCAGCCTCCCTGCCAGCCAGCGGGCGCTCGACGATCCCCTGGAGCAAGCGACGCTCTGCTTTCTAGGCACCACCGTGGTGAGCGGCTCAGCCACCGCTGTTGTCTTGGCCACAGGGGATCGCACCGTGTTGGGCACCATCGCCAACAGCGTGACCGGGGTGCAGAAAACCACCAGCTTCGAGCGGGGCATCAACCAGGTGAGCCTGCTCCTGTTGCGCTGCATGGCGGTGATGGCACCAACGGTGTTTGTCATCAACGGGGTGAGCAAGGGCAACTGGGGGGAAGCCTTCTTCTTTGCCCTGTCTGTGGCTGTGGGGCTGACACCGGAAATGCTGCCGATGATTGTCACCGCAAATCTCTCGCGGGGGGCCATTGCCATGGCCCGCCAAAAAGTGATCGTGAAAAACATCGACGCCATTCAAAACTTTGGCGCCATGGATGTGCTCTGCACAGACAAGACCGGCACTCTCACCCAAGATCGAATCGTGTTGATGAAACACCTGGATTGGCAGGGGAGGGAGAATGAAGAGGTGTTGCAGATGGCGTTTCTAAACAGCTACTACCAGACCGGCTTGAAGAGCTTGCTGGATGTGGCTGTGCTGGAGCATGTCGAGATCAAATCCGCTCTGCAATTGGAGGAGAGTTTCAAAAAGATCGATGAGATTCCCTTTGACTTCCAAAGGCGGCGTCTCTCTGTGGTGGTGGAGGAGGCCAGCCACCACCACGAGCTGATCTGCAAGGGCGCAGTGGAGGAAACGCTGGCGATCTGCACCCGCCTGCGGGATGGCCACGCCGTGCGGCCGTTGCTGGACGCCACCCGAGAGGCGGTGTTGCGCCTCAATGCCGATCTCAACAACGATGGCCTGCGGGTGATCGCCGTGGCTTACAAGGAGGTCCCTCTGCAAGCGGGTCCCTATGGACTGGCCGATGAAGCGGATCTGATCTTGGTGGGTCTGATCGCCTTCCTCGATCCCCCGAAGGATTCCGCCGCTGAAGCCCTGCGTTTGCTCCGGGATGGCCAGGTGGCGGTGAAGGTGCTCACCGGCGACAACCCGGTGATCGCCAAGAAGACCTGCCACGATGTGGGGCTGGAGGTGCAGGGGGTGCTCCTGGGCAGCGAGGTGGAGAGGCTGGACGATGACAGCCTGGCCCAACAGGTGGAGATCACCACCATCTTTGCCAAGCTCTCGCCATTGGACAAAGCGCGCATCATTCGACTCCTGCGTCGCCAGGGGCATGTGGTGGGCTTCCTGGGAGATGGCATCAACGACGCTGCCGCCCTGAGGGAAGCGGATATCGGTCTTTCGGTGGACACCGCCGTCGACATTGCCAAGGAATCGGCAGACATCGTGCTCCTGGAGAAAAGTTTGCTGGTGCTTCACGCAGGTGTGCGCGAAGGTCGGCGTACCTTTGGCAACATCAGCAAATACATCAAGATGGGCACAAGTTCGGCCTTCGGAAATATGTTCAGTATGCTCGGCGCAAGCATCCTTTTGCCGTTTCTGCCGATGCTACCCCTGCAGATTCTGCTGAACAATCTCCTCTACGACTTCTCACAAACAGGCATTCCTTTTGACCGAGTTGACCCTGAATATCTCTGCCGACCGCGCCAATGGAAACTTCCCCAACTGCGTCGCTTCATGTTGATTCTCGGGCCGGTCAGCTCGGTTTTTGATTACATCACGTTTGCCGTACTGTGGTTTGTATTTGGAGCCAATTCGCCAGACCATCAAAGCCTGTTTCAGAGCGGCTGGTTTTTGGAAAGCCTGCTCACACAGACGCTGATTGTTTACATCATCCGCACGGCTCGCATCCCCTTCCTGCAGAGCAACCCCGAGCCACTGATGGCTCTGATCACCCTGGTGGTGATGGCCATTGGCATCGCCATCCCCTTCACGCCCATCGGCGCGGGGCTCGGCCTGGTGCCCCTGCCGGCCGCCTACTTCGGCTGGCTGATCCTGATCCTGCTGGCCTATGCCTGTCTCACCCAGCTGGTCAAAAGTTGGTTTGTGCGCCGCTTTGGCGACGATTGACGCCGTCCCGCCTCAAGCAGGGTCAAGCCGATCGAGAGCCAGGCGCGCCGCGCCGAGACGGCCAGCGCCATTGCCCAGGGCACAGCGCTCGATCACCAGCCCCTCCCGGCTGGGCAGCAGCACCCGCGCTTCAATCTCCCGCCAGGCCGCCGGCAGAAAGTGGGGAAACGCCCCACTCAGCCCGCCGCCGATCAACACCCGCTCCGGCGTGAGCACATAGATCAACGAACTCAGCCCGATCCCCAACCAGCGGCCATAGCGCTCCCATACGGCAAGGGCTGGGCCATCCCCCGCCTCTGCCCGCCGGCACAGCTCCACCGGATCAAGGGGACTCAACCGTGCCAAGGCAGCGATGCTGCAGTGTTGTTCCAGGGAGCCCCGATTGCCGCTGCGGCACGGCGGTCCCTCGGGATCAAGCGCGATCAAGCCCAATTCGCCAGCCGCACCAGCGGGGCCGGTGTAGAGCGCACCATCCAGCCAGATGCCACCCCCCACCCCGGTGCCCAGGGTGAGCAAGATCGCATGGCGGCAGCCGCGGGCGGCCCCCAGCCAGGCCTCTCCCACCATGGCGCAGTTGGCATCGTTCGCCAGGGTGACCGGCCGCTCCAGCTCGGGCTCCAGCCAATCCGCCAGGGGCACCTCTTGCCAGCCCTCCAAATTGATGGCGAGGCGCGCCACCCGCCCGGCCGCATCCGTGGGGCCTGGCAAACCGATGCCCACCCGGTCGGCCAGCCGCTGCGGATCGAGCTGTTCAACCGCCGCAGCGATGGCCACCGCCACCGCGCCAGGCACGGAGGGCTGGGGAGTCGGCACATCCAACTCCTCCAGCAGCGTGCCGTGAACATCAAAGCGCCCCAGTTTGATGGCCGTTCCCCCCAGGTCGACCCCGATCAGCTGGGAACCGGGAGCCCGCACCGGGAGGGCTGTAGCGGCAGCGGTCATCCAGGCCCCAGGTGGTGCAGGCACAAGGCGTCATGCTCCCATGCCGGGGGACGCCCTCAGAAGCGGATCAACAGCCGCAGCTGGGTGCCCCAGGCGCCGAGCGTATCGACAAAGGTCTCCAGATTGAGGGCCTCGGAGGCCTTGTAGTTGAGCGTGACCTGGGGTGCCACATCGGAGCGGTTTGGCGCGGCCAGCGCCGAGAGATTGAGCCGGTCGGTGATGTCCACCCCCACCTCCGCCCCCAACACCAGCTGGGGCGGCACCCGGCGCGATTGGCGCACGGAGGCATTGGCGATCTCGGGGTTGATGTAGGTGGGATAGAGCGCCAGGCTCACCCGTTGCCCCAGGGCATCGCTCAATCCACTCAGCAGAGGAGAGAGCAGTGACTGGCCCACCACAGTGGCCAGGGCGGTGCCTGCCCCTCCCTGGCTCAGACCCGCCAGGGTGTTGCCGCCGATCAGAGCCACGAGTCGCTCCTGGGGGAGAGGCGGATTGCTCGAAAGGCGGATGGAGTCTGCGATGCGATCCGCCGGCCCGCTGACGCTCATCGTCACCAGGATCAAATTGAGCTGGCGCAGGGAGGAAAAACCACTCTCGGGAACACCGGCGGCCAAGCCTGTGGTCAGGCTGCCCCCGGTTTGGGATTCGCCAAAACCGCTGGGCGCCACCAGGCCGAGGTTGTCGGCAATGCGGGTGCGCAGCGCGATGTCCAGATAGGGCATCAGCCCCAAGGATGGGGTGAACACCGCCACGTTGGGCGCATCCGGATCGAGGCTGAAGCTGGTCGTGAAGAGATTCAGGCGGCCGGAGAGGAGCCGAACCACCCCACTGGCCCGCAGGCTGGGATCGAGGCGGCCGCTGATCCGCACCGCACCGCCGGTATTGAAGCTCGCCACATTCGGCACCACCACCCGCAGATCCGGGCCAAAGCGCAGCTGCAGGGCCTGAAAACTGAGCCAGGGGAGCCGGGGGATGGCCTCCTCCATCCCCACGGCGCCCACCGATTCGATCTGCGGGCCGAGGAGCACCAGGGGCTCCTGGAAATCCCATTTCTGCTCCAGCAGCTGGGCCAGGGAGCGCGGCTGGGCCGGGCTGTTTGACACCGGTTCTGTGGCAGAGAGCTGGCCGGGCTGGGCATTGATCTTGCCGCGGCTGATGGTGAGCTCCCCTCCGAGCACGGGTGCACCCAGGCTGCCGCCAAGCGTGAGCCGTCCATCGCTGCGGGCCGAGATGCGGCTCATGGCAAAGGGCACCTCCTTGAGCTGCAGAGCCAGGGTGGGCTCGGCACTGAGCTGCCGCCACAGGCCGATGCGACCCACCGCCTGGATCACCCCCCGCCGCCCAGCCCGCGCCCGCAGCTCCTGCACCAACACCTGCTCGAAATCAAACAACACCGTCGCCTCCACATCAGAGAGGGTCTGGCCAACGAGCTGGTATTCCCCTCCGCGCAATCGGATGAAGCCGTTGGCGATGGGATTGCTCAAGCTGCCCCGCACGAGCAACTGCAGATCGGTGCTGCCGCGCTTCCAGGCGATCGATTCCCCCGCCAGCTGGGTCAACACCCGCAGCCCATCCCCCCGGGTGGCGAGACGGAGTTCCAGCCCCCCACTGCGGGGATTGAGGGGGATGGTGCCCACCAGAGTGACCGCATTGGCCGCACCTCCACCCCTGGCCGCCAGATTCACCTTCACCGCGCCCTGCTCCAGGGTCACCTCCCCCCGCTCCAGCGTCAGCGGTGCCGGGCCGATGGCCCCATCGACCAGGGCAAGGGCCACTTCCAGCCTGGGCTTGGAGCCCAGCCGGTAGCGGCCGCTCAGGGCCAGCTGGCCCCGCAAGGTCTCTGGAACAGGGGTGAGCAGCGCCAACAGGCCAAGGGGCAAGCCTCCCAGCTGGAAGCTGCCGCTCCCCCCCCGCAGCGGTCCTTCCAGCCGCACCGCGAAGGGGGTGCTGGTAAGCGCCTGATCCCGATCGGGAAGACCCACCCAGAGGTGGCCGTTCCCCAGGAGATTCACCTGGGCGCGCTGCCAATCCGCCCCTTGCACCGTGAGGTCGGCATCCACACTCGTTTGCAAGGAAGCCAGAAGCGAGGCGAGCCCCACTGGACGATTCAGGGCCTGGTTGCGTTGCTGGGTGAGCTCCTTGGCGCGATCCAGGGCCAGCAACTGGGCATCGAGGCTGTCGCCGAGGGTGTCCCACACCAGACGGCCCAAATCCTCCGCCATCCCCCATCGGCGGGCTTGGCCGGCGCGGCCCTGGCCGGAAACCGCAAGCAGGTCGCGGAAGATCTGGGCATCCAGTTGGCGAGCCTGGAAGCGGGCACGAAACGGGCCCTGCCAGCGGCCCTCCAGGCTCATATCGATGCTGCCAGCTCCCAGGGGCTCGGCGATGCCGCGCAGTCGGTAAGCCCGGTTGGCGTAGGAGACCTGGGCCTGCACCCGTCGACCCACCAATCCGACAAAGCGAGGCTGGCTCAGCACCACATCGCCTTGGAAAGCCAGGGGTTGGAAGCCCAGGCTCCCCTTCCCGTCCAGCACGCCCTGGAGGGACTCCAGCCGTTGTTGTCCCAGGGCCAACACCATGCCTTGCAGGGGCATGCGGCTCGCCTGCCAGCGATAGCTGCGGGGCTCACCCTGCAGGGTGAGCCGCCCGCCTTGCCGCTCCAAAGCGATTTGCCGCGGCTGCCAGCGGCGATCCAGCGACACCTGCAAGCGGCTTGGCGGGGCGGGCGCGAGGGCTGCCATCCTCACGCTGCCGCCTCCCACGCTGCCGCCCAAAGGATTGGTGGGATCCAACTCCACCTGCAACCGTCCACTCCAGGATTCCTCCAGCCGCAGGGGGCCCGCCCTGGGCCGCTGCAGCCGCAGATCCAGATCGGGTCGCAGCCGCCGCAACGGCCCGCGCACCCACCCCTTGGCTTCGATCAGGCCATCGAGGGAGGTGCCAAGCAGGGGATTGAGGCGAGCCAGCGGGTAGGGGGAGAGGGCGATCTGAGCCTCCAGATCACCCGCCACCAACCCTTGACCAGGCCGCACCGCCAAAGGGAGGGTGGCTCTGGCATGCAGCTGTTCCGCCTGAAGGCGGCGCATGGCCAGAAGGCCGTTGCTCCATTCGAGCTCTGCCCGCCATGGCCCCAACAAGCTATGGCGCTCTTGGCCCGTGGCCACCGCCAGCCGGGGGGCGGACCAGCTACCACCCACGTCGAGGCTGCCCCGGAGGGGCCCTTCCTTGAGCCACGGCGGCAACGAGGTGCTGCGCGGAAAATCGGAAAGGGCAAGATCCCAATCGCCAGCCAGCTCCAGGCGGGTTCCCAGCCGCCCCCTGGCCGCCAGCCGGGTGCGGCCCCGCTGGGCCGTGAGCCGCACCCGCTGCAGGCCGCCAGCGCCGATGCCCCCCTCCAACCTCCCTTCCAGGGGCAGGGCGCCAATGCCGAGGGCTGCGGGCGGTCGGGCCGTGGTGAGCAGCCGCAGCTGGCGGCCCTCCAAATCCCCGTTGACGCGCCCGCGCCAGCTGCCCACGCGCCATTCACTGCTGGCCAGGGAGATCTGCCTTCCCTTGCAGCGCAGCGGGGCCCTGGCCAGCTCGAGCTTGGGTGCCGAGGGCTTCAGCTGCCAGGCCAACCCCTCACCCACCAGGGCCCCCTGGCAACCGGCCTGGCCCTTTTCCAGGCTCAACGCCACCTGGCCGCTGCCCACGCCACGCACCTGACCGGCCAGCGGCAGGAGCTGGATCAACGGTGCCACCTCCCAGCGGGTGGCCAAGAGATCCGTGCGCCAGCTCTGGGTCTTCCAGTTGCCACCGCCGAGGAGTCGGGCCACCCCGGCCTGGCCGGGGCTTTGGGCCTTGGCACGCCAGTCGACGGCCTGCTCATGGATCACCACCGCCGCCTGGCCCACCAGATCCAGCTCCAGGGGCTTGCGGTTGGCGCCAAGGTTCCAAAGACGCACCCGGGCGGGCTGCAGCAAGCGGAAGGTGAGATGGAGGCGGGGCGGCTGACGTCCAGGCGCCACCCGGCCAAACGCCCAGATCTGGCCGTCGGCATTGCGGCGCAGATCGGCTTGGGCCCCCTGCAGATCAAAGGTGAGGCGAAGCGAACGGTCACGCCAGCTGGCGATGGGGTCGACACGGACCGCCAGGCCCTGCACCCCGGCGGTGGAACCATCTTGGGGTCCAGCCAGAAAGCGACTCGGTCCGAGCCGCACCCCCTCAGGGCCAAAGCCGCGATAGGGCCCCAGCTGCAGGGGACGGCCCATGACCTTTCCCACCTGACCTTCCAGCCAGGGCCGCCAGTGGTCGTAGAGGCGGCCCAGAAGCAAATCAGAGCGCTGCCAGCCCACCAAAAGAACGGCCACCAGGGCCACCAGCCCCAAAAGGATCAACCACCCCACACCTCGCACCAGCGTGCGCAGGAAGAGGGGAGGGAGCTGGGCCAAGCGTTTGACCAAGCCATGGCGCGGGGCCCTTTGGGGCTCAGGCAGCTGATTCATCTGCCTGGGTGACCCCCCCGTCGGGCGGGCGCAATATAAGGAGCCTGTACGTCCTGACCAGTCCTATGGCCGCGGATCCGATTCTCTTGGTGGCCTCCAAATGGCTGGGGTTGGCAGCGGGGGGCCTGTTGCTGCTCACCGTGGCGGCTTTTGTGGCGCGCTGGGGAATTCGGTTTCGGTTGGTGGGGGTGACCAGCTTCACGGCTCTGCTGGCGATCTCCTGCGCGGCTTTTGCGGTGAGCTATAGCCCCCGGGTCAACGTGCCAGGCGCCATCACCGTGCCGGTGGTGTTTGACAACGGATCCGATCTGGTGGTGGCTGCGGCACCACCAGATCTGCCACCCGAAGCGGAGGGTCCAACGGCCGAGCAGGTGGCTCGCAACCTGCGGCCCACCGGGCGAGCCCCGGCCGATGGCTTGGTGCGCGTCCGACTGCGGCGACTGGAGCCGGCAGAGGCTGGGGTTTCAAAGCCCGTGGTGTTGGCGGAGGCCACGCTGGATTTGAAGAGCGGCGAGATCCACGTGGAGCGCCGACCCTCTTGAGATCGGGCGAGAGCGCGGAGCTGGCGGGGCTGCCGGGGCATTTCCGCCAGGAGCAAGCGGCCCTGCGCGACGCCAGCGTCACCACCTGGGAGCAATTGAGCGCCCTGTCAGGGGAAAGGCTGCGGGCCATAGCCCGCCCCGGTGGGGCGAGCGAATCTCGCCTGCTGCGGCTGCGGGCGCAAGCCAGGCTGATGGCGAAGGCCAACCTGACCCCCCAGGAGGCCTCGCTCCTGCTCCATGCGGGCCTCTCTGAAGCCCGTGCCCTGGCGGAGGCCGATCCCCAGCGTCTGCAGGTGCAGGTGAACCGGCTGCGCAGGCGACTGCTCGGAGCAGCTGCGCCACCTCTGACGCTGGCCACCGTGCGGGG
>Ga0315899_10007824_pt1 | contig 11488 bp, 9 predicted proteins | sample LakEriMetagenome_2_FD_203518 | JGI IMG/M metagenome (GOLD analysis project Ga0315899, IMG submission 203518) | Freshwater fungal communities from buoy surface, Lake Erie, Ohio, United States - Buoy 4 MA112 | ecosystem: Environmental > Aquatic > Freshwater > Lake | place: USA: Lake Erie, Ohio... | reverse complement strand
GAGCATGCCGTCTGTATAATGAATCATACGGAGACAAATTCCCTTCTTTAATCGGAGGCATAGAAAACACTTTTTTAATTCCTCCCGTCCAGTTTACTTCTGGACGTCCAAAATACCGGGCATACAATTTCGTAACAAAACCAAGTCCGGTTTTACCCGTTAAAAACTCATTGATTTGCTGTTGTAACAAAAACGCGTTTGGACGAACAGCCCAAGCTATGTCGTCTTCTCCCTCTAATTCTACCGACATATCCAAATTTGGATAATCTTCAAAACACAAATAGGCCAAACTCTTATCTGTAACTGTAGAGGGAATCGTGCCATTCGCGACATCTTGAAGTAATTCCTCGGTGCCAATCTTTCCGCTAGCTTCTATTACTTGAATGTTAGCTCCAGAGGATTGAATAATATTCGTTAAGCGGTTATAAAAAGAGGAATACCTATGAACATGAATAGGAAGTTTATCTAATTCATTTTGATTGTGAACGACGATACCGTCGGCAAGCAATTTATTAGCCGTGTCCTTGCGCTGAACGAGTACCTGCTTGGTCTTATATATTGCAGGTGAAAACGCCAAAAACTTCTTGCGTTCATCATTCACAGAAAGATTGGAAGCAATGATATCTCCCTCACCGCGATAGAGCATTGCAAACATGCTGTCTAAATTCTCAATGACCCTAATCTCCAATTTCACTCGAAGCGATTTCGCGAATTTTCGAGCCAATTCATAATCGAAACCCATCTCTTCTTCTTTGTACAAGTAATAAGTAGAAGCGCTGTTTTCAGTTAATACAATCAATTTACCTCGAGCCCGAATAGAATCTAAATCCACATTAACCAACTGAGGAAAACCCTTCGGTCCCGCGACCTCCTCATCCTTCATTCGGACTTTCGGAGAAAGAAGAATGAACATAAAAGCAACTCCTCCAAGGAGGGCCATTGAAATTAAAATAACTCGCCAAACTGATTTTCTCAACGGATTAATTTTACTTCAAAACACAAAGATTCTGAAGAGTTTACCAACAAATTTAATCAATTTTATTTTCATTCAATAAGTTCATTCTTTTCAACTGAAATTCGTGCTTCAATTCCACAAAAAAATCCGGGAAATAATTCGAGGCTACTTCAACATGATCTAGAAAAAAATCTCCCGCTTCAATTAGCGCTTCACCACGCGGAATACGTATTCCCATTTGTTTAACAATGGCTGACATTCCTTCCGAATGGGCATACTTCATCATAAATTCTTTGTCTTTCATGTGGAAGAAATACTTCTTCATTTTTTCCGGAAAAACATCTTCATGCTTATTCAAAACATGAAACGTGAATTGCTGAAATTCTGCAAGTTCTCTTCCCGAATGAACTTGAAAATCTTTCGCTAGGTAATAATCAAAAACCAAGTCAATGAGCACCCCACTGTACAACCCTAATTTTGGTCTGTATTTAGCACGAAGCCCCTTCACCAAATCATGCGTATCTGTGAACGAATCTACCCACCTGTGAAGGAGTATTCCATTTCGAATATTCGGGCCGTATAAATTGAAATCGTTTCCCTTCACCGCATCTGCGATAAATTGTCCTACCATTTCCTCTTCACTGTCAGAGGAAAGATACAAATGGGCAAGGTGATTCATTGTACAAAGAACGAAGTTTAATTCTTGGGGTGAAGTATCTTTGCGCAAGTTATTTTAAAGACATGACCTTAATAAAATCTATTTCCGGATTTCGCGGAACCATTGGAGCTGTTCCAGGTGAACACCTTACTCCGCTCGACACGGTGAAATTCACAGCGGCTTTCGCTGCTTTTCTTCAACATAGAAACAACAAACAACATATTTCAATTGTAGTTGGAAGAGATGCGCGCATTAGCGGCGAGATGCTTCAAAACTTAGTTATGAATACCCTGGTTGGAATGGGCATTCACGTCATAGACGCAGGACTTTCCACCACTCCAACTGTGGAATGGGCCGTAACGGAAAGCAAGGCAAACGGAGGAATTATTCTTACCGCGAGTCATAATCCGAAAGAATGGAACGCTTTGAAATTACTCAACGAAAAAGGAGAGTTCATTTCTGGCGATGAAGGAAAAGAAGTTCTTCGCAGAGCAGATGTAGACGACTACGCCTTCTGCACCGTAGATGAGCTGGGCAGTATTGAAGAACGTCATTTCATGAAGGCGCACATTCAACATATTCTTGGAATAAACACCATAGATGTTGAAGCCATTGCAAACAAAAAATTCAAGATTGCCGTTGATGGTATTAATAGCTCTGGAGGAATTTATGTTCCTGCATTGTTAGACGCCTTGGGCGTTGAAAATATTGTTCCGATTCACTGCAAAGCAGACGGACACTTCGCGCACAATCCAGAGCCGCTGGCAGAGCATCTTACAGACATCGTTGCCATTGTAAAAAAAGAAAAATGTGATTTGGGAATTGTGGTAGATCCAGATGTAGATCGCTTGGCTTTCGTTTGTGAAGATGGAAGTTTATTTGGAGAAGAATATACACTAGTGGCTATTACAGATTACTTACTTGGCATTACGCCCGGCCCTACTGTGAGTAATCTTTCGAGCAGTCGCGCTTTGGCAGACGTTACGCACAAACATGGACAACGCTATGAAGCTTCTGCCGTAGGCGAAGTGAACGTGGTAGCGAAGATGAAAGAAATTGGAGCTGTTATTGGCGGTGAAGGAAATGGTGGTATTATTTATCCGGAAACGCATTACGGAAGAGATGCACTTGTTGGAATAGCGTTGTTCTTAACGCACCTGGCGAAGAACTTCAATTCTGTTTCTGAAATGCGCGCAACGTATCCAACCTACCAAATGATCAAAGACAAGGTTGTCTTAAGTCCAAGTCTGGATGTAGATGGAATATTGGCTACTGTTGCGAAAGAATTTCAACATGAAAAAGTAAATACCATTGATGGTGTGAAGGTTGACTTCTCGAACGGATGGGTGCATTTACGCAAGAGTAACACCGAACCTATTGTTCGCATTTATGCGGAAGCACCCACACTCGAGGAAGCACTGGTATTGATTCAACAAATAAAACAACACATTCCTTCTGCTGAATGAAAGCATATTTAGATAACGCAGCAACCACACCGGTTGCTCCTGAAGTGGTCGATGTCATAACGAATTTCTTGAGAACAGAATTCGGCAATCCATCTTCCACCCATTCATTCGGAAGAAAAGTAAAGACGCAGATTGAAACAGCACGCAGAAGCATTGCGAAGCATTTGAATTGCGAACCCGGCGAAATTTATTTCACCAGCGGTGGAACTGAAGCAGACAATCTTGCGATGAACATTGCTGTTCGTGACTTGGGATGCAAGCGAATTATTACTTCGAAAATTGAACACAGTGCAATTGTTAAGACTGCTGAAAAACTTCAGGAAGAAGGAAAAGTTTCTGTGCATTGGGTGGCTTTGACTTCAGACGGAAGCATTGATTTAAATGACATCAAAAACACACTAAGCGACGGCGTGAAAACTTACGTTTCGCTTATGCATGGCAACAATGAAATTGCGAATCTTTTGCCTCTTCAGGAAGTGGCTGAATTGTGCGTAGAACACGGCGCGGTGTTTCATAGCGATACGGTTCAAACGATGGGACATTACCGTTTCAACTTAAAAGAAACACCCATTCATTTCCTTAACGCCGCTGCACACAAATACCACGGCCCGAAAGGAGTTGGATTTATTTTTATTCGGAAGAACATTCCTGGATTCGCCGATATAACTGGCGGTGGACAAGAACGCGGCATGCGCGGCGGAACAGAAAACACTGCAAGTATTATGGGTATGTCGAAAGCCATGGATATTGCCTACGCAGATGTGGAAGAGCATCGCTCGCATGTGAGCGAATTGAAGCAGTATATGATTGCTGAATTGAAAAAACGCATTCCAGGAATTGTGTTTAATGGTCTGTCAGAAAGTGTGGATAGTTTATACACCGTGCTTAGCACAACTTTTCCTCAAACAAAAAACAACGACATGTTTTTGTTCTTGTTGGATCTTGAAGGAATAGCCGCTTCGGGCGGAAGCGCATGTAGCAGCGGCGCAACAAAAGGGAGCCACGTATTAGATGGCATTAACGCGTTGCGCGAAGGACAGCCCGCTGTCCGTTTCTCTTTTTCTCGCTACACGACAAAAGAAGAGATAGATTACGCTGTAGAAAAAGCAACTGAAATTTTTGAAGCCGGACAGATCTAATTGCAGTTCGTCCCGAACGTAGCTATGAATAGCATCACGTCTTCGATGGTAATTACACCATCTTGATTCATATCACCGAAGCACGTTCCAATTAAATCACAACTGCCGTCGTCGACATTCGCAACGGGATTGAAGTTATACGCCGAAGTGTTCGTGCAACCCAGATATAAACACGTTCCGTTATCTACCGTTGCCAAATTATTGTAATTGGAGGCTGCGCTGTTCGTGCATCCGGGAATCACCGCAGCAAACAAACAAGAGCCGTCATCGAACGTGGCCGTTGGATCGTAATTCAATGCATTCGCATATTTACATCCGTAGCACGATGCGAAATCACATGATCCATCGTTCGTATTTGCAACCGGATTGAAATTGCAGCTCAGCGGATTCGTACATCCGAGAATCGATAAATTACAAGAGAAAGTCCCTTCGTAAGTTCCTGCATTTGTGAAGCTTCCTCCTACCCGAACGTAATAAGTTATTCCAGCAGAAACAGCAAACACCAAGTCACTTGCGAAAACCGGATTCACGCATGCGTCATCGTCTTCCGCAATAAAAATCAAACTACCACAACTCCCCGAATACGCATGAACGCGTGTGTCGTAATTGGTGTTGTTGTTACAAAGACTTACTTCTACCGTTCCACTTCCAAGCGGAGTGAAGGTGTACCACAACTGACCAGCAGTGCCTTCAAAATTCCCTGAATCGAAATTATCTGGAAGAACGCCTAGCGTGCTTCCTCCTATGGTCTGACCACAAGTTAGGGTTACTGCATTTGAGCAACTTGTTCCTCCCGCCTGACCAAAGGTCAATTGCGAAATGAACAAGAAGCTCAAGAGTGCAACAACGTATTTTTTCATAGTATTCTTACAAGTGAATCACCTCGCCGTAGGCAGCTGCAGCCGCTTCCATAATGGCTTCGCTCATGGTTGGATGCGGGTGAATGGTCTTCACCAACTCCATACCTGTTGTTTCCAACTTGCGCAAGGCAACACACTCTGCAATCATTTCAGTAACGTTCGCACCAATCAAATGCGCGCCCAACAATTCACCGTATTTCGCATCGAAAATTAATTTCACGAAACCGTCTTTGTGTCCAGCAGCACTAGCCTTTCCAGAAGCACTGAATGGAAACTTACCAATCTTCAATTCGTATCCAGCTTCTTTCGCAGCCTTCTCGGTGTATCCAACACTCGCGATCTCTGGCGAGCAGTAGGTACAACCTGGGATGTTGTTGTAATCGATAGCTTGTGGGTGGTGACCTGCAATTTTTTCAACGCAAGTAATTCCTTCCGCACTTGCAACGTGAGCCAACGATTGACCCGGTACGCAATCTCCGATAGCATAGTAACCTGGGATGTTTGTTTGATAGAATTTATCTACCATGATCTTTCCTTTGTCGGTAACAATACCTACATCTTCCAAACCAATATTTTCAATGTTTGCCACAACACCTGCTGCCGACAATACCACATCGCATTCAATAACTTGTTCTCCGCTTGCGCTTTTCACATGCACTTTACATCCTTGTCCAGTTGTGTCAACTGAAGTTACCTCTGATGAAGTATGAATTTCAATTCCAGAAGATTTGAAAGATTTTGCCAACGCTTTAGAGATATCCTCGTCTTCCACAGGAACTACGTTTGCAGCATATTCAACAATGGTTACTTTCGTTCCCATTGCATTGTAGAAATAAGCGAACTCTACTCCTATCGCACCGGAACCTACGATTACCATAGATTTCGGCTGCTCTGCCATAGTCATGGCTTCGCGGTAACCAAGAATTTTCTTTCCGTCTTGTGGCATGTTCGGCAAGTTGCGTGAACGTCCGCCAGTTGCGATAATGATATTCTTTCCGCTTACTTCGAGAACAGTTCCATCGGCACCAGTTACTTGGATTTTTTTGCCGGCTAGAACCTTTCCACTTCCCATAATAACATCAATCTTGTTCTTCTTCATTAAGAATTGAACACCTTTGCTCATGCCGTCGGCAACACCGCGACTTCTTTTCACCACACCAGCAAAATCTGCCTTGGCACCAGTCACTTCAATTCCGTATTCTTTGGCGTGGTTGATATATTCAAAAACCGATGCGCTCTTCAAAAGAGCTTTGGTTGGAATACAGCCCCAGTTCAAACAAATTCCGCCCAAGGCTTCGCGTTCGATAACCGCCGTTTTCAATCCCAATTGACTAGCGCGAATTGCAGTTACATATCCGCCTGGTCCGGTTCCTAAAACAATTACATCGTAATTCATAATTTCTTTATTTCTGCGAAGATAATTCAGATGGCCGAAAACACCACGAAAACCATGCGTGTGTTGTACATTTGCAGCTCAATTCAACCCAAAGACATGATTAACATTGTACTCTTCGGCCCTCCGGGAGCCGGAAAAGGAACCCAAAGCGAACGTTTAGTGAACAGATACAACCTAGTGCATTTGAGCACAGGAGATATTTTCCGCAAAAACATTAAAGAAGCTACATCCCTAGGTACGCTTGCTAAAAGCTTCATGGACGCTGGGAATTTGGTGCCTGATGAAGTGACTATTAACATGTTGAAGAGTGAGTTGGAAGCGTTTCCGGAAGCAAAAGGATTCATTTTCGACGGCTTCCCAAGAACTTCTCCGCAAGCCTTGGCTCTTGACGAAATGTTAAGTGAAAAAGAACAAAGTATTTCATGCATGTTGGCTTTAGAAGTTGAAGAAGCTGAATTGGAGAAGCGTTTATTAGGCCGTGCAGAAACTTCTGGACGTGCCGACGATGGTGATATCTCCATTGTTAGAAATCGCATTGAAGTATACAAGAGAGAAACAGCGCCAGTGGCTGAATATTACAAAGGACAAAATAAATTTTTTGCAATAGACGGAATTGGTGAGTTGGATGAAATCTCTAATCGCTTGTTCAGTGCAATAGACACATTAGCATGAGCAATTCAAACTTCGTTGATTACGTAAAAATTTGTTGTCGTTCAGGCGACGGCGGTGCAGGGTCTCGACACATGCACAGAGAGAAATTCGTTCCGCGTGGAGGTCCTGATGGGGGAAACGGCGGAAGAGGTGGACACATTATTCTTCGTGGAAACCAAAACATTTGGACTCTGCTTCACTTGAAGTTCCGCAAGCACGTTATTGCTGAGCCGGGCGAAGGTGGAAGCAGTTCACACAAATCTGGAAAGCAAGGAGGCGACGAGTATTTGGAAGTTCCAATAGGCACAATAGCCCGCGACGTTGAAACAGGCGAAGTGCTTTGTGAAATAAATGAGGTAGGACAAGAATACATTATTGCAAAAGGTGGACGTGGTGGTTTAGGGAATCACAATTTCAAGACCGCTGTAAACCAAGCACCTGATTACGCTCAACCGGGAGAAAAGGGTGTTGAAGAATGGAAAATTCTTGAATTGAAAGTTCTTGCCGATGTTGGATTGGTTGGATTTCCGAATGCTGGAAAATCGACGTTGCTTTCTGTTGTTTCTGCTGCTAAACCAGAGATTGCCGATTATCCGTTTACAACTCTTGTTCCGAATTTAGGAATGGTGCGTTACCGCAACGATCGCAGTTTCGTCATGGCCGATATCCCTGGAATTATTGAAGGAGCATCAGAAGGAAAAGGTCTTGGACATCGCTTCCTGCGTCACATTGAGCGCAACGCAACGTTGTTGTTCATGGTTCCTTGCGATTCCAATGACATTAAAGCAGAGTACAAAATTTTATTGAATGAATTGAAGAAATTCAATGCTGAATTGCTCGATAAACCGCGCATCCTAGCAATTACGAAATGTGATATGATAGACGACGTTATGGAGAAGCAGATGAAAAAGCTCTTACCTCGCGGCATCAAGCATGTGTTTATTTCATCTGTCGGTGAAAAGAACATTGACGAATTGAAGGACGTGATTTGGGACAGCATTAATTCGAAAACGAATTAATTGCTTTTAATCAGCTCGAAGCGTTTTTGTAGAACTCTGAATTCGACTCTTCTATTTTTAGCTCGACCATCTTCTGACTCGTTAGGCTTAACTGGTTTTGATGCTCCGAAATATTTTACTTGAAGACGAGAGGAATCAATTCCTTTCTTCGTCAGATATTGCACAACGCTGGCTGCTCTTTTTTTTGACAAGGCCACATTGTACTCGTCCTTCCCTTTGTTATCGGTATGTCCTTGAACTTCCAGATACATGGCTTTATTCCGTTTGAGTAAATCATAAACCTCATCCAACTCTTTTTTCGCACTATCAATAAGCACACTTCTATCAAAGTCGAATAAGATATCATCTAAACGAATTTCATCGTATTGACTCAATTGCAAGGGGGGGTCAACAACAAGAGATTGAAGAACCTCATTCTCACACGAGCATTCCGACTTAGATTTCACCGGTTTTACAACAACATCATCAATGTACAAATAGCTGTAATCGCCCATGTACTTCCCCTTGTCAGTTCTACGTAACACATTCGTTGCAGAATCCTGCTTAAAATTTCCTAGTGTAATAAACCGCTCTCCACCCTTTGCTTTGTAAATATTCCCCATTTTTACCCACCCGTCGATTTGATCTAACAAATACAACTTGGGATTTTCAACAGTTGCATCTAACACGATGCACTCTTGTTCCATTTGTCTGGGCTCCTTCTCACTTACCAATACTCCAAAACCGTCAGAATAAAATGCACATATATCAGCAGAAGATATTTTAGCTTCAATGCAAATCAACTCTCCAGCAACCAGAGGACGTGAAAGCTCCGAACATAAATATTCTCTGTAATTTTTTTTTCCTGTGGTAAAAGTTACAAGGCCAACATAGGCCTCTCCATCAATTGCGGGTTCAGCCCCAAAGACATTTTTCGGAACACCCGCTGCTTGGCTACAGGCATTAAAGTAATCCGGAGTCCCCTTTCCCAATTGTCTCCAAGAAACAACATGGGTAAGCTGAACTTGGTTGTAGTCAATGGGACACGAGTGTTTCTTTTCAAAACTTCCATTCAATACTAAATTCTGACAGATAACATCTTCTGTTTTTAAAAACAGCAATAACAATGATAGCGTCAAAATAAAGAATCTTATTTTCATAGGAATGGAATTACAGATAAAACAAAGGGGGAGTGCATTTTATTGCAAGCTCCCCCATAATAATTCTTATTTTGGTTATTTAACCTTGAACACTACTCTTCTATTCTGAGCATGCCCAGATGGAGAATTAAATGTGTTCGCAGGTTGTGAATCATCTACAAAACTCACGCTGATTCTAGATGAGTTAATGCCATATCCAACGAGTGCTTCTTTTACAGAAATCGCACGCTTCTGGGCCATATTCGCAACTTCCTCATCTAGCTTAGCCTCAGCTGTTTCATCCATATCCGAGTGTCCAATTAACTCAACATTCAAGGCAGGATTCGCTTTCAACAATGCAGCCGTTTCTTCAATATTGGAATCGAACTGCCCTGGGATAAACTCAGACAATCCAGCAAAATAAACAACGGTTGCGTTAATAATATCTGCCGGTTTTGCACCTGTTGCTCTTGCTACAGAACTGCTGTATATGAATTGCGCTTGTGGCTTACTCTTCTTCGCACAGTCACATTGACTTTTAGCCTCAACAGGAACAATATCCACATTGTCTATATAGTAGTAAGCATCATTCGAAACCGTAGTCGAAGTAATACCTGCTGCTTTAATTTTTTTATCAGTATCCGCTGACTTTTTCATTTTCTCCACCTTCATTTTATCCTCAGCACCAAATCCACCAATAATAATGTACTCTTCCCCGCCTACTGCAGTATATGTCCCGCAGATATTCTCCCAACCATCCGTGATATTAACAGAGATATTATCTGAAATAGTAATCTGAGGTTCAACCATAATTGCGTTAGTATTCGTAAACTGCAACTTCTTTTCTGAGATATAAACTCCAACATTATTCACTGCAAACTTTGAAAGGTCAGACAATGACAAGCTATACTTTACACAATATTGCTGTCCTTTCACTAGCTTTTGGTTTAACTTAATTTGCAAATAAGTTCTCGATTTCTTCGGATCCTTATCTTTCGAATATGCTCTAAATCCGGCATAACTCGAACCCGATAATGCATCTTGAAAACCATGCTCATTTGCAGGGATTTTAAATTTCACACTTTTCACATCCTTTGAGAACAAATCAGCGTTAGCGCTATTCGGCGACATCCAAGGCTTTGCTAAGGCAACTAGACCTGCAGCCTTTAAATCTTTGGATTCAAAATCATCAAAGTTACCATTGGTAATTATTCCTTGAGGCGCAGCAGCCTTATCGGACTTCTTTTGTGCTGTTGCTCCAACTGTAGCAAGCACTAAAACTGCTAATAATAAACGTTTCATATTCATTTTACTTTTCGTTAGGGTATTCTTTTATGGTATCAATAAAGCATTTTAGGTTGTCTGGAGAAATATCTGGATAAACTCCGTGGCCTAAGTTAGCAATATGTTTTTGAGTTCCAAACTTTTGAAGCATTTCTCTTGTGGCTTTTTTTATACTCGCAAAGTCACCATAGAGCACCGAAGGGTCTAAGTTTCCTTGCACTGTTTTCGCTCCTGCCCATTTCCGTGCCAATTCTGGTTGAATGGTCCAGTCGAGTCCGATTGTCTCACATGGAGAGTTTGCGAAATCTTCTATTGCATACCACGCTCCCTTTGCGAAAACGGTTCTCGGAACATCAGGTATAGCCGCTAAAATTCTATTTATATATGGAAGTGAAAACTCTCGGTATGTATCAGGCCCCAAAACACCAGCCCATGAATCGAACAACTGAATCAAATCAGCTCCCGATGCTATTTGCATTTTCAAATAAGAAATCGTCGCATCTGAAATCGCTGAAAGTAAAGCATGAGCCAACTCAGGATTCTCACGCATCATTCTTCGTGCTTTCGCAAATTCCTTGCTCCCCTGCCCTTCAATCATGTAACAAAAAAGCGTGAAGGGTGCTCCCGCGAAACCAATCAACGGCACTCTTCCATTTAATTCTTGCTTCGTCAACTTCAAGGCTTCCGCAACATAATTCAACTTGCCTTCAATCTCCGTGGTTGAAAGCCTCGCCAAATCTTCTTTCGTTTTTATGGTGTTCGGAAAACGCGGTCCCTTCCCTTCGTCCATCTCATACGGCAACCCCATGGCTTCGGGGATAACTAAGATGTCTGAGAAAATTATGGCTGCGTCGACTCCTAAAATATCAACAGGTTGAAGTGTTACTTCGCACGCCAATTCAGGTGTGCGAACCAATGTAATGAACGAACCCGCTCTAGCGC
>Ga0315899_10007823_pt1 | contig 11488 bp, 16 predicted proteins | sample LakEriMetagenome_2_FD_203518 | JGI IMG/M metagenome (GOLD analysis project Ga0315899, IMG submission 203518) | Freshwater fungal communities from buoy surface, Lake Erie, Ohio, United States - Buoy 4 MA112 | ecosystem: Environmental > Aquatic > Freshwater > Lake | place: USA: Lake Erie, Ohio... | reverse complement strand
CTGGATGTGGGCTTCAAGAGAGAGAGAGAGAGAGAGAGAGACACACACACACACACACACAGGTCGAGACGTTGCGTGTTATGGCGGATGCGAGAAATGCTGGTGTGACCCTGGATGTGGGCTTCAAGAGAGAGAGAGAGAGACACACACACAAACACACACACACACACAGGTCGAGACGTTGCGTGTTATGGCGGATGCGAGAAATGCTGGTGTGACCCTGGATGTGGGCTTCAAGAAGGGGCTGTTGACACACGCCGGTGCAACGCTAAACCCCAAACCCTAAACCTGTTGTGACTCTTGACGTGGGGTTAAAGAAGGGGCGGTTGACGAGGGGTTGAAGAAGGGGTTGTTTGACACACGCCGGTACAAAGCTAAGCCCTAAACCCTAAACCCTAAATCCTAAACCCCATACGGGGCTGTTGACGCACGCCGATGCAAATTCTCACAAGTACTCTGTATATTGACTTTTATAATACTTACAATAAATACTAACTGACTTCTGTGAATTTCTATAGCCCTCGCACCCTTCCTGGACGACAACGCGCAGGCAAAGAAGAACCTCCTGCCGTTCGTTCAGTTTAAAATAGACGAGGTTCACGTGCGAGGTGCTGAAGCCCTCGAACATTCGCTGCCATTTGACGAGGGGGACGTGCTCCTTTCGTGCAAAGAGTCTCTCGCCTCCGATCTTGCGCTGCAGCTCTTCGAGGTGGCTTCATGGCCGCCCAGCGCTGAGCTCGCGGCCTCGCAGCCCGCTGTCGCCAAGCTTGCGCCTCCTACCCCTGGGCATCCCACCTGTTTTTTCTACTAGGAAGGAGTGGAAAAACGGTGTTTTCTTCCAGGGAGAAGCGCTGAAGGAATGAAAAAAAAGACCCTCCAGGAATTAATTTTGGAGATTACATCTCTTTAGCTGGCATGGGCGTAACGAGGAACCTCGTATGTGTGTACACGCCGAGGCCGGGTGCATGGTGCAGATGGGCACACCTGCTTTACTTGGGCACACCAGACACCTACATGGTGTGCAGATGGCCATACCTGCTTTCATCGTTGCCCAGGGCCTCCCCAGCACCCCGGATCGTCATCACTTGAGGCACTTTCAAGTAATACTTGATCTTTCATATCACTTGATCTTTCATGTGTTTTTCGCGCTCTCGTACGACGCCTGTAGCAGCGCGACACGCCCCGGTTCAGGGTTTAGGGTTTAGGCTTGCCGCAATGCGGCACGCCCCGGTTTAGGGTTTAGGGTTTAGGCTTGCCTCCAAGCGACACGCCCCGCGCGAACTGGCGCGGAACGCGCTGATGAGTAAACTGCCTGAATGCGTGAGACCCCCATCCCTGACTCACAGCTAAAGTGGATATGAAATACTAAATGGGATCAAAATGAAGACCTACTCCCTGCACCACAATCTCCTCAAGCCATGACTGCTGAGCTGCCGCAGCCAGTGTACGGACCCGACGACGCTGTCTCATTCCAGCTGTCTAACTGACAAAGTGCGCGCGCGCGCTGTCTCCCTCCATCTCGCCAGTGGACGGCCCCAGCCCAGGCTCCTCAGCTCCGTGTTATAAAACTTTAAAACTTTCCAAAAAATAAAAAATTATGTACGCTCCTTAGCTCCGTGTTGCTCTACAACCCCCTTTATCGCTCAACTGGTACAGTCTAGTAGAAGGGGTGAGCCTGGAGCCAAGCGTGGCTCTCGTTGGGCCCCTTGGGGTCGGCATAATCGATGAAATAATCCGGCGACGCGGAGGCGTTGTCGGCACCCACATCTGTGCGCATGCGTGGGTTTGGAGTTTAGGGGTTAGTGTTCAAGGTTTAGGAGATGCGCGTGAGCGTGAAATCGTCAGGCGCGTAAAATCGTCTGCATCTGACAGCATCCGTGGTGCGCTTGTGTCCTGGTGCTGGAGTCGCCAGGCAAACACGCTAGCGCAGACACTCCCGCTCTCTGCTCTCTTCCGCACGTGTGCCTTCATGCTCGCACGTCTCACGTCTACGCTACCCACACGCGCGCGCGCATCAACGCCGGCCCACTGCAGCATCTGCAGCACGGTGACGCGCACGAGCGGTGCACGGAGCAACTTACAGCCGCTGCCCTTCAGGGTGGCGTCGCTCAGAGTGTAGGGAGCGCGGCCGTCATCGTCAGTGCCCCAGGTGGGGATAGTGGGGTTGACATGGGGCTGAGCGGAAGACAATTAGAGGACAGACAGCACGCGCAGAGTCAGCAGCGCCGGGAGAAAGGAGGGGTCTGGGGATAACACGATCAGCCCACGGCCCCAAACACCCTAATCACTGAGCAATAAACCCTCAATCCCAAAACGGCATCCAATGGCAGCATCTGCCAGCTCCTGCGAACCCACAACCGGCACGCTGCGGGGAAGCGGGTGTACCATGCCGAACGGCGGCGTGCCGGAGAAGAGGGAATTGAACGGCACAATTTTACTGGGTGTGAACATGCGGCCGTCAGTATCCTGTATACTTTCAAGACGCCCGAGATTCCACCAGCCGGTTCCTGCTCTCCATGACAGTGATCATGTGCCGTGGACCGGTTCCGTGGACCGGTCCCGTGCTCAGTCCGGCGGTAGCGAAGCACCATCCCGCGTATACCGCGCGTCGAGAACCCCCGAGGGGGAGGGCGCATCACTCTTCCACACAACACTCACATCATAGGCATTGTGCGAAGCGTCGTATACGTATGGTGTTTCTTCCGTTCGGTTTACTTGACAAAACCCCTTGGGGTTTTGTTCATACCCCGACAAGAATGTCCGGCCGCATGCTGGCACGCATGGTATGAGGCAGGGAAGAGGGAGCGGGGATGTTCCGGGGTGCGGGCGCGGAAGCGGGTAGACAGAGAAGGAGGATGTGCGGTTGCGGGCGGGCACGCCCGGCTCGGCGTTCCGTCGGCAATCCCCCTTCGACCAGCGGGATCCGTGCAGGAGGCGCTTCGAGGAAGAAACCGATGCTGCTTGCAAGGCGGCGAGGATGCCCCGCGCAAGTGTGCAGTGGCTGCATACCTTGCAACCTCCACTCTCCCCGCTCGCCCAGCGCGCGTTGTTCGCTGGCCAGAATCCATCAGAGCGCGCAGCAAGCGGTTGACGCAGGAGAACCGTGTGCAGGGCGTGCGTGGGATGGCTACGGGAATGAAGACTGGAAATGGAATGAAGACTGCAAAGGCGCCGGCCCAGACCTTTGGCGTCTCGGGCCGCTATGCTTCGGCCCTCTGGCAGCACGCCAACAGCGTCGGCAAACTCGAAACGGTCTAGCACACACACTAACGCTGCGCTGTGCAAAAGTTTAAAAAGAAAGAGATGCTGCCCGAGCGAGTTAGCAGGGATGGGAGCTGGCAAGCTTGCTCGGGGATGGTGTACGAGCGGTAGACGCGTGTAGCACCCACGCACCCTCGCACTCGGGAGAATGACGGAGGAAGGAGGTTGGCTCTGCACGCAAGTGGGAAGAAGATGTCGAGCTGATTCGCAATGGGGCATCCGCGTGCTGGTTGTGCGGGGCGGGCGCAGGTGGAGAAGGACCTTGCGAACATCTCGAAGGCGTTGTCCAACGCTACCTTCGCGCGCTTCGTCAAGGACCCCTGCATCTCGCGCAAGGATAAGAAAGCCTCCATGGACAAGGCTGTTGCCGGCGCCGATGAGACCACCCGCAAGCTCGCCGGTGTTTATGTGTGTGTGTGCGTGCGTACGCGCGCGCACGTGTACATACTCTCTCTCGCTCGCTCTCTCTCTCTCTACACACACACACACACACACACACACACGCACACATAATTTCCTGCTCAATCTGCCTCCCTGAGGGAAATATTTTAAATTATCCTCAAAAATCATCTCCGTGAGCGAAGCAGAGGGACAACTGCACAGTGAGGAAGAGATGCTGCTGTGGGAATGAGGGAGGGGCGGGTCCAGTGGGAAGGAGGGAGGGAGGGGTTAAATCTTTCCTGCGGCGCAGAAAAAAGGGAGAAAAAACGGTGCTGGAGCTGCGGAGCAAGGCGTGCCGTGGCGTCTCTCTGGCGTGTGTGTGTAATGTGTGTGTAATGTGTGTGTCCTTAACCCTCAACCCGAGACGCGAAACCCAAAACATCCCAAACCCTAAACAAAACGTGTTTGTGTATTACGCACACATACCTGTGAGTGAGTGTGTGTGTGTGTGTGTGTGTATGCCACTTGATTGTACTTACACGCAGACTTGTGCGCGACTTTTGTGTGTGCGTGAGTGTGTGCATGATATCTTTGTGAGTACGTATGCCTGTATATTCGTATGTCTGCGGCATGGGTGTAGCGAGAGAGTGTGTCTATATACATAGAGAGTGTGTGCGTGTGAGTTTCGTTGTGCCATACCCTGGGTGGGTAGTGAGATCTGAAACCTAAACCCTAAACTGGTGAGGTCTGAAACCTAAACCCTAAACTGGTGAGGTCTCAAAACCTAAACCCCAAACGTGTGAGGTCTCAAACCTAAACCCTACACTTGTGAGGTCTCAAACCTAAACCCCAAACTTGTGAGGTCTCAAACCTAAACCCGAAACTTAAACCTCTACAGCGAGAGAGTGTCTTGTGTGTATGCGTGTCGTAGGCCTCAACCCTAAACCGAAACCTAAAACTAAACCCTAAACCCTATACCTAACCCCCGAGCCCTTGACCCGAGGCAGCTGTGGTGTGCGCCAGAACGGGCCAAACACCGTGGCGGGTTAGACCTGAGACCTAAACCCCAAACCTAAACCCTAAACCCTAAACAGCTGTGTTGTGCGACAACGGACGCCTGGACGAGATTGTCAACGTCATCGAGGACTATGCCCTCCTCATGCGTGCTCACCGCAAGGAGATCCAGGTAGGCCTAAACCCTAACCTACAGCCTAAAGCCTAAAGCTAACCCTGCGCCCTCCTCATGCGTATTTTATTACTAGTACACACATACACACACACACATACACACACACACACACTTACAATTGTTATTGTTATACATTATTATCATTAGGATTAGGGCTACTTCCTCCTCACATGTATCCTCCTCCTCATATGACATGTATCCTCCTCCTCATATGACCATTAGGATTAGGACTACTTCCTCCTCATGCGCGCTCACCGCAAGAGATGCAAGTGCTGAGTGTGTTTTTTTCCTCAAAATTGTGTTATTTGTTTTTATTGTTGTTATTATTATACATCTACATACACACGCACGGTGTAGTCTCTTCATGTTTTATTATTGTTATTCTATAATTCTTATTATTATACATACAGATAGACACAAACACACAAGGTCTTCTTGTCCTCCGCGCGCTCTCTCTCTGCCTGTCCCGTACTGCACTGTTTAGGGTTTGTGGTTTAGATGTGGGTTTAGGTTTAGGGTTTAGGGTTGCGGCTGCGAATGTGCTGCTTCGCCCGTGCAGTACTTTTTAGGGTTTTGGTTTCGGGTTCATTGTTCGGGTTTAGTGTTGCTACTGGCCACGCGCAACACAGTATGCAGTTCGGAGAGCCGAAGTCATACTCACGACTGTGGTTGCTGTAAACTAAGCTAAAATTAAACCCTTGAACTCATCTAAGCTATGTGCTAAAGCCTTGAACTAAACCCTGCCCCTCAACGCAGGTGACCATCACGTCGGCAGAGCCGCTTGATGCTGAGGATATGACTTCGGTGAAGGAGGCTCTCAAGAACCTCAAGGCTGCTGGCGAGTCCTTCATCATCTCGGAGAAGGTGGACTCGTCCATCCTGGGCGGCATCATCGTGCAGATGGGAGACAAGTACGTGGACCTCTCGACCATCAAGCGCATCCGTGAGATCGAGCGCATCCTCCAGGAGCCCGTCTAGACTGAGATTTATGTCTCTCGACGTATATGTATGCGTAGTGCAGCATTGCCGCGGTACGCGTAGACCCTGTATGCCCAGACAGGGCATACGCGCGCGCGCGCGTGTGTGTGTGTGCATGTACGTATGTATGTGTGTGTGTGTGTGCAATGCACATGTACGTATGTGTGTGTGTGTGTGTGTGTGCAACGCACATGTACGAATATGTATGCATAGGGTCTACTCGGTTTGCGCAGTAGAGAGGGATGAAAAATACTTGGGCACTGGGGGTCGGTGTGCCTAGCGTGAACCCCTGTCAGGATACACCGTGTTTCATAATTTACACACTGCACTTGAACTGCGTAGCAGGTCTCTTGTGCCTCTATGGTAGGTCTCTTTTGGAGACTGTGTTCTGTAATGGAAAGACTGCACTTGTACTGCGCTGCGTGGACGGTCGGTCAGTGCCCCTCGTACCTAGCGGTTACCTCGGGGAGATTGATTGGTATCTCGGGGAAAGGAGATGCCCGGTAAGCACGAGAGCCACAGGCAGGCGCAGAGTGTGTGTGTGTGTGTGAGAGAGAGAGAGAGAGAGAGAGAGAGAGAGAAGTTTAACAGGTTAAGAGAACCACAGGCAGGCGCAAAGCGTGAAGTGGATTCTTGAATTTCCCACCGCTGTCCCACTTTCCTTTGCACGGTGGTGTAGCGTGTTAGATCTTGCCTAAAGACCCAAAACCTAAAACCTAAACCTCAAATCCCAAACTGTGGTTTGCACGGTGTAATATGTTGGATCTTACCTAAACCTAAACCATAAACCCCAAATCCTGAATTGTCGGTTGCACGGTGTGTAGTGTGTTTGATTGTGTGTCTAACAGTGTGTGTTGAGTCTTTATTTTTAAGGTCACCGAGTCGAGTGTGTGTTGAGTGTTTATTGTAAGGTCACCGAGCTGAGCCCCTGACAGGACTCCTCCGGCGTGCGCCAAAAGGGCGACCTACTCGGACCCCCCCAGTCCCGCTTCCAGAGTCATGTTGTGCTGCGCTGACCTTGGCTGAGTGATGAGGAAATATCACAGTCGGCGCCGGAGAGCAGGTGTTCAAAATCTCCAAAAAAAATCTGCTTTTATTTTCGGACACTGTGTGTTGATTTTTTATTTAAAGTCACCGGGCCAAACCCCTTACGAGGCGTCAGTCACGTTGTGCAGCTCTGACCTTAGCCTGCGCTTTTGCGAGGCCATCGGCGAAATGCTGCGCTGTAGGGTGTGCGGCTCCCAGGAGCTTGTTGGCGGCGGAGGCCACACGCTCAAGCATGCCCAGAGCCTCCACATACCGCCCGAGCCCGAGAATAGAATGCGCGAGCCCGTAAGTAGAGTTCAAGGTGTCCACGTGCTCGCTACCCAGCAGGCGCTGCCGAATTTCGAGAGCTTCTCTGTGCAGCGGCTCCGCCAGTTGGCAGTTCCCCATGAGGTTGTGCACCGCTGCCAGGCTGCCGATCGAGTGAGCAGCCTCTTCCCCAGCAGGCTCGTCGCCCACGGTCCTGCGAGTCGCGGCCACCACCTCCTCGCTGAGCTTGAGTGCCGCCTCGTAGCCGCCCGTCTCGGTATGGTGCAGAGCAAGGTTGGTGATGGAGTCCAGCGTGTCGGGGTGGTCATCACCCAGTATCCGCCTGCGCACGGCGAGCACCTCCTCGAGCAGCCGCAGGGACCCTTCGTAGTCCCCCGCAGACTCCTGCAGCGTCACCGCGAGGTTGTTGGCTACAAAGAGCCTTTCCGCATCGTCTTCGGGCCGGTCCTGGACGCGGCGCCAGCGAGCCCGCGCGAGCGCCACCTCCATGTCGCCAGTGAAGTCTTGCCTGCAGATAGAACACGACACCCACCGCTCCACGTCGCACGTCGCCAATTGCACGAGACAGTCGACATGCGCCCACCCGCCGGAGCCGCGGCAGGCGCACCCCGTGGACAGCAGCCCTCCGCTGTCACCGCCATCACAGCACACCCAACAGGCCGCGTCCTCAGGTGGCCTTTGGCTGCTCACAAGCTTCATACTCTTCATACACTAAAACCGTGGCACGGCCCTGGACACAGAGACACGGACCACAACACGACCACAAACAGGGCTGACTCGGATGCTGTGGCAGGTTGCGTCAAGGGCGCATCCGAAGCGTTTTCCGCCGACCAACCCCACCGACGTGGTCGCGGCCTTCGATGTGCCCGAGCCCAGGTCCGCGTCGAGTTTTGCGTGTGTGTGTGCGCGTCGTCTTTTTCGTCCTCATGCTAATGGCGCACACTGTGGCAGCATGCGGGCAGGACACTCGCTGGTGAGTCTCCCGGACGGGCGCATGCTCTTTTACGGCGGCCACGACGGTCTCAAGCCGCTGAGCGACCTCTACTTTTACAGCCCCGACACGGGCAAGTGGGCGCAAGTGCTGCGCGGGCCAGGTCGAGCGCCGCGCTCCCCGCTGAAGGCGGTCGTTTGGAGTGGATGCACGCTTGAGCGCGGAACGGGGACTGGCGTGCGCCTGACGGCGATGTGGCGTGCGGCGGGGTCATGGCAGCACAAACCTAAACCATAAAACCTAAATCCTAAACCCTGGACACTTCCATAAACCTTAAACCTGCGTAGAGCAAGGCGGGGTCGTGGCAGCACAAACAGTCAACGACGTGTGGCCGCCACCTCGCAGTTACCATACGGCGACGCTTGTCGTTAGTTCTGAGACCCAGTGGAAAATGTTCGTGATTGGCGGCAAGGGCAAGATCGATCTTGAAGAGCCTGTGTACGAGCTAAAAATTTCTGTCACTGGCGAAGAGAGCAGACCGCCTACGGGCTCCGGGGAGGCAGTGGTATTCAGAATGTGTGTGTGTGTGTGTACTTGTGTGTGTGATTGTGTGTGTTTGTTTGTGTATTAGCAAGCAGACTGCGCACGGGCTCCGGGGAGGCAGTGGTATCTAATATAAATTTGTCATCTTTCATATAGTTGTACGAACTTTTTTACGTACTGCTTGACTTTTACGTACTATTTTATTTTTCATCCTCCATATTTGTACGTACTATTTCATCAATCGTATATGTGAATGATGCCTACACATTTTCATGTACGATTTTATCCATATCTTTGATGTTGCATTTTTTTTAATCCATCGTAGAACTTTTTTCATCATTCGCATTTTCATGTACGATTCTATCCATATCTTTGTTGCTGCATTTAATTCATCAAGATACACGACAGGTGAAGCTCAAGGTTTAGAAAAGCAATAAAAAAAAAATACAAACAGGTGAAGCTCAAGAGCTACGAAATCTCAAAGGACGGGTCGGCGAAGAAGGTCTACTCGAACATTTCGCCCAAAATAGAGTGGCGTGCGCTCAACTTTGCTGACGAGGAGGGCCCCTTCTATCACCTTCCCTCCGACCGACCGGCGGCACGGTGCATGCTTTCAGCTACGCCAATACTCTCTCACACACATACACACAAACATAGTCAAACACACACACAGTCACACACACACACAGTCACACACACACATACACACACGCACACACAAAGACGCACACACACAGGTTCATGCATTCCGCTACGCCGGTAGACACAGTCACACACACACAGTCACACAAACACACAGTCACACACACACACACACACACACACACACACACACGCACGCACGCACGCACACACACACACACACACACAGGTTCATGCATTCCGCTACGCCAGTAGACCAAGGCAAGATTTTGATCCTGGGTGGTTGTGGCCGCGTAGGTCTCCTCCATACCCCGACTTCGTGTAGTAAATACACCAGGGCACTGACTTTGTGTAGTAAATACACCAGGGCACTGACTTTGTGTAGTAAATATGCATAGGCCTCTCTGTACACTCATTTTGATCCTGGGTGGCTGTGGCCGTGTAGGTCTCCTTACCCTGACTTTGTGTAGTAAATATACCAGGGCACTGACTTTGTGTAGTAAATATACCAGGGCACTGACTTTGTGTAGTAAATATACCAGGGCACTGACTTTGTGTAGTAAATATACCAGGGCACTGACTTTGTGTAGTAAATATACTCCGCGTAGGACGCCGTCTCGCGGATCTCTGGGAGTTTGATACCACGTCCTATAAGTGGTTTCAGCTTCGCATTCGAGGCTGGGGTCCAGGCACCAAAAAAAGAAAAAGACCTTTGTCAATAGGCCTCTATACACTGACTTTGTGTAGTAAATATACCGGGGCACTGACTTTTGAGATTTTATATTTCAAAAAAAAAAATGGGGGGGGGGGGGGCAGCCTCGGGGCACACGGCCATTGAAATTCAGAAAGGTCGCTTGCTGATTCTGGGTGGTGAAGCCGACGACGGAAAACCTCTTGCTATGAACCTCTATCACATTGATTACTCTACTGCTCCTGATGTGCCTATCGTCGAAGTTGAACAGGGGTATGTAATGTGATCACAGAGCTTCATAGCAGTAGAGTGAGCAATGTGACAGAGGTTCATGATAGATGTGCCTATCGTCGAAGTTGAACAGGGGTATGTAGCAGTCAATGCGATTGAGCTTCGTAGCAGTAGAGTGAGCAATGTGACAGAGTAAGCAAGGCGATAGCAGTAGAGTGAGCGATGAGCTTCATGGCATGGCAGTAGAACGAGCAATGTGATAACAGATGTTCATAGCAGTAGAGGTGAGCAATGTGATAGAGGCTCATGATAGATGTGCCTATCGTCGAAGTTGAACAGGGTGTGTATAGATGCAAACATACATACACGCATGCATACACGCACACACCCACACCCACACACCCAACCACATACATACATACATACATGCATACATGCATACATGCATACACACATGCACACATACACACTTACACACACACACACACAACACACATACATACATACATACATACATACATACATACATACATACACACATACATACACACACACACACACACACGCACACACACACACACACACATTCATTCATACACAAACACATGTGTGTGTATGTGTGTATGTGTGCATGTGTGTGTATAGGGTACTGGCGACGGGGCCGCGCAGGGACGTGGAAGCATCGAGTCCACGAAAAGACACGAGTTCGCGCAGCGCGGCCCCATCAAGCCCTAGTAAGAGTAAGCCTCCCTTGAAGCGATCGGAAAGCCAATTGACCGACAACCAGCCCGACACTGTCTTCGGTGATAAAACTAAACTAAACTAACTAAACTAAACAAGCTAGAGCCAATTAACTGACAACCAACCTGACACTGTCTTCGGTGCGCTAATTAAGTAATTAACTAATCAATTGATAACCTTACTTAACTGATTGATTAGTTAAGTAATTAACTAATCAATTGATAACCAACCTGACCTGTGTCTACGTGTGTGTGCGCGTGTAACGGGCTTTGCGTGAATGAGCCTTATGTGTGTATATCTACGTGTGTGTGTGTAAACATGTGTGTGTATATCTGCATGTGTGTGTTGTAAAGTGTTTTGCGTGAATGAGCCTGTCCTGTCACTTTATAAGTGTGGATGAGGATGGTTTGGGGCTCTTCGTGGGTCCACAACGTACAAGAGACCTGCCGCAACATAAAAGAGACCTGCTTTGCGTGGATAAGCCTTTCTTCGACTCCCCCGACTGCTCTCTCTCTCTCTCTCTCTCTCTCTCTCTCTCTCTCTCTCTCTCTCTCTATATATATATATATATATATATATATATATA
>Ga0315899_10007822_pt1 | contig 11489 bp, 12 predicted proteins | sample LakEriMetagenome_2_FD_203518 | JGI IMG/M metagenome (GOLD analysis project Ga0315899, IMG submission 203518) | Freshwater fungal communities from buoy surface, Lake Erie, Ohio, United States - Buoy 4 MA112 | ecosystem: Environmental > Aquatic > Freshwater > Lake | place: USA: Lake Erie, Ohio... | reverse complement strand
ATTCCCCGCGAATCAGATGCGGTTCTTTATACACATGCAGGTCCTGAAATCGCGGTGGCATCTACCAAGGCGCTGCTAACGCAGATCATCGCTGTTTACCTAATTGGATTACACCTTGGTCAAGTAAATGGTTCCTTAAAGGATTCAGAAGTTCGTGGTCTTTATAAAGAGCTGCTAGAACTCCCAGGTAAGATCGAACAGATCCTAGAAACCGTCGAACCTCTTCGTGAGCTAACTCGTACATTTGCGCAAAACAACACAGTTTTATTCTTGGGCAGAAACATTGGTTATCCAGTCGCGCTAGAAGGTGCACTTAAATTAAAAGAACTTGCTTATATACACGCCGAGGGTTTTGCCGGGGGAGAGCTTAAGCATGGCCCGATTGCACTGATTGATCAGGGAACACCCGTTATTGCAATTCTTCCAGCGGGACATGAACATGCCCTTGATGAAAAGATGCTCAGCAATATTCAAGAGGTTAAAGCTCGCGGAGCTCGCGTAATAGTCATTGCCGAAGAAGGTGCACATGTCGAAGGTGCTGAACACATCATTCGTATTCCAATCGCTCCTGCTTTGTTTCAGCCGATACTAGCAACGGTTCCATTGCAAGTATTTGCTTACGAAATGGCTGTTGTGCGTGGCAATGATGTTGATCAACCAAGAAACTTGGCAAAATCTGTAACGGTTGAATAATGGAAAAATTGGCACAAACCCGTCGACGTCAGATGGACAGAGCGCTTCGCTGGTCCTTACTTCTTTTTGTTGGCTTCTTGGTAGTAACACAACAGGTCCTTACTAATGGCCCACTAGTTGCTTACGACAAAGAAATTAACAGCCAACCTAAACCTCAATTTGAAGGGCTTGCAGGGTTCATCCTCAGGCGTTTAGATGATTTGGGCCTTCGCGGCCTAACCGCAACTGTTCTGTTAATTGCAGCATCATTTATTGCTTACAAGTTTAAAACTTGGCGCCCACTTAATTTAGCAATGATTTCATTACTATCCCTCAATCTTGTTGTTGGAACTTTCAAACTTGTTTTAGGTCGAACAAAACCTAGAGATGGCTTTGATTTATTGCATGCAGGGGGGATGTCATATCCAAGCGGACATGCATCAAATGCGGTTTTATCGTGGGGAATTTTGGCCTACTTGATTTATCGTTATGCAAAGGTTGATCGCTATCAAGGTCGTCTTGCTACTTCTGGTGTTGTTCTTATTAGTCTTACAGTTTGTGTGGTTTCACTGATTCGCCATACTCATTGGTTTAGCGATCTTTTAGGTGGCTTGTTTGTGGGAAGTGCATTACTGGTGGCTGTAATCGCTATTGATAGGTATGTTCCCTCTAAAAGTCAGTTGCACTAGACTTCAACAATGTTCGATCGAGCTGAAGCACGCGTTGATCTTGATCGCATCAAGGCAAATATCAAGCATCTAAAGGATGTTTCAGGCACACCTGTAATGGCTGTCGTGAAGGCAGATGCATACGGGCATGGATTAGTTCCAGTTGCACAAGCAGCGCTCGAAGCAGGAGCTTCGTCATTAGGAGTGGCACTTCTTGAAGAAGCAATAACGTTGCGTAAAGCCGGAGTTACTGCGCCAATTCTTGCTTGGTTGGTTCCACCGGGATCTGATTTTAAATTAGCAGTTGATAATCAAATCCAATTAGCTGCATCATCAATTAAGGCACTAGAGGAAATCGGTGCGGTGAAATCGGAGTTTCGCCCCAAGGTTCATTTAGAGGTAGACACCGGTATGACGCGTGGTGGATTCCTAGATGAGTGGGGCAAGCTTGACGGCCATCATGTAGCAAATTTAGATGTAGTTGGAATTTTCTCTCACTTTGCGCGAGCAGATGAGCCAGGAGAAAAACAAAATGAGGTTCAGCTAAATCGATTTAAAGAGATGGTTTCCACCTTAGAATCATTTGGTTACACAAACATCATTCGTCATCTTTCAAACTCTGCGGCAACACTTAATGATGAACAATCAAGATTTGATATGGTCAGAGCTGGAATTGCCATGTATGGACTGTCACCAGATATTAAAACTTTGGGAGACAGTGCAGTGCTCGACCTAAAGCCGGCAATGCAACTTCGAGCAAAACTTCACTTAGTAAAAACGGTTCCAGCAAATTCACCTGTTGGTTATGGTGCAACTGCCTACACATCTGCTGAGACAAAACTGGGAATTGTTGCATTGGGGTATGCAGATGGAATTCCACGAATTGCACAAGGCGCGGGTGTTTTTGTTGATGGAAAACGTGCACCAATTATCGGACGAGTTTCTATGGATCAGTTTGTGGTGGACCTGGGGGCTGAATCGAAGGCTGCCACGGGTGACTGGGTGATTATTTTTGGAGATGGCTCTACCGGTGAGTACACGGCAGATGATTGGGGAGCTGCAAGTGGCAGTATTAACTACGAAATAGTTACACGAATCGGCCCTCGTGTGTCTAGAATCTACGCACCTCATGTCTACTAATACTGCAGCGCTGCAAGTCGAACGAGTTAATGTCTCCTTCGGCGGTCTCCGGGCGCTCAATGATGTTTATCTAGAGATTGCAAAGAATGAGGTTGTCGGTTTAATTGGACCTAATGGTGCGGGCAAGACAACTTTGTTTAACGCACTCTGTGGCTTAGTAACTCCAGATTCAGGCGAACTCCATCTTGATGGCAAGAAACATGATTTCCCAAAACCTTATGAGCTTGTTGATTTAGGCATCGCACGAACACTGCAAGGCGTTGGACTATTCGGAGATTTAACTGTTTTAGAAAATGTAATGATTGGTGCGCAACATTTAGCACAGACTGGGTTCATTTCAGCGGCACTCGGTTTCAATAGAAAAGATGAAAATCAAATTCGCGATAAAGCCCGAGTCGCGTTAGAGCGCGTCTATGCAGGTGGTATCGCACATCGCCGAGCCGACACTTTGTCATACCCGGACACAAAGCGTGTTGCTATTGCGCGTGCGCTGGTGAGTGAGCCAAAGATATTGATGCTGGATGAACCTGCTGGAGGCTTGGGAAGTCAAGATATTGAGTGGATGAATTCACTCATTAAGAATCTTAGTGTTGATATGTCTGTGCTTCTGATTGAACATCATATGGATGTAGTTATGTCAGTATGTAGCAGGCTGTATGTTCTTAATTTTGGTGAAGTAATTGCAAGTGGAGACGCCGAGAAAGTGCGACGTGATCCAGCGGTGATGGCTGCATATCTTGGAACTGGAGGCAACGATGTCGCTTAATGTTTCCAATTTAACTGTGCATCATGGTGCCATTTGTGCGGTCAACCAAGTTTCGATAGCGGTACCAACTGGCAAATTGGCAGCGATTATTGGCGCTAATGGAGCGGGCAAAACCACTTTACTGCGTGCGCTTTCAGGGCTTAATCACCCAACACATGGATCAGTTATGTGGAAGGGTGAGAAGATTGTTGGGTTGAAGCCAGAAGCATTAGTTCGCCGTGGTATCTCACATGTATCCGAAGGTAAATCAGTCATTCCAGAGTTAACAGTGCGTGAGAACTTAGAGCTAGGTGCTATTTGGCGTCGCAATGCCAAAGAGTCAAAAGAATCTATCGATCAAGTAGTTTCAATATTTCCACGTTTAGGTGAGCGCATCCAACAGCGTGCCGATACTTTATCTGGCGGTGAACGACAGATGTTGGCTATTGGGCGAGCGATTATGTCTAAACCACAGTTACTTCTTTTAGATGAGCCATCCCTTGGTCTTGCGCCACTTGTTATTGAACAAATTTTCCAAACAATTCGTGACTTAACAACGTCGATGAATTTAACAGTTTTATTAGTAGAACAAAATGCAATGGGTGCTCTAAGGATTGCAGATCTTGGAATTGTTCTCAATCTTGGAAAAGTTGTTGCAATTAATCATGCCCAAGCGCTCATCGATGATCCTGCCGTGCGTGCGGCATATTTGGGGTACTAATGTACAAATTATTAGAGACCGTTCTTATCGGAATCTCAACCGGATCTATATATGCGTTGATGTCAATTGCTCTCGTGCTGGTCTGGAGATCAACACGTGTGGTCAATTTTGCACAAGCAGGTCAGGCGATGCTTTCGACTTATATTGGTTTTGAAATCGCAAGCCGAACTGAAATATTCTGGCTTGGCTTGGCATTTGCCATCGCTGCCGGAGCTCTACTTGGAGCTGCCGTGGATTTTTTCTTCATGCGCGTTTTATTCAAACACGCAGTATCAGGAGCTGCAGCCGTGGTTGCTCCAGTAATTGCAACATTGGGCTTACTCGGATTAATTAGAGGCATTGTGGGAATGATCTGGGGCGGTGAGTTTAAATCATTTAAAGCGCCAGCATCCTCAAACGGATTTACATTCGGCGAAACGACGATTCCATTCTCAGCCTTAAATCTGCTGGTTATTGGAACGGTTTTCACAATTCTCATTACTCTGGCGATCGTATTCCAACGTACGAATTTGGGATTATCGCTACGTGCCTCAGCGTATGCACCTGAGATTGCCCAGTTAGCGGGTATCAAGACGGCGCGAGTTAGGACTATTGGTTGGGCGATTGCTGGTGGAGTTGGTGGAGTCGCTGGCATGTTAGTGACCTCTAACAATTTCCTTTCACCTTATTCACTCGATTTATTACTAGTCTTTGGATTTATTGCAGCGGTAATTGGCGGACTTGAAAGTATGGTCGGTTCTGTAGTTGGCGCTTTAGTCCTTGGAATTGCTCTTACCTTTATTTTGAACTATGTCGGAACCTCATTGGTATTTATCGGTGGATTTGTTGTTCTTATCGTGGTACTTCTTGTAAAGCCAGATGGAATTATGGCGAAAGGCAGGGCGCGACGTGCGTAAAAAATTAGCGTTCTTCGTCCTGCTTGGTTGGCTCTTACTTTTGCTTGGCGATCGTGTAGATGAGCTTCGTGTTTATCAAGGAGCGCAGATCGCGATGTACACGATTGCGCTTGCATCAATAGTTTTGCTAACTGGTTATTCCGGCCAAGTATCACTGGGCAATGGCGCAATGATGGCCGTTGGTGGTTATGCCGCAGCTCTAACTCTTAACAATCTAGGAAGCCCAGTTTGGTTTGCATTTTTAATGGCAATAGTTGCCTCCGCTCTCTTTGGGGCTTTCCTGGGAACGGCAGCTGCCCGATTATCTGGACCTTATTTGGCGGGAACAACTTTGGCTTTAGCCGTGGGTCTTCCAGAGATAGCCAATCAATTTGATTTCCTTGGCGGAGTACCTGGGCTCCTCTTTGATATTGGTTTTCCTCCGGCAAGGCTTGGAGAAGAGTTCTCCCAATACAAATGGTTCTTTTGGATTGCCAGCTTTATAGCTCTGCTCGCTTTGTTTATTACCTCAAATATTCTGCAATCGCGTTATGGGCGAACTTGGCGTGCGATCCGCAGTAGCCCTTTGGCCGCCGAGCTATCAGGGATCAATTCATCTCGGATGAAGATCCTTGCCTTCACGATCAGTTCAGCCCTTGCTGGGCTAGCCGGAGCGGTGATGGCCATGACCATAAGCCTGGTCGCCCCAGGGGCCTACACATTGACTTTGTCATTTGCACTCGTTACTGGGGCTGTGCTTGCCGGCGTCTCTAGTTTGCCAGGGGTGGTATTCGGAGCTCTGATCCTGGTTGCAATACCTGACATAGCAGATGTTGTGGCCACCCGGTTTGGAGGTGGTGAGAACCTCAACAACTATCTCCCTAGCCTCATGGTGAGCGTATTGCTGATCCTCTCAGTTATTTTTACCCCAAATGGCCCGGGTGAGAAGTTACGTGGACACCACCATAAAAAGAAGACATGAGCACTTAAATTACTAGTAAGTAACTAGTAGATTACGAGAAGTTCAACCACCCTCGATGGAAGGAAAACAATGATCAGAAAGACTCGTGCAAAGGGGACCTGGCTTGCCGCCACGGTGCTCGCAGTTGGTAGCTTGTTTGCAACATCGCTTCCAGCATACGCAGAGACCGGAGTTACCAGCACCGAGATTAAACTCGGTATCACTCTTCCGCTTACTGGAGCAGCATCGCCAGGCTATAACAAGGTCGGCGATGCGATGAACGCCTACTTCAAGTATGTCAATGACAATGGCGGAGTCTATGGTCGAAAAGTCACACTCATCCAAAAAAATGATGAGTACTCCCCACAGTTGTCGATTGCTAAGACAAACGAATTGATTTTAAAGGATAAAGTTTTTGCCCTAGTTGGCCCACTTGGAACTGCAAACTTCACATCAGTACATAAGTCTGTGGGTATTGCACGGCGCGGAGTTCCAAGTCTTTTCCTCAACACTGGATTTAGCGGATTTGGAAGTAAGAAAGCCTATCCAACTACCTTCATGATTCTTCCTTCTTACGCCATGGAAGCAAAGATCATTTCCCAGTTCCTTAAAGAGAATCATGCTGGAAAGAAACTCGGCATTGTTTATCAGAACGATGAGTTTGGAATTGATGGAATGGGTGCCTTCAAGGCAGCCGGCATTAAATTTGATGTAACCGTTCCTTACACATCAGGCAGTCAGAGCGTTGCTACTGCACAGACCTGGGTCTCCCAGCTTGCAGCAGGTGGAGCCCAAGTCGTTGTCTTCTTTGGCGTAACTTCAGCAACAGCACCACTACTTGGAGTAGCAGCAGCAGCACGGTACGCACCACAATGGATCCTTGGATCTGTTGGTGCAGACCCATTAACTTTGCGTGCACTCGGTGTTCCATTAGCAGTTCTCAATGGCGCACAGACTGCAGCTGGTAATCCATCACCAAATGACACCAGCGATGAGTACGTTAAGCAGTTCCAAGAGATCAATGCCAAGTACAACAAAGCTGGAACTGCCTTTGATGACTATGTACTGCAAGGTATGAACATTGGCCTAATGACTGTACAAGCTCTAAGAGCCGCAGGACCACGACCAACCCGTAAGGGCTTGATTAGCGCTATGGAAAACAAGGGTTCAACCTTTGCCTCCGTTGCATATTCTCCTCTTGGGTTCTCAAAGACCAGCAATGTTGGTCACACCGGTTACTACATGGCAGTTATGGATGCTAACGGAGATAGAAAGCCATTTGGTGGAAAAGTAAAGCTTTACACCACCGATAGTGGCTCTGGTCCAGTTGTGGTTTCCACCTTCAAACGTCCGGCAATGCCAGCGAAAGGATTACCAAGTAACTCATGAGAAACTTTAAATTCAAGCGTTCCTTAACGCTCATAGCAGGAGCAGCACTTGCTGCATCACTGCTAGTTGCAGCACCAACAGTTGCTAGCGCAAATCCTGTTTGTACAACGGCAAGCGGTGTAACAACTTGCCTCGGTGCAACAACAGATACTGCGCCATACATGCTGATGACTCCAGCAAACTTCAATGGAACTGTTTATCTATATTCACATGGATATCGCAACAATATTCCTCTACCAGCTGCGTTAGCCGGGGCCACAGGTTTCCCTGCAACAGTAGTTAATACTCCAGAACCAGCACCTGGTGGAAGTCCCCAAATTATTGGGGCACTTCTTGGCAAGGGATATGCGGTTATGGGATCTGGCTTTGCACGCCAAGGCTGGAACGCAGATTCAGCGATTAAGACCAACGTTGAGTTGATTGGAGTTTTCAAGAAGCAATATCCAACAACAACAAAGGTTGTTGCTTGGGGTAATTCACTTGGAGGCTTTATTACTCAAGCTCTTGCCGAAAAGTATCCAGATCTAATCAGCGCTGCAGCACCAATGTGTATGGCTAGCGATGTAACTCCGCTTTCTACAATGGCAGGGGATGCGCTCTGGGGAATCAAGACATTCTTTGATCCAACAATCAAGGGTGGTAATTACTCAGCAGGGGCTGCAGGTTATGCCGAGGCGATGGGCGACCTAGGAAAGGTCTTCACAGTTATCGGAACACTACAAGCAGCTTTTGCAGCAAATCCAACGGCACCAGCTTGGCCAGCGACTTCTCAAGTTCCTGATGCAATCAAGGCGATTCCTTCACGAAGCGCACTTGTAATGGTTGCATTGATGTCTGGTGTTCCGTTGCAATCTGCACACTTTGATTCGACTTCAGCACCTTCAGTGCTTCCTGTCTCATCACAAACATCGTTCATACTTGCGATTAACCCAGCCTTTGCTGCTCTTGAGAACGTAGCAAACGCTGCAGCACTTGGAGTTCTTGCAATGTATGACTTCGAACTACAAGCTGGTGGTGCAATATTTGATAACACCAAGACTGACTACGCAGCACGTATTGCAGAAGAACAATTCATCTGGGCTTCAGCGCTTTCAGGTACTTCAGGAACCGCTGGACTTCTGAGCGTTCTTGCGGCATCACCACGCGCTAAGGCAACACCTGCTGCAGTAGAAAAGTTAAAGACACTTGCTTCGCACTCAGGAAAGGTTGAAATCCCAACCATTCTGTTTACGGGCACTGCTGATCCTGTAACAGCTGCTGGAAATCAACAGTCAGTTGCCGATAAGTATGCAACTTATTTGGCAGAGAAGTGGGCAGCAAGGAAGGTAGGAGAGCGCAAGCGTCCTGCTAACAACATGCTGGTCCTATGGAACATGCCACCTGAGAAGTACACCAAGTACTCAGCCGCTGGAGCACCAATTACAACTGTTCCTGCTGCAACTGGTACTAACCACTGTAACTTCACCACGTCTCAGCTCTTGGCAGTAGCAGATTTACTTGCTTATGCCTCAGCAAATGGTAAAAACCTTTCAGGAGGTCCATTGCTAACTAAGCTTCGTAAGGCCGGAAACATGACTTACGATCGTGGCTATAGCGCTCCGCAGTTGAAGTACTACGGAGATGCTCAGTAATCAGCTCTATATAGAGTGTAAGTAAAAAGCGGGGCCAGATTTATCTGGCCCCGCTTTCCTTTACTCTAAGACAGTGATCACAATCGCAACACCTGAAGCCATGTTTCAATTTGGTCTTTCAATAGCTGCGCATCTTCGTGCGGGTGATCTAGTGCTAGTAAATGGCCCATTAGGTGCAGGGAAAACTGTTTTGGCTCAAGGTGTTGGCGCAGGCCTTGGAGTAACTGGAGTAACTTCTCCAACCTTTGTTATTTCAAGGGTTCATAAAGCCGCTATCCCATTTATCCATGTAGATGCTTATCGTTTGGTTGACTCTGAAAATCCAAACCTTTACTTAGATGATTTAGATTTAGATATTGCTAACTCAATTACTGTGATCGAGTGGGGTGGCGCTGAATCTGCGCGACTTAGTGAAGATCGGCTAGAGGTAAAAATCGATCGTAGTAATGAAGAACGCAGCGTTGAGATCAAAGCTGTCGGCCCACGTTGGGCTGGGTTTTCGCTATGAGTAAAGTTTTAGCAATTGATACATCGACTTCTCGTTCATCTGTTGCAATTGTTGAGGACGGGAAAGTTCTTTATAGCGGCTTTCGAGATGGAGCCACTGCACACGGACCTTCGTTACCCGCTTTAGTTCAAGAAGCACTCGCCGTAAGTGATGTGGATGAAGTTGTTGTCGGAATGGGCCCAGGACCATTTACTGGCCTGCGCGTTGGAATAGCTTTTGCCCAAAGTTTTGCGTTAGCTCGCGAGATTCCGGTTCGCGGTGTTTGTTCACTAGATGCAATCGCAGCTCAAGTTAAAGACAAAGATTTCATCATCACAGTAGATGCGCGACGTAAAGAGGTTTATTGGGCACGTTACATAGATGGCATCCGCGTTGGTGATCCTGCCGTTAACTTTCCTGCAGCCGTTTCTGGTGCAACGATTCATGCAGATCTTTTCCCTGACATGTTGTCATTAACAAATCTGCCTGGAAACATAATCGAACCAATTTATCTGCGTCGCCCAGATGCGGTAGCAACGGCGGATAGGCCATGACAACATATCGCCAAGCTAACGCCTTTGATCTTCCAGTTTTCGTATCCTTGGACAAAGAATTGTTTCCATATTCACCGTGGTCTGCATCCCAATACAAAGAAGAGTTTTCATCTTCAACCCGACACTTTGTGGTTGCAGTAGATGAAGCACAAAGCATCATCGGCTATGCGGGGGTTTTCGCACCGGGAGGGGCCGAAGCAGATGTCCTGACTGTTGGCGTTATTCCTGCCCATCGTGGCAAGGGAGTTGCCCGTGAGTTAATGAGGCTGATTACCGATTGGGCTAAGCAACAAGGATCTACCGCAATGATGCTCGAAGTAAAGGTCGATAACATCGAAGCTATTGGTTTATATGAATCTCTGGGGTACTCAAAACTCAATACCCGCAAGGATTACTTTGGTGCAGGTTTAGATGCCCTTGTAATGCGATTGGAGCTGTCATGAGCCAACCAATTGTTTTAGGAATTGAAACTTCATGTGATGAAACCGCGGTCGGAATTGTTCGCGGTCGTACTTTGCTTGCCAATGTCATCGCATCAAGTGTCGAAGAACATGCACGATTTGGGGGAGTAGTTCCTGAAATTGCTAGTCGTGCTCACCTTGAAGCGATGATCCCAACTCTGCATCAAGCCCTTAAAGATTCCAAGATTTCATTAAAGGATATTGACGCAGTTGCTGTTACTGGTGGTCCTGGATTAGTTGGTGCCTTACTTGTCGGTGTTGGTTCAGCAGCAGGGCTTGCACTTGGTTTAAACAAACCAATCTATGCAGTAAACCATTTGGCAGCACATGTAAGTGTTGATTACTTAACTCATGACAAGCCACTTGATCCAACAATTGCGTTGTTGGTAAGTGGAGGCCACTCATCATTGCTGCAAGTTGATGACATCACGGGTTCGATTACAAAACTTGGCGAAACCATGGATGATGCTGCAGGCGAAGCATTCGACAAGATTGCGCGAGTTATGAAGTTAGGTTTCCCGGGTGGTCCTGCCATCGATAAGTTGGCTAAAGATGGCAGTGCGAGCGCAATTGATTTTCCACGCGGTTTAACAACATCAAATGATTGGCAAACTCGGCCATTTGATTTTTCCTTCTCTGGTCTAAAAACCGCTGTTGCCAGATATCTTGAAGCAACACCGGATTACGCACGAGCAGATGTTGCAGCATCATTTCAAGAAGCGATCGTTGATGTTTTGTTATTGAAGGCCCTTGCTGCGTGCAAGCAATCAGGAATTGATGCACTGGTGATCGCTGGCGGCGTCGCGGCTAATTCAAGACTTCGCGCTGTGGCCCAAGAACGATGCGATAAGGCGGGCATCTGGCTGCGGATTCCAAGCCCTGGGCTATGCACCGATAATGGGGCGATGGTCGCCGCCCTTGGCTCATTGATGGTTTCAGCGGGCCGCACGCCCAGCCCAGTGGCCTTTGATGCTGATTCCAGCCTGCCTGTAACCCTCGTAAGCCTGACTTAACTCAATTTGCCCCACGACAAAGCCCCGCCTAGAGTTTGCGTTAGCACTCACGGCCCGAGTCTGCTAATTCGAGCCGCACGAGGAAACCAAAAGGCAAAAACCTAGAAGGAGCACACCATGGCAGTTAAGCCACTTGAAGATCGCATTGTTATCAAGACAAATGAGGCTGAGA